>Ga0334722_10001698_pt1 | contig 26664 bp, 22 predicted proteins | sample C3_bottom_MG_FD_207210 | JGI IMG/M metagenome (GOLD analysis project Ga0334722, IMG submission 207210) | Sediment microbial communities from Yellowstone Lake, YNP, Wyoming, USA - C3_bottom | ecosystem: Environmental > Aquatic > Freshwater > Lake > Sediment | place: USA: Wyoming | collected... | reverse complement strand
AAGGACCTGGGCGTCCACGGTCTGGACGTGGGTGTGCGTCCCGGCGATGGCCGCCACCCTGCCGTCGAGATGGAACGCCATCGCCCGCTTCTCGGACGTCGCCTCGGCGTGGAAGTCCACCAGGACCACGGCCGCCTGCCGCCGGATTTCGGGAAGGGCGGCATCCATCCAGCGAAAGGGGCAGTCGTACGATCCCATGAAAACCCTCCCCATGAGGGACACCACGGCGTACGGGGCACCGCTGCGTCCCCGGAAAACGCCCCACCCCCGGCCATCCGCCCCCGGCGGATAGTTGGCGGGACGGAGGACCCGGCCGTCTCCCTGGAGGAGGAACAGCCCTTCCCGCTTGTCCCAGACGTGGTTGCCGCTGGTCAGAACGTCCACGCCGGCCTCGAAGAGCTCCCGAACGACGGATTCCGTCACCCCGACGCCGCCGGCGGCGTTTTCCCCGTTCGCAACGACAAGGTCGACGTCCCGGCGCCCGCCCAGCCGGGAGAGGAACTCCCGGACGGCCTTCCGGCCGGGCTTTCCGACGACGTCCCCGAAGAAGAGAATCCACATGTCAAAAAACCGGGACGGTCCTGGAGAAAGAACCGGGACGGTCCTGGAGAACGCTCATCCCCTCCACCCCCCTGAGTCGTGAACTGCGAACCCTTGTGCCCGCCCTTGAAAACCGGGACGGTCTTGGCGAGCGCTTTTCCCCTCAAGCAACCTTTGTCGTGAACTTCGATCCCCTGTGCCCTTCAGCAAGCCTTACACCAGGACCGTCCCTATTTTGCGTACTCGACGGCCCGGGTTTCCCGGATCACGGTGACCCGGATCTGACCGGGATAGGACAGCTCCGTCTCGATCTTTTTCGCGATGTCCCGCGCCAGCATCGTGGCCGCGTCGTCGGCGATCTTCTGGTTGTCGACGATGATGCGGACCTCCCGCCCCGCCTGGATGGCGTAGGACTTCTCGACGCCGGCGAACGACTTCGCGATCTTCTCCAGATCCTCCAGCCGCTTGAGGTAGTTGGCCAGCATCTCCCGGCGCGCACCGGGGCGTGCGCCGGAAAGGGCGTCCGCCGCCTGGACGAGGATCGGCAGGATGTCGTGCGGCGACTCGTCTTCGTGATGCGCCGCGATGGCGTGTACGACCCGGCTCGACTCCCCGTACTTTTTAGCGAGGTCCGCTCCGATGAGGGCATGCGGCCCCTCGATCTCGTGGTCGACCGCCTTGCCGATATCGTGCAGGAGCCCGGCGCGCTTCGCCACCTTTGCGTTCAGCCCCAGCTCGGAGGCGATCATCCCGCACAGGAACGCCACCTCCAGGGAGTGGGTGTAGATGTTCTGCCCGTACGAGGTCCGGTATTTCAGCTTGCCGATCAGCTTGACCAGCTCGGGATGGATCCCGTGCAGCCCGAGATCGAAGAGAGCCTGCTCCCCCGCTTCCCGGACCAGCTCGTCGACCTCCTTGGCCACTTTCTCCACCGTCTCCTCGATCCTCGCGGGATGGATGCGGCCGTCCTGGACCAGGCGGGTGAGGGCGATGCGGGCCACCTCCCGCCGCACCGGGTTGAAGCCGGAGAGAATGACCGCCTCGGGCGTGTCGTCGATGATGATGTCGATTCCCGTGGCCGCCTCGAACGCGCGGATGTTGCGCCCCTCCCGGCCGATGATCCGTCCCTTCATCTCCTCGGAGGGGAGCGGCACCGCCGTGACCACGTGTTCTGCGACGTAGTCCGCCGCGTACCGCTGGACGGCGAGAGAGATCATCTTTCTGGCCTTCTGGGACGCTTCCTCCTTGAACTCCTCGTCCAGCGCGCGGATCTTTTTCCCCGCCTCCAGCCGCGCCTCGTTGGCGACCACCTCCACCAGCTCGGCCTTCGCCTGCTCGGCCGTCACGCCGGCGATCCGCTCCAGGTTCTCCCTTGCCTTCTGAACGGCATCCCGGAGCTCGGCCTGCTGCGCCTCGAGCTTTTTCGAGAGCTCGGCGAGATCCTTTTCCTTGCGGCCGAATTCCTGCGACCTCGCCTCCAGCGCCTCGGTCTTCCGGTCGAGCAAATCCTCCTTCTGGAGAAGCCGTTTCTCGAGCTGGCCGATTTCGTTTTTCCGGTCGCGCGTCTCCCGCTCGAAATCGAGCTTTACCTGCAGCTGGTAATCCTTGGCCTGGAGCGTCGCCTCCTTGAGGATGTTCTCGGCCTCTTTCTTCGCGTTCTGGATCAGTTCCTCGGCCTTTGCCGCGCCCGCGCGAGCCCGGTCTTCCGCCGAGCGTTTCTTCGTGAGCAGAACCGCCACCACCAGCCCGAGCGCCGCCGCGAGAACGACCAGCGCCGCCATGACGATCAGGTTCGTATCCAAAGGATTCCTCCTCGGTACTGCATCTATTTTATGTGCTCATCTTTGGTGTTCCCGGGAAACCCGGATGACGCCATCCTCGGTCACTACCACGTCCACCGGGACGTCCCAGGCGTCCACGGGGACCTCCGGCAGCAACTGCCGGGAAAACGCCAGTCCCACCGTCACGGCCGTCCCGGCCAGGCCGGCCAGGAACCGGTCATAGTACCCGTATCCCTTCCCCAGACGCCTCCCCATGGCGTCGAAGGCCATCCCGGGGACGACGACCAGGTTGAATCCGCTCCGAAGACCCGCGGCCCCCGGGGGAACCTGCGGCTCCAGGAGGCCGTACTTTCCGCGCACCCAGCCGTCATCTCCCCCACCGGGAAAGAAGGAGAGGTTCCCGTCCTCCATGACCCGCGGATAAAACAGAATCGCCCCTGCGGCGAGGTACCGGGCGCGGAGCAGCGAAGTGCCCACCTCCCCGCCGACGGCGGCGTACAATGCCACCGTGCCGCCCGGCTCGGGCGGGAAGGCGGCGAGGAACTTCTCCTGCGCCGCGATGCTTTTCCCCGCAAGCGTCTCCTCTTGCCTGCACAGACGCCGGCGGTTGCGTTCGGTCCGGCGAAGCTGGGCCTTCCGCTCTGCCACGAGCATGAACAACCTGCCGATAGATGGAATTACTGAGGGAGGCAGGAACCGCGAATAAGGCGAGGGGGCGAACCGCAAAGACCTCGCGCCGCTACGAACAGTCCTCTATGGCGAAACGACCGTACCTTATTCGTGGTCGAACGTCGTCAAAACCCTTATCCTGCCACCCGAATCTATGTAAACGCGGCCTCCCGCGGAAACTTACGGGAAAAGCCCCTGCTCTGTGCCGTGTCGGCGCTTGAGTCGAACCTGGTTTTCACCAGGTGGGCTCCCTGTGGATGCCGGCTTCAGGCTTCCCCTTTCGGGGCATGCTCACCACCGGCAGGAAGGGGTCCCTTTCTTCATGTGTTGGCTCTGACTCGCCCGCCAATCACGCGCACGGCAGGGGCCAAAAAGGCCCTTCAGCCCCGTTCCTTGAGCGCGCCGTCCAACGCGTTCAGAAGGGCCCGGCTTTTCTGCTCGAGTCCCTTCTTCACGTCGTCCCGTTCGCCCCGAAGCTCCAATACCTCGTCGGCCAGCTTCATCGCCGCCAGCATGACGACGTTCAGGTAATTCGCCGTCGCGCCGGATTTCTGCACCTCGCGGACCCGCTCGTTCAGCAGTTCGCTCAGGCGCTCCATGTGCTCCGCCGACCGTTCGGTCTTAACGGTCAGTGCGTAACCGGCGATGTTCACGTCGTACCGTTTACTCATCCCCTTCTACATTCCCATTATACAACCGGGCCGCTATAACTCAATGGTTTCGAGACGCGACAGGATTTTTTCCACCCGTCCCCGGATCTCATCCCGCTCCCGGGTCAGTTCGACGACTTTTCGGGCAAGTTCCTTGGCTTCCGAGCTCTTCTGCCCCAGCTGGGTCGTGAGCGTCGCATTCTCCTTCCTGAGCGTGGAGACCACCCCCACCAGGTCGTTGATCCTTTTCTCGATCAGGGCAAACGGTTCTTCCGCCATTTTTCCGGTTCCCCCTTCAGTACGCATCTAGGTTCCCTTAAGCGAGATATCGGCGCAGAACTCCTTATACCAAGGAGCCCCGCGTGAATCAACGCGCTATTCCTCCATCTGGAGAACGTTGTAGGCGATCGCGGCGCAATGGGAGGCCATCACCTTCCCGGCGGAGAGGATGTCGAGGTGGGCGGCGCTCGATTCCAGGGACTCGGGCGTCCCTTTCTGCAAACGGCGGATATGGGCGTGCCGGAGCTCTCTCTCCATCTGGCCGATCGATTTTTTTTGGGCGATGACGATCTCGGCCGCCTTCCCGTCGCGCGTCACGAACGCGGAGACCGCCTCCCGGTACATCTCCTCCACTTCCTTGAGGAAGATTTCCAGCTCGTTCGCCCCCTCTTCGGAAAAGCGCTGCTTCCTCTCCGCCATCCTGCGCACGTGGTCTCCGAGCGTCTTGTCGATAAAGTCTCCGATGTTCTCGAGGTCGGACACGATCGCGATGTACGCCACCGCGCGGTTCGTCTGCTCCGAATCGAGCGACTCCTCCCCCAGCGCCGAGAGGAACACCTTGATCTCCCGCGTCAGCTGGTCGACGTCGTCGTCCATCTGCCGGATACGTTCGGCCAGCTCTTCACTCCCGTTGCGGATCGCCAGCAGGGCCGCCCCCTGCATCTCCTGGATCATGTCCGCCATCCGGACGATCTCCCTGGCGACCTGCCCGAGGGCGGCACCGGCCACCGGCAGGTGCTTGCGGTCCAGATAGACCGGCATCCCCTTCCGCGCGTGCTCCTTCCTCTCGGGGATGCTACCGGCAAGGAGGGAGGCCATGCGCGGGACCAGCGGGAAAAAGAGGGCCGACAGCGTCAGGTTGAACAGGGTGTGCGCGTTGGCGACGATGCGCGAGGGATCCGCCGCCAGGGAGGTGAGGAACCCCTGGAGCAGCGAAAAAAACGGGAGGAACAGAAGGGCGCCGGCGGTCTTCATCAGCATGTGCCCCCAGGCGACCCGCCTGCCCTCGGCGGCCAGTCCGGAGGCGGCGACGAACGCCACCGAGGCGCCGCCGACGTTCGCCCCGAGCACCAGGGGGAGAACGGCGGATACGGGGAGCACTCCCTGCTGGCTGAAGGCGATCAGAAGGATCATCACCGCCGTGCCGCTCTGGAACAGGGCGCTCAGGGCCACCCCCCAGACGAAGGCGACCAGGGGCGCCCCACCCAGGTCCATCATGAGGGATCGCAGGCTATCCACCTGGCCGACCTCGCTCGCCGCACCGGAGAGGAACTTGAGCGCCAGGAGCATGAACCCGACGCCGACCAGCCCCTGCCCGATCGCTCGAACCTTGGGCTTCCTCCCCCAGAGAAAGAGAAGAATCCCCGCCGAAAGGACGGGGAAGGCATACTGGTAGATCCGGAAGGAGAGCACCTGGACGGTCAGCGTGCTCCCGAGGTCGGCGCCCAGGACGATCGACAGCGATTGGGCCAGCGGGAGCGGGGAGATCTCGGCGAACGAGATGAGGAGAGTGACGACCGCGCCGGAACTCTGGAGCAGGGAGGTCCCGACAACGCCGGCCCCGAACCCGCCCAGCCGGCTGCGGCCCGGAGCGGTCCACCACCCCCTCAGGCGCTCCCCGAACGCCAGCTCGAATCCCTGGCCGGTGATGCGGACGCCGTACAGGAGCAGGAACGCCCCTCCGATCACCTGGAGGAAGAGGGTGTCGATCATGATCCCGACGGGCTCAGATAAGAGCCTCGGCGAAGGCCGAGGCGTCGAAGGGGCGAAGGTCGTCGACGGATTCCCCGACGCCGATGAACCGGATCGGAGCGCCGATTTCCCGCGTCACCGAAAGGACCACGCCGCCCTTCGCCGTGCCGTCGAGCTTGGTCAGTGCCAGCCCGGTCACTCCCGTGACCTCCTGGAAGGTCTTCGCCTGCGCGATGGCGTTGCGTCCGTTGGTGGCGTCGAGCACGAGCAGCACCTCGTGGGGCGCCCCGGTCATCTCCCTCCCGACGACGCGCACGACTTTCCGCATCTCCTCCATCAAGGGGGCTTTCGTGTGGAGCCGCCCCGCGGTGTCGATGAGGACGGCATGCGCTCCCCTCGCCTTCGCGGCGCGGACGGCATCGAAGGCCACGGCGGAGGAGTCGGAGCCTTCCTTGTGCTGGACGAGGTCGGCGCCGACGCGGTCCGCCCAGATCTTCAGCTGCCCGATGGCCGCGGCTCGGAAGGTGTCCCCCGCGGCCAGCAGGACGGGATGGCCTTCTCCCTTCAACCAATGGGCGATCTTCCCGATCGTGGTCGTCTTCCCGACGCCGTTGACGCCGACGACGAGCACGACGAAAGGGTACGGGGGTTTCACTTCCAGGGGGACCATGCGGGGAGCGAGCGTATCCCCGATCATCGCCCGAAGAGCGGACCGGAGGGCCTCGGTGTCGGGGAGCTCCCCGCGGCGCCATTTCCCCCGCAGTTCCCCGACGTACTCCCGGGCGAGCGACGCCCCGGCGTCCGCCAGGATGAGCGCTTCCTCGAGGTCGGACAAGACCTTCTCGTCGACGGGGCCGATCCCGCGCGCGATCGCTTCCACGTTCATGAAAAGCAGTTCGCGGGTCTTTCCGAGCCCCGCCTTCAGGCGGGAGAAAAAGGAATCCGGAAGTTTGGTCACGCGTTGAACTTGACGGAGACAACCTTGGAGATTCCCGGCTTTTCCATCGTGATCCCGTAGAGCGAGTCGGCCAGCTCCATCGTACGCTTGTTGTGGGTGATGAGAAGGAACTGGTGGTGGGTCGACATGTCGCGGACGAGGGCGTTGAACCGGTCGATGTTGGCGTCGTCCAGGGCCGTGTCCGCCTCGTCCAGCAGGCAGAACGGCGACGGCTTGACGAGGAAGATGGAAAGGATCATGGCGGCGGCGGCCAGGGATTTCTCTCCGCCGGAGAAGGAATTCAGGGGCAGCAGCTTCTTCCCCGGCGGCTGGATGACGAGCTCCACCCCCGTCTCCAGCAGGTTCTCTTCCTCGAGAAGGGTGAGAAAGGCGCGTCCGCCCAGGAAGAGCTTGGGGAACACCTCCGCGAGCTTTTCGTTGATCCTCTCGAACGTTTCGGAAAATCGTTCGCGGGTGGTCCGGTTGATCCGCTGGATCGCCCTGGCCAGGTCATCGAGCGACTTTTCGAGGTCCTCCTTCTGCGCCGAGAGGAAGGAACAGCGCCCGGACAGCTCCCTGTGCTCCTCGAGCGAGGCCAGGTTCACGTCGCCGATCGCCGCAATGCGGTCCCGGATCTCTTCGGCGCGGGACTCCCACGAAGACAGCTCCGCGGTTTCGCCTTCCGGATCGGCCCCGGCCGCAGGCGCCGGGAGGTCCGCGGGGTGCGTCTCGTACCGCTGCCAGGTCAGCGAATCGAGAATCCCAAGATCCTTCTCCACCCGTTGGACGGCAACCCGAAGATCGGAGAGAAGTGAAGCCGTTTCCGACTCCCGGCGGCGCACGTCTTTCGACGCCCCCTCCAAAGAATCGACGGCAGCGTCGATCGTCGCCTTCTCCTCCAGCAGGCCATCGACGTTTTCCTGCAGCCGGGCCAGCTCCAACGCGCCTTCCTCGACCGCGGCCCGTCCCCTTTCGATCGCCTCCGCGAGGACCGCGCTCTTCTCCTCGTATCCCGCCTTTCGCCGCCGCAGGTCTTCGGCCTGGTCCCGCTTCCCGGAGAGCGCATCGGCCAGCCCGGCGAGGACCTGTTCCTCGGCCTGGTTCTTTCCGGTCAGCCCGGTCAACTCGATCTCGGCCGCGTGGGACCGCTCCTGGGCTTCCTCGCCCGCAAGCCGCTTTTCCTCGAGCGCCGCCAGGAGCTGTCGGACCCGTTCCTCCTCTTCGCCCTTGGCCCGCTCCGAGAGCTGCGCCGCTTCCTGCGAGGCGCGGTACTCGTCGCAGATCCTCGCCAGTTCGCCTTGCTGGTATTCCCGCTCCCGGTCCAGTCGGTCCAGATTCTCCCGGGCCTGCGTCAGCGCCTCTTCGAACCGCGCCCGCTGCCGCTCCGCCTGGTGGAGAGCGGCCATGCAGCCCTCGCGGCGGCGGAACGTCTCTTCCTTCCGCCCTTCCAGCGACGCCTTGGTCCCGCGGATCTCCTCCTCGTCCGCCTGGAGCCGCGCCAGCTCTTCCGCCAGCCCCGCGATCTCCTTTTCCAGATCGCGCATCTCCCGCTTGACAGCCAGAACCCCCGATCCGCCGTCGGCCTGCGCGCCGCCCGCCAGCGCCCCTTCGGCGGTCACCACGTCGCCGTCGATGGTGACGAAGGTGTTCCAGACGCCGTTGCGGTTCCAGAGCCGAAGCGCGCATTCCATGTCGCGCACCAGGAGCGTTCCGCCGAGCAGGCCTCTCACGAGATCGCGGCACTGCGAAGGGACGCGGACGATCTCGGTCAGGGGAGCGATCACCCCGTCTTCCCCGGCGTAAGCGGGGGCATCGTCGCGCGTGCGAAGAGACACCGGCACGAACGAGCCTCTCCCCTCGCGCGTCTCCTTCAGATATTGGAGCGCGGAGAGCCCCTCGTTGTGATCCCGCACGACGATGGACTGCATCCTTTCCCCGAGCACCGCCTCGACGGCCTTCTCGTACGGAGCGTCCGTTTCCACGAGGTCCCCGATCACCCCGAAGATTCCGGTGTCTCCATTTGCGTTCCAGTCGTTGCCCGGGCCGTTGTAATGGCGCAGGACTGCGCGGACCCCCGAGGAGGCCCAGTCTTTCTGCTCGTAGAGCCGGGAAATCGCGGCCCGCCTCGAGGAGGACGCCTGGAGAACCCCTTCCACCTTCCGATGGGCTTCCACCACCGCGTCGAGCCGGGAAGCCGCGGCGGCAAGGAGCGCGCCGGTCTCTTCCCATACCCGCTCGGCGGCCGACAGTTCCTCCCGCGCGGTCGCTTCCGCTCCGCGCGCCTCGTCGAACTCCCTTTCCGCTTTTTCCGCGGCGGACCTGGCCTCCGCGAGCAGCGAAGCCCGGCGCGTCCGTTCCCGCTCCTTGTCTTCGATCATCTTCCGGTACGAATCCGCGCTGGAACGTGCGTTGGAGTGAAGGTTCACGCGCACGATCAGGTCGGACCGGGCCTGGTCCGAAAGGTCCTTGTGCCGCAGGTACTCTTCCCGCGCGGCCTCGGCGGCCATTTTGAGCTCCGAGCCCCGGGCGGACGCGGCGGCAACGGATTCCCGCCGTTGCGCAGCCATGGCAACGGATTCCTGCATGCGGCGGGCGAGCTCGGAAATTTCGCTTTCGACGGCGGCGGTCGCGCCGTCCGCTTCCGCGATCATGTCCCGCAGGTCCTCGACCTGCTTCCGGTTGCCGTTGTACTCGGTCTCGCGGCGCACGGCCTCTTCCTTGAGCCTTCCATGGGCAAGGCGCAGCGAGCCGAGGGCGGCTTCCGTTTCCGTCCTGCGCAGCCGATGGGATTCGATCTCCGTTTCCAGGCGGGAGAGCTCCGCGCGGGCCGAAAGGAGCAATTCCTCCCGGGCGGCAAGCTCCGAGTCGACGCCTGCGCGCTCCCGCGACAGGTCGCGGAATTTCACGGCGGCGACCCGCAGGTCAAGTCCGCGAAGTTCATCCTTCAGCGCCTTGTATCTTTCCGCCTTGCGCACCTGTCGCTCGAGGCTGCCCAGCTGACGCTTCACCTCGTCGAGGATATCCTTCACCCGCGCCAGGTTTGCCCGCGTATTCTCCATCTTCCGCTCCGCTTCCTTCTTCCGGACGCGGAACTTGGCCACACCCGCCGCCTCCTCGACGATCATCCGCTTCTCTTCGGGCCGGGCGTTGACGATCGTCAGGATCTTGCCCTGCTCGATGATGGCGTACCCCCTTGCTCCGGCGCCGGTGTCCAGGAAGAGCTCGGCGATGTCCTTGAGCCGGCAGGGGACCTTGTTGATGAAGAACTCGCTTTCGCCGTTGCGGAAGGTCCGTCGGGTCACCTGGATCTCGGAATACGATTCGTACCCCGGGGGGGCCGCACCGTCGTCGTTGCTGAAAGTGAGGGAAACCTCGGCCATGCCCAGCGGCCCCGCGGCGTCGGACCCGGCAAAGATGACGTCTTCCAGCGCCTTGCTGCGGAGATAGGAAGGAGCGTGCTCCCCCAGCACCCAGCGGATGGCGTCCACGATGTTGGACTTTCCGCACCCGTTGGGGCCGACAATCGCGGTAATCCCGTCGGAAAATTCGAAAACCGTCTTGTCGTAAAAGGATTTAAAGCCGAAAAGTTCGAGTTTTTTTAGCTTCATCGATCCCTTGTGGCGGCCAATCCGGAACGGCGCACAAAATCCTCCATATAATGTATACACTTCCCCCTGGATCGCAATATATTGTGTTTTTCAGGAAATGTAAAGCCAAAAAAACGGCGGCCACGGGAAGGGCCGCCGTTGGAAATCAGGAGTAAATCCTGTTATTTTTTTGCTGTTTTCGCGGCTGCCCGCTCCCTCAGCACGGCCTGCGCCGCCGCCAGGCGGGCAATGGGAACCCGGTAGGGGGAGCAGGAAACATAGTCCAGCCCGGCGCGATGGCAGAACTCCACCGACTTGGGATCGCCCCCGTGTTCCCCGCAGATCCCCACCTTCATGCCCGGACGGGTGGTGCGCCCCCTCTGGACGCCCATCTGAACCAGCTGACCGACGCCCGTCTGATCGAGCGTCGCGAACACGTCCGCCTCGAGGATGTTCTCGGGCCGTTTCGTGTACGTTACCTTGCAAGAGGCGCAGGAGAGGTTCTTCTCCAGCTTGGAGCCGCACTGGGGGCACAATTCGGACCTCGACATGTAGGACTGGATGAACTTGCCTGAATCGTCCCTCGAGAATCCGAAGGTCGTCTGCGTCAGGTCGTTCGTCCCGAAGGAGAAGAACTCCGCCTCGCGGGCGATCTCGTCGGCGGTCACCGCGGCGCGCGGGAGCTCGATCATGGTCCCCACGGTGTAGGGGAACTTCTTCTTGTAGCGTTTCATCGTCTCCTCGGCGACCGCGACGATCAGGTCCTTTTGCGCCTTCATCTCCTGGACCATGCTGACCAAAGGAATCATCACTTCGGGCTGCACCCGGATCCCCTCCCGGGTGACCTCGCAGGCCGCCTCGAAAATGGCGCGCGCCTGCATCCGGCTGATCTCGGGATACAGGATTCCCAGGCGGCATCCCCGCAGACCCAGCATCGGGTTGAACTCGTGGAGCTCCTCCACCCGCTCGAGGATCTTTTTCTTCTCCTCGATGATCGAGCGGTCCGCCCGGAGCAGCTCCATCTTGGTGACCTCGACCATCAGCTCTTCCCGCTTGGGGAGGAATTCATGAAGCGGGGGGTCCAGGAGCCGGATGGTCACCGGATACCCTTTCATCTCACGATAGAGCCCCTTGAAGTCCTCGCGCTGCAGCGGCAACAGTTTCTGGAGGGCCGCCTCCCGCTCCTCCATCGTGCGGGCGAGGATCATCTCCCGCATGAGCGGGATCCGGTCCTCGGCGAAGAACATGTGCTCGGTCCTGCACAGCCCGATCCCCTGCGCCCCGAACTCCCGCGCGGTGCGGGCGTCGCGCGGCGTGTCCGCGTTGGCGCGGACCTTGAGCCGGCGGATGGAATCCCCCCAGGACATCAGGGTTCCGAACGCCCCGGTCATCTTGGGGGCGATGAGGGGAACCTGGCCCAGGATCACCTCTCCGGTGCTGCCGTTCAGCGAGATGAACTCCCCCTCGCGGATCACGCGGCCCGCCACCATGAAGCGGTTGGTCGTCTCGTCCACCTCGATCGTCTCGCACCCCGCGACGCAGGTCTTCCCCATCTGGCGGGCGACCACCGCGGCGTGGGAGGTCATCCCCCCCTTCGCCGTGAGGATCCCCCGCGCCACGTCCATCCCGTGGATGTCGTCGGGGCTCGTCTCCTTGCGGACCAGGATCACCGCCTTGCCTTCCATGGCCCATTCCACCGCCCGGTCGGCGTGGAACACCACCGCCCCGGTCGCCGCGCCCGGGGAAGCGGGAAGCCCCTTGGCGAGGACTTCGAGCCTGGCCCTGGGGTCGATCACCGGGTGAAGCAGCTGGTCGATCTGCTGCGGCTCGAGGCGCATCAGCGCCTCTTCGCGGGTGATGAGCTTCTCCTTGACCATGTCGACCGCGATCTTCACCGCCGCCGCCGCGGTCCGCTTCCCGTTCCGGGTCTGGAGCATGTAGAGCTTCCCGCCCTCGACGGTGAACTCGAAATCCTGGACGTCCTTGTAATGCTTTTCCAGTTTGGTGGTGATCCTCACCAGTTGGTCGAAGACCCGCGGCATCTCCTTCTTCATGTCGGTGATGCGGTGCGGCGTCCGGATGCCGGCCACCACGTCCTCGCCCTGGGCGTTGACAAGGTACTCGCCGTAGAACTCCTTTCCCCCCGTGGCGGGGTTCCGCGTGAACCCGACGCCCGTCGCACAGTTGTCGCCCATGTTGCCGAACACCATCGCCTGCACGTTGACCGCGGTACCGATGTCGTCCGGGATGCCGTGCGCCTTCCGGTAATACTTCGCGCGATCGTTGTTCCAGGACTTGAAGACGGCGTCGCGGGCCAGGTCCAACTGCGCCAGCGGATCCTGGGGGAACTCTTTCTTGAGGCGCTCCTTGACGAGGGCCTTGAACTTCCCGCACAAATCCTTCAGGTCTTCCGCGGTGAGGTCCACGTCGCTCGCCACGACGCGTTCCCGCTTCTTCTGGTCGAAGATCTCTTCGAAGCGCTCCTTGTCGATCCCGAGCACCACGTCCGAGAACATCATCAGGAAGCGGCGGTAGGAGTCGTAGGCGAACCGCCGGTTCTTCGTCTTCTGCGCGACGCCCTCGACGCTCCTGTCGTTCAGCCCCAGGTTGAGGATGGTGTCCATCATCCCGGGCATGGAGAACTTCGCCCCCGACCGGACGGAAACGAGCAGCGGGTTCTTCGGATCGCCGAGCTTCTTCCCGGCCAGCCTCTCGAGACGCGCGAGGCTCGCGGCGATCTCCTTCCTGACGTCGGGGGGGATCTTGCCGCGGTTCTTGTAGAAAAGGTTGCAGACCTCCGTGCCGATCGTGAAGCCCGGAGGGACGGGAACGCCCAGGTTGGTCATCTCGGCGAGCCCGGCCCCCTTCCCGCCGAGGATGTCCTTCATCCCGCCGTGCCCCTCGGCTTTCCCCCCTCCGAAGAAGTACACGCGCTTGGTGGCCATCCGCTGTTCCTCCCGCTTTCCTTTATTTACGCCTTACCCGCGCTGACCCTGGAAAAATCCGCCACGCCGGCGAACAGGTTGGAAAGATTCTTGAGGAGCGCCAGGCGGTTGTTCCTGACCTTTTCGTCCTTCGCCATCACGAGCACCTTCTCGAAGAAGGCCGAGACCTGCGGCTGGAGCCGCGCCATCTCCCCGAACGCCTCGGCGTACCGGCCGTCCTTTGCCGCGGAGGCCACCCTCCCCGACACCTCCTTCGCCGCTTTGTGGAGCGCCCTCTCCTCGTCGTGCTCGAACAGCGCCTCCGAGACGGTGAGCGGCCCGGCATATGCCTTGGTGATGTTGATCGCCCGCTTGAATACCTCCGCCAGGGGATCGAACGCCGCCTCCGAGCGGAACGCGACGAGCGCGGAAAGCTTGGCGCGCAGGTCCACCATGTCGGTCAACCCGGCGGAGATGACCGCGTCTGCCAGATCCCCCGGGGTGCCCTGGGAGGTCCAGAGGTTGAAGAGCCTCCCCCCGATAAACTCCATCACCTTCCGCTTCACCTCGGCGGCGGGGGACGTAAGCTTGCTCGAAAGGGTCGCCAGCGACCGGTCGACCAGACCCTCGACGGGAACGCGCAGCCCCTTCGCTTCGAGGATGGAAAGGATCCCCAGGGTGTGGCGCCGCAGTCCGTACGGGTCCGCGGTTCCGGTCGGGATCAGCCCGACACCGAAGCATCCGCACACCATGTCGATCTTGTCCGCGATCGCCACGGCGACGCCCACATCGGTCGCGGGCAACTCGTCGGATTGCCCCTTGGGAAGGTAGTGTTCGTACACGGCCCGGGCGACTTCTTCCTTTTCCCCCGTCTTGAGGGCGTAGTGCCGCCCCATGACCCCCTGCAGCTCGGGGAATTCCTTGATCACGCCCGTCGTCAGGTCGGCCTTGGTGAGAACCGCGGCGCGACGGCAGTCCTTTTCCTTGGCGGGGAACCCGATCGTCGCCACGTATCCGGCGATCTCGGCCATCCGTTCGATCTTTTCCCAGTACATCCCGAGGTCCGCCTGGAACAGGACGTTCTTCAGCGCCTGGGCGCGGTCGAACAGGGATTTCTTCAGGTCGTCCCCGTAGTAGAACTCGGCGTCGGACAGACGGGCGCGGATGACGCGCTCGTTGCCGGCGATCACCACGCGGTTGTCCGGGACGCGCATGTTGGAAACGAAGGCAAAGCCGGGGAACAGGTTCCCGCGGTCGTCCTCGAACACGAAATACTTCTGGTTGACGCGCATGGAGGTGATGAGAATCTCCCGCGGAAGGGCGAGATACTTTTCCTCGAAGCGGCCCACCATCACTACGGGGTACTCCACCAGGTTCGCCACCGTCTCCACCAGCAGCTCGTCCTCGACCCACTTCCTGCCGATCTGCGCTTCCGCCTCCTTGATGCCGGCGCGGATCTTCTCCTTCCGGACTTCGAGGTCCACGAACACGTCCGCCGCCGCCAGCTTGTCGAAATACTCCACGGGGGAAGACAGCGCAATCGCGCCCGGGGAGAGGAACCGGTGCCCGAACGTCGTCTTGCCGGACCTCACGTTGCCGAAGGAGATCGGGATCACCTCCTCCCCGTACAGGGATACGATCCAGTGAACCGGGCGGGCGAACCGCACGTCGAGATCGGCCCAGCGCATCGACTTCTTGAAAGGGATGGCCGGGATCCAGGCGGAAACCAGCTCCGGAAGCACTTCGCTCACCGGTCTTGCCGCCTGCGCTCTCACGATACCCAGGTATTCCCCGCGGTCGGTGGGGAAGACCTTGAGCGCGGAGAGGTCCACCCCCTGCGCCTTGGCGAAACCGAGGGCCGCCTTGGTGGGCTTCCCCTCCTTGTCGTAGGCGACGCTTTTCGGCGGCCCCAGCACCGTTTCCTCCGAGGCCTCCTGGCGGTCCGAAAGCTTCCTTACGACATAGGTGAGCCTGCGAGGGGTCCCGTAGATGTCGACCCGGTCGAAGGAGAGCCGCGCCTTCTTGAGGACCTCGTCGAACTGCTGCCCGCCGTACCACAGCGCGGGACCGACGAACCCCGCCGGGATTTCCTCGCATCCGATTTCCAGCAGATAGTCGCGTTCCATATTCCCTCTTCTTCGAGACGGATTGTCAGGCGGAGAACCTGTTCATCAGGGGGAAGCCCATCTCCTCCCGGGACTTCAGGTACCCTTCCGCACAGAACCTGGCCAGGGTGCGGACCCTGCCGATGTAGGACGTCCGCTCCGTCACGGAGATGGCCCCGCGGGCATCCAGCATGTTGAACGTGTGGGAGCACTTGAGGCAGTAGTCGTAGGCGGGCAGGATGAGCTTCTTGTCGATCAGCTGGAGGCACTCCTTTTCGTACATGGTGAACAGCGAGAAGAGCATCGGGATGTCGGCCGCCTCGAAGTTGTACTTCGAGAATTCCACCTCCCCCCGATGATGCACGTCGCCGTAGGTGACGTTCCCCACCCACTTCAGGTCGAACACGTTCTCCACGTTCTGAAGGTACATCGCGATCCGCTCGATGCCGTAGGTGATCTCCCCCGATACGGGCTTGAGGTCGATCCCGCCGCACTGCTGGAAATAGGTGAACTGGGTGATCTCCATGCCGTCCAGCCACACCTCCCACCCCAAGCCCCAGGCGCCGAGGGTCGGGGACTCCCAGTCGTCCTCCACGAACCGTATGTCGTGCTTCAAGGGGTCGATGCCGACGGCCCGCAGGGAGTCAAGGTACATTTCCACATAATCGTAGGGGCAGGGCTTCATGATGACCTGGTATTGGTAATAGTGCTGCAGGCGGTTCGGATTCTCGCCGTACCTGCCGTCCGTGGGCCGGCGGGAAGGCTCGACGTACGCCGTGTTCCACGGCTCCGGCCCGAGAGCCCTTAAAAATGTTGCGGGGTTGAAGGTCCCGGCGCCGACCTCGATATCATAGGGCTGGTGGATGACGCACCCTTTGTCCGCCCAGAAACGTTGCAGGGCAAGGACCAGGTCCTGGAATAGCACAACTCCCTCCTGATGGGAAAGTGATAGGGTTACATATCACTCCGTGGAACGGGGTGTCAAGAAAAATCACTATAAATACAGGGGGTTTACGAGGTTTAAGAAGAAGGAAGGCCGCCCAGGCTGCGCAGCGACTTCCCCAAGCAATACTCGAGATATCTCGGCATAACCAGTTGTAACTCTTCATAAATCGCATCCGTAATGCGCACCCGGGCAAGGACCTCCGGCGAGGACGCCTGCAGGGCCTTCCAGGTCTTCACCGACCCAAGGGAAAGATGCAACCCTCCTCCCGGACAGTTTCCGCAGAGAATCCCTCCCTCCGAAAGCACGAACCGCACGGACCGTCCGTGGAGCTTCGCCGGGAAGGCGCCGATCGGCTGCCCGCATCGGCGGCAGGCGGAAAAGTTGGGTCCCCACCCCCCCACGGCAAGCAAGGACGCCTCGGCTTTCCTCGCGAGCGCGGGAGGCGGGTCCCCGAGCGCAAGGGAGCGCAATCCGGAAAGCAGCACCCCGAACGCTTTCGGCTTGGGGCCCGGCTGGGGGAAGAGCGCCGCGGCCAGTTCGAGCAGGTAATCGGCGTGACGGACCTTCTCCCAGTCCGCCACGATCTCCCAAAAGCTCGTGACGAGAGAGACCGATTCGAGCACCGCCATCCGCCCGGACGACGCGGTCCAGGCCACGTCGAGGAGAAAGTACTTCTGGAGGTTTCCACCGAACCGTTTCCGGCTCCTGCGCGCCGCCTTTGCCATCATGGAAACCAGGCCGTCGGACTCGGTGAAGAAGGAAATCCGCCTGTCGGTTTCCCCTGTGTCGACCGAACGGATCAGGAAGGCGCGTGCGGACCGGAAGGATCGCGGACCGTAAACCGGGCTCCTATTCGCCAAGCCGGATCTCTTTCACCTGCCCCCGGGATCCGAAAGACGGCAGCAGCTTTCCGTTCAGGGTTCCCACCACGCCCCCCGCGTTCCCCAGTTTCAACAAGATCTTCTTCCGTGCCTGGATGCTGATCTTGTCCCCGGGGTACAGCATGACGTCCACGGGGGCTTCGTTATCCAGCGAGTACATCATCCAGGTCATTTCGCTGGCCTCGATGAAGAGCTGGTAGGGCGATTTCACCGGGCCGACCCCTCCGATGGAAGACACCGAGCTTTGGGGGACCGGTTCCGCAGGAACCGCCGTCGCATTGTCGACGCCGCCGGGGATTGCCGTCTTCGCTGCCGTTTCCGCCGGCGCGGGCGCGGGAGAAGGCGTCGGCCGGGCCTGCGGGGGGGCCTGTACCGGCAGCGTGGCCGTCCTCGTGCCGTACCATGCCAGGATTATCCCGATCAGCAGGACCACGGCGGCGGCCAGCGCGTAGGTGGTCCTCCGGCTTCCCCGCTGACGTTCCCGCTCCAGCCACTCGGGCTTGACGTGCGCCGGCTGCTGATCGACTTCCTGCTGTTCCAGGTAAAGATAATATTCGGAGAGGACGGGCTCGGGATCCTGCGACAGAAGCTTTGCGTAGGCGCGGATGTAACCGGAAGAAAACACACGCTCCGGCCATCCGGAATAATTCCCCTCCTCGATGCCGCGGAGGTACTTCTGGCTGATGCGGAGCGCGGAAGCGGCCTCTTCAAGGGTCATCTCCCTCGCTTCCCGCTCCCTCTTCCATGCCTCCCCGGCTCCCATCTTTGCCCCGTTACCTCTTTCCGGTTCCCAGGGAGTTAATGTAATCGGTTGCCTGCCGCCGCAAGGCGGGGTCGGCGGAGTTCGCCATGGCGTTCTGGAACGCCTTGAGCGCGTCCTTGCCGCGTCCCAGCGAGAGATAGGCCCGCCCGAGATCCAGCCACGCCGGCGCATGGGTGGGAGCCAACGCGACGCAGGCTTCCAGCGTCCTTGCCGCTTCCGCCCACTGTCCGCGGTTCCCGTAAAGAAGCGCCAGGCGAAAATACGCATCGGTATACCGGTCGTTCAAAGCAATCGACCGACGGTACATTTCCTCGGCTTTCTGGAAGTTCTCCCGGCGGCGGTACTCCTCGCCCAGGTTGTAGTACGCCATCTCCGGCGTCGGATACAAGACGTTGGACCCGGCGGCCTCGAACTCCCGGATCGCCTCGTCGCCGCGGCCGAGATGACTCAGGACGATCCCGAGGTTGTTGTGCGCCTCGGCGTAATCCGGCTTTTTCCGGACGGCGTTCCGGAAATACTTCTCGGCCATGCCGAGATCGCCGCGCGTCTGATAGGCCAGCCCCAGCGACATGTCGATTTCCGGGTTCTCCGGGTCGAGCTCCGAGGCGGTGGTGAGCTCCCGCATGGCGGCGGGGAGGTTCCGCTGCTCGAGGTAGGTCACGCCCATCTGCATCCGCGCGGCGGCCTCTTTTTTCTTTTCCGGCGAAGGCGCGGCGCACCCGAGGAGCAATGCCCCGATTCCCAACACCACCGGGAGTTTCCGGATTCTCATAGATATTTCCCGATCAGGAGAGAGAGCCGCTTCCTCGCCGCCGGAGGGATCCTCTTCCGGTCGGTGATGATCGCGAACCTGAGCGATTCGCCGCATCCGCACGATTCCTTTCCGGGAAGACGCCGGGCGACCTCGCGGATGATCCGCTTCGAGTTCTCGACGTTCATCCGGATGATGGAGAGGATCGCCTCGATCGAGACGTCCTGCTCCGTTTCGTGCCAGCAGTCGTAGTCGGTGGCGAGGGCCAGCGTGGCGTAGCAGAGCTCGGCCTCGCGGGCCAGCTTCGCCTCGGGCATGTTCGTCATCCCGATCACGTCCACCCCCCACTTTCTGTAGATCCGGGACTCGGCGCGGGTGGAAAAGGCGGGGCCCTCCATGCAGAGATAGGTCCCCCCCCGATGCGTCCGCTTCACGACTTTCTTTGCCGCCGCATAGGCGACGCCGGCGAGGGAAGGGCATACCGGGTCGGCGAAAGGGATGTGCCCGACGACGCCGTCCCCGAAGAAGGTGTTCGGGCGGAACCGGGTGTGGTCGTAGAACTGGTCGACCACCACGATATCCCCCGGATGGATGGTCTCCTTCATGCTCCCCACGGCGGAGATGGAGAGCACCCACCTCACGCCCACTTTCTTCAGCGCGTAGAGGTTCGCGCGGTAATTGATCTGCGAGGGCAGAATCCGGTGCCCCCTGCCGTGACGGGGAAGGAAGGCCAGCGTCCGACCGTCGAGTTCTCCCACCATCATCGCGTCGGAAGGATTACCGAAGGGGGTTTTCACGGAAACGGTGCGGATGTTTTTGAGCCCCTCCATCTCGTAGAGGCCGGAGCCCCCGATGACGCCGAGGATATCTGACATCTTCCCCTTTCTCTCAGCGGAAATTACGGTCTATTCAATATAGGAAGAACCACCCCGGGGCTCAAGGCATTTTTCCGCGCCGGAGCTAGTCCTCGTCTTTTCTTGAGGACTTTTCCTGTTCACGAATCGCTCCACTCAGCTGTCCGCAGGCTGCCCGGATGTCGGCCCCGCGGCGCTCCCGCGTGATCGTTTGGATCCCGGCGGCGAGGAGGACCTCCCGGAAACCGTCCGCGGTTTCCGCGGACGGCGAGGTGAAATCCCCGTACTCGTGCGCATTGTACGGGATGAGGTTGACCTTCACCCGAGCGCCCTTGAGCAGTCGCGCGAGGCCGCGGGCATCCTTCTCCGAGTCGTTGACTCCCGCCAGGAGGACGTACTCCGCGGTGACTTTGCGGCCGCTCTGCAGGGGGATCCTCCTTATCGCGGCGACCAGATCCTTCAGGGGGTATTTCCGGTTGACCGGCATCAGCTTCGACCGGAGCTCGTCGGTCGGCGCGTTGATCGACACGGCGAAGCTCACGGGATAATCCTTCGCCAGCGCAAGCATCGCCGGGATCACGCCCGCCGTCGAGACCGTGACGCGCTTTCCCGGGAGGCCGAAACCGAACTGCGAGAGGAGAATCGCGATCGTACGCGAAACCTCGCGCGGGTTCTCCAGCGGCTCCCCCATCCCCATGAAGACGACGTTGGTCAGGCGCTCACCCCTTTCCGCGAGCCGTTTCGCCGCGAACCCGACCTGGTGGACGATCTCCGCCGACGCCATATTCCGGCGGAACCCCGTCGCTCCGGTCGCGCAGAATCCGCACTTCAAGGCGCACCCCACCTGCGACGAGATGCACAAGGTCCTGCGATCTTCCTCCGGGATGAGAACGCTTTCCACGGATTCACCGTCCTCCAGGCGGAACAGGTACTTCTCCGTGCCGTCCGCGGACACTTCCACCCTTTCCGCCGGAGGAGAGGAAACGCGGCAATTCCTCGACAGCTCTTCGCGGAAATCTTTCGAGAGATCGGTCATCGCCGAAAAATCCTCGGCGAACCCCTGGTAGATCCAGCGGGAGACCTGTCTCGCCCGGTAGCGCTCCTTCCCCCAGCGGGAGAGGAACGTCTCGAGCTCCGGCAAGGACATCCCCTTGAGGTCCGTTCGATCCGCATGCATCGTTTTCATCCTATCCATCGGCGGAAACAAAAACCCCGGCGCGCCGTTTACCGGCAGGCCGGGGTCCCTCCATTCATATTTATGTTGTACCTTACGATACAACCTCCATATCGCTGAAAAAGTAGCTGATTTCAGTCATCGCCGTTTCCGGGGAGTCGGAGCCGTGGACGATATTTTGCTCGACGCTGCCGGCGAAGTCCGCCCGGATCGTTCCCTTGTCGGCCATCGAAGGGTCGGTGGCGCCCATGATCGTCCGGTTCCGGGCGATCACGTCGTCCCCCGAAAGCACCATCGCCACGATGGGGCCCGAGGACATGAAGTCCGTGAGCGACGCGAAGAACGGGCGTTCCCGGTGGACGGCGTAGAACCCCTCCGCCTGCTTCTTCGTCAGATGCAGCATCTTCATGGCGGCGATCCGGAACCCTTCCTTCTCGAACCGGCGGATCACCTCGCCGATGACCCCCTTCTTCACGCCGTCCGGCTTGACGATCGAAAGGGTGCGCTGCATCTTTCCCTTCGCGGAATGCACGCTAGTTCATCCGCGCCTTGGCCAGCTCGTACCCGGCGAGGAGCGCCTTCCTGTTCAGTTCCTCCGTGCCCTTAGGCACGCGGGAGAGGACGGCCTTCTCCACCGCCTCGTAGCTTACCTGGCCGGTGATGGCCGCAATCGCCCCGATGGCGACGATGTTGGCGACGAACGCCTTGCCGATCTCTTCGGAGGCGGTGCGGATGATCGGGAGCTTGATCACCTTGAAGCCCCCGGCGGGGATTTCCTTGACGAAGTCCTCGTCCACCAGGAGCGTCCCGGTCTGCTTGACGTCCTTGTAGTACTTGGTGCACGCCTCCTGGGTAAGCGAGAGCTGCAGGTCGATCGCCGTGGCCTTGGGGAAGTCGATCGTCTTGTCGGAGATGATCACTTCCGATTTGGAGGCCCCGCCGCGCGCCTCGGGGCCGTAGGACTGGCTCTGGACCGCGTTCTTGTTGTCGTAGATCGTGGCGGCCTCGGCGAAGATGACGCCCGCCAGGATCAGCCCCTGGCCCCCGGACCCGGAAAAGCGGATCTCGTATCGGCTCATCGTCCTAGGCCCTCCCCTCTTTCGGTGCTTTCAGCTTCTCCACCAGCCCGTAATAGGTGTCGCAGTACTCCGGGGCCTCCTTCTTGAAGAGGACGCCGGTGGGGAACTTTCCCGCCGTCTTCTCCGGCGGGAGCTTGTCGAACGCGGTGATGGGAAGCGCGGTGTCCTTCATCCACAGCAGCTGGTCGGTGGGGCTCTTGAACTTGTTCCGCCGCCCGTGCGTCGTGGGGCAGGCGTTGATGATCTCCAGGACCGACAGCCCCTTGTGCTGGATCGCCTCGACGATCAGCTTGTCGAGCGCCGCGGCGTGGTAGGCGGTCCCCCGCCCGACCCAGGACGCGCCGGCCCCTTTGGCCAGCTCGGGGATGTTGAACGACGGGTCGATGTTTCCATACGGCATCGTGGTGGCCATGTGCCCCGAGGGGGTCGTGGGGGAATACTGGCCTCCCGTCATTCCGTAGATGAAGTTGTTGAACACCATCACCGTGATGTCGATGTTGCGGCGGCAGGCATGGATGAAGTGGTTCCCGCCGATGGCGGTGGCGTCGCCGTCGCCGCTGACCACCATGACCTTCTTGTCGGGCCGGGCCATCTTCAGCCCGGTCGCGAACGGAAGCGCCCGCCCGTGCGTGGTGTGCAGCGTGTTGAAGTCCACATAACCGGGCAGGCGGGACGCGCATCCGATCCCGGAAACGAGCGCGACGTCGTCCTTGGCGATTTTGAGGGAATCCACGGCCCGCAGGAGCGACTTGAAGACGATCCCGTAGGTGCAACCGGGGCACCAGATGTGGGGGAGTTTTCCTCCACGGATATATTGATCGTAGTCGAAGGACATCTACTTGACCTCCTTGATCTTCGCCAGAATCTGCGCGGGCGTGATGGGGTCCCCGTCGACCCGGTAAATCCCCTCGATCCTGCAGCGGCCTTTCGCACAGCGTTCGACCTCGAAGATGATCTGTCCCAGCGACAGCTCGGGGACGACGATCCCTTTCACGCGGGAAGAGAGGGACGAAACTTCTTCCTCCGGGAACGGCCAGATGGTAAGCGGGCGGAAGAGCCCCGCCTTGATCCCTTCGGCGCGGGCCATCTCCACCGCGGTCTTCCCGGAGCGCCCGGAGACGCCGTATGCGAAGACGGCCACCTCGGCGTCTTTCAGCAGGTACTCTTCGTACCGGATGATGTCCTTCTTGTTGGCTTCCACCTTCCGCATGAGCCGAAGCTCATCGGTGTGGATCCTCGGGGAGGCGTTCACCGGGAACCCGTCCGGGCCGTGGTTCAGGCCCGTCACGTGGTACCGGTACCCCTCGAAGAAGTTCGCCATGGGCGGGATGTCGCCCTTGCTGTCGTCGTAGGGCAGGTACTGGTCCGGCTTGCAGGTCGGCCGCGGCCGGTTCTCGATGGGAAGCACTCCCTTGTCGGGGATCTCGATCTTCTCCCGCATGTGCCCCACGATCTCGTCGAACGCGATGATCACGGGGGTGCGGTACTTCTCGGAGAGGTTGAACGCGCGCACGGTCTCGGAGAAGATCTCCTGGACGTACGCCGGCGTCAGGCAGATGACGGGGTGGTCGCCGTGCGTCCCCCACTTGCACTGCATGATGTCGCTCTGGCCGGGCCCGGTCGGAACGCCAGTGGACGGCCCCCCCCGCATCACGTTCACGATCACGCAGGGGATCTCGGTCAGCGCAGCGAACCCGAGGTTCTCCTGCTTGAGCGAAAACCCGGGGCCGGAGGTGGCCGTGAGCGTCTTCTTCCCTGCAAGCGACCCGCCGATCACCGCAGCCATCGCCGCGATCTCGTCCTCCATCTGCAGGAACGCCCCGCCGATCTTCGGAAGGGCCCTCGCCAGGTATTCGGCCACCTCGGTGGAGGGGGTGATCGGGTACCCGGCGAAGAAGGTGCACCCCGCGTAGAGGGCCCCCTCCGCGCACGCCTCGTTACCCTGGAGCAGTTTTAACTTGCCCACCGTCTCTCTCCTTTTGCGGTTCGGTTCGACCCGTTATTTTTTATCGACGAAAATGGCGAAATCGGGGCACCGCAGCTCGCACGCCATGCAGACGGTGCACTTGTCGATGTCGACCACCTTCACCTTGAACATCTCCATGCCCAGCACCTGGGTGGGGCACAACTTGACGCAGATCTCGCATCCCTTGCAGAAGCGCGGGATGATGCTGATCTTGACCTTCGGGTTCTCGGTCGCTTCGATCTTCTCCGCCGCCTGTCCCTTTGCCATCTCGTCGATTCCTTCCTTCCTAGTGGACTTTCTTGCCCAGCCGCTTCACCAGCGTGATCCCGAGGTCCGACGGCGCCTCGGAAACGGAGATCCCCGCCGCCTTGAAGGCCTCGATTTTCTCCGCCGCCGTCCCCTTCCCGCCGGAGATGATGGCACCTGCATGCCCCATCCGCTTCCCCTTCGGCGCGGTCTGTCCCGCGACGAAGCCGACGACCGGCTTGTTCATCTTCGTCTTCACGAAGGTCGCGGCCTCCTCCTCGGCGGTTCCACCGATCTCGCCGATCAGGATGACCGCCTCGGTCTGCGGGTCGTTCTGGAAAGCCGCGAGCACGTCGATGAAGTTGGTCCCGTTGACCGGGTCGCCGCCGATGCCCACGCAGGTCGTCTGCCCGAGCCCCAGCTGGGTCACCTGGTGGACGGCCTCGTAGGTGAGCGTTCCGGAGCGGGAGACGATCCCGATCGTCCCCGGCTTGTGGATGTATCCGGGCATGATTCCGATCTTGCACTCCCCGGGGGTGATGATCCCCGGGCAGTTGGGCCCGATGAGCCGGGTCTTCTTCCCTTCCATGTACCGCCTCACCTTCACCATGTCGAGAATCGGAAGCCCCTCGGTGATGCAAACCGTGATGTCCACGCCCGCGTCAACCGCCTCGCAGATCGCGTCCGCGGCGAAGGCAGGAGGGACGTAGATGACGGTGGCATTCGCGCCCGTCGCCTTGACGGCATCCGCCACCGTGTTGAAGACCGGGACCCCTTCCACCTTGGATCCGGCCTTTCCCGGGGTGACGCCGCCGACGATCTTCGTGCCGTATTCCAGCATCTGCTTGGTGTGGAACGCCCCCACAGAGCCGGTGATGCCCTGGACGAGAACCTTCGTATTCTTGTTGACCCAGATGCTCATGTCGGCCCCCCTTACTTCGCCTGGCCGGCGGCGGCCACGACTTTTTGAGCCGCGTCCTTCATGTCGGACGCGGAGATGATGTTGAGTTTCGAGGCGGCGAGGATCTCCTTCCCCTTTTCCACGTTGGTGCCCTCGAGCCGGACGACCAGCGGCACCTTGAGGCCGAGCGTCTTGGCGGCCATGACAACACCTTCCGCGATGATGTCGCACCGCATGATGCCCCCGAAGATATTGACCAGGATCGCCTTGACCTTGGGATCGGACAAAATCAGCCGGAAGGCGTTGGTCACCTGCTCCGCGCTGGCGCCGCCTCCGACATCGAGGAAGTTGGCCGGGGAGCCCCCCACCATCTTGATCATGTCCATCGTCGCCATCGCGAGCCCCGCGCCGTTGACCATGCAGCCGATGTTGCCGTCGAGGCTGATGTAAGAGAGGTCGAACTTGGAGGCCTCCGTCTCCGTCGGATCCTCCTCGTCGAAGTCGCGCATCGTCTGGATGTCCTTGTGGCGGAACAGCCCGTTGCTGTCGAAGTTCATCTTGGCGTCCAGCGCGATGACGTCGCCGCCCTCCGTGATCACGAGCGGGTTGATCTCCGCGAGCGAGCAGTCGGTGTCGACGAAAGCGTTGTAGAGCCCCGTCATGAACTTCACCGCCTTGCCGGTCAACTCCGGGGGGATGTTGATCCCGAAGGCCAGCTTCCTCGCCTGGTACGGCATGAGCCCGACAGCGGGGTCGACGTGCTCCTTGAGGATCTTCTCCGGCGTCTTCGCGGCGACGGTCTCGATCTCCATTCCGCCCTCGGTGGAGGCCATCATGACGACCCGGGACACGGCGCGGTCGATGACCATCCCCAGGTACAGCTCCTTCCGGATCGCGCTCGCCTGCTCGACGAGGACCCGCTTCACCTTTTTCCCCTGCGGCCCGGTCTGGTGGGTCACCAGGTTCATCCCGATGATCTGCTTGGCGAACTCCCGCGCCTCGTCGTGGGTCTTGGCGAGCTTGATGCCGCCGCCCTTGCCCCGCCCTCCCGCGTGGATCTGCGCCTTGACCACGACCGGCGTCCCGAACTCCTTGGCGATGTCCTCCGCCTCGCCCGGGGTGTCGGCCACCTTCCCCCTGGGAACGGCCACACCGTACTTCGCCAATACCGACTTGGCCTGATACTCGTGAATGTTCATGACCCTTCGGCTCCTCCCGGATATAGTGTTATCGGATGTTCAGCAATGCCTGGATCAGCGCGACGGGGCCCAAATGGGGCTTATTATAGCAGAATGGGCAATGAGGGGACCGGTTGCGGAGGGCCGGAATCCGCGCAAAAGACTCTCCTAGAACCCCAGCCGGTCCACGGCGTCGCAGAGTTCCTTGACCGCCTCGGCCGATTTCGAAAGCGCCGCGGACTCCTCGGCGGCGAGCTTGAATTTCACCACCTCTTCGATGCCGTCCTGGCCCAGCTTCGCGGGGAGGCCGACGAACAGCCCGTCGCACCCTTCGTACTTGCCGTTCGAGAGGACGGCGCACGGCAGGATCATCTTCTTGTCGAGGATGATGGACTCGCACATCTGCACCGCGGCCGCCGACGGGGCGTAGTAGGCCGACCCGGTCTTCAGCAGCGCGACGATCTCGCCGCCGCCCTTGCGGGTGCGCTCCACGATCGCGTCGAGCTTCGCCTTGGGGATCAGGTCCTCCACCGGGATCCCGGCGACCGTCGTGTATTTCGTGGACGGGACCATCGTGTCGCCGTGCCCGCCGAGCACGAAGGCGGTGATGTCCTTCACGGAGACACCGAGCTCCATCGCGATAAAGCAGCGGAACCGGGCGGAGTCCAGGATCCCCGCCATCCCCATCACCTTGTTCGCCGGCAGCTTGCTGTGCTTGTAAGCGACGTAGGTCATCGCGTCGAGGGGGTTCGAGATCACGA
>Ga0334722_10001697_pt1 | contig 26666 bp, 21 predicted proteins | sample C3_bottom_MG_FD_207210 | JGI IMG/M metagenome (GOLD analysis project Ga0334722, IMG submission 207210) | Sediment microbial communities from Yellowstone Lake, YNP, Wyoming, USA - C3_bottom | ecosystem: Environmental > Aquatic > Freshwater > Lake > Sediment | place: USA: Wyoming | collected... | reverse complement strand
AGCAGCTCTCGCTGGGCTACATGTCGGCGGCACAATCCACCTCGCCTGCCGGGGCCGCCACGGCGAGCGCCGTCCCCGGCGGTCTTGCCGGCGGGCTCCAGATTCAACGGACCGAGCGAGCGTGCACGATTGTCGGCATCGTGTCGCGCCAGGCTGGACCAGGGGCAGGTCTGGGCATGTTCGCCGCTGTTATGATCCCGTTGGAGAAAGCCCGCGAGATGGGTGGGGCGGATCTGTCGAACCCGCAGGCCCTGCTCAGGCAGTTGGGCGACCGGCGTTCGTACGCCACTGTCACCGTCAAGGTCCACAGCCCGCAGGACACGGAGGCCGTGGAACAGAAGATCAAGGACATGGGGTTCAGTGCCTTTTCGGTGGCGGACCTGCTGCAGAATCAGAAGAAAGCGTTCCTGCTGCTCGATCTGCTTCTCGGCCTGGTCGGTTCCATCGCGCTCTCGGTGGCCTCGCTGGGCATCGTCAACACGATGGTGATGTCGATTCTCGAGCGGACGCGCGAGATTGGCGTCATGAAAGCCATTGGGGCCGGCGATGGCGACGTGCGGCGGATCTTCCTGATTGAGGCCGGGCTCATTGGGTTGGCAGGCGGCCTGGGGGGCAATGTGCTCGGCTGGGGCGTCGGCCGGGCCATCAACGTCGGGGCCAACTACTACCTCCAGCGTCAGGGCGCACCGGCAGCCAATCTCTTCCTGATTCCATGGTGGCTGATCGCGGGCGCCGTGCTCTTCGCCGTGATCGTCGGCGTTGTGGCAGGCGGATTTCCGGCCGCGCGTGCCGCCAGACTCGACCCGATTCAGGCGCTCCGGCACGACTAGTGGCCGGTCTCAGCTGATCGGCTGGGACACGCACGAAGCGTTCCTCCGCACGACTTTATTGCGCGTAGGTCTTTCGGACGATGAATTCTCTGAGCCGATCCGGAAGCAGTTTGAGCAGCAGGCAGAGCGTGCGGGCATTCTCGCCGACCGGCATCCGTGCCGGCGGGTCCGTCATCCGGCTGAGGCGTTCGACCAGGTTGGCGACCCAGTCGGGAGATGGGGCAGCCCGCTCCTGCTTCTCGACGGCGGCCAGGCAGGCCGCGTGCTGCGGCGCGTAAGAGGAGGAGGCGGCCGATACCACGTGACGGGCGGCGGTGAATCCGGTCGCGAAGTCGCCGGGTTCGACGCACGTGACGCGGACGCCGTGCGGTCGGAGTTCCATGCGCAAGGCGTCGCTCAGTGATGAGATGGCCGACTTGGTGGCCGAGTAGTGGGCCTGGAACGGCAGGCTGATTCGACCGGCGAGCGACCCAATCCAGATGACCTGTCCCTTGCGCGCGCGGAGGCCTGGCAGGAGGAGCCGAGTGAGTTCGAGCGGACCGAGGACGTTTGTCACGAATTGGCTGGCCACCAGCGCCGAATCGACCTCTTCGATGGCTCCGAACACCCCGTTGCCGGCGTTGTTCACCACGATGTCGACGCCGCCGGCTGCTTCGAGCCCCGCTGCAAGCGCCGTGATTGCCGGCGCCGACGACAGATCGAGGGGCAGGAATCTCAGCGACTTCGAGGCGGATGCGGCCTCCGCCGTCAGCCGGCGGGCCCGCTCGGCATCGCGAACCGTCCCGACGACCGAGTGGCCGGCGGCCGCCAGCCGGTCGGCGACGGCCTGGCCGATTCCGCTGCCCGCACCGGTGACGAGGACGTTTTTCTGGTTTGGCGGCGTATTCATCGTATACTCCCCATGGCGGACGTCCAGGCCAACGGTGAGGAATGTCCTCCAAATGCGAAGTCTTGCTACCGTTTAGGGTGCTTCAGACACTATCATAGTGGTTTGACGCCGGCGGCTGCACGCTCGGCACAGGAATCAGGTTGATGGATATCTTTGAGGCTTGTTACACGTATCATGACCCCGACCTCGTCAAGGCGGCCGGCGTCTATCCGTTCTTCAGGGCGCTCTCGTCCTCGGAAGGTCCCGTCGTGACGGTTGACGGCCGACAGGTCGTCATGCTCGGCTCGAACAACTACCTCGGGCTTACGCACCATCCGGAGGTCGTGAAGGCGGCCCATGACGCGATTGATCGCTATGGCACGGGCTGCACGGGATCCCGGTTTCTCAACGGCAATCTGGACCTGCACGAGACGCTGGAAGCCGAGTTGGCTGTATTCCTCGAGAAGCCGGCGGCGCTGGTCTTTTCGTCCGGATTTCTGGCGAATCTCGGCGTGGTCGGCCTGCTCGGCAGCGCACCTGACTCGGTGCTGTTCACGGCGGTGGAGAACCACGCCAGCCTGATCGACGGCGCCCGCATGGCTCGCAGCCGGCGGGTCCGGGTGTTCGAGGACCTGGCCGACCTCGAGCGGCAACTCCAGAAGCAGCCGAACTGGTCGCATGCGATGGTGCTGACCGACGGCGTATTCTCGATGACGGGCCGGGTTGCCGATTTGCGCGGGCTCGTCGCCCTCAAGCGGCAATATGGGTTCAAGATCTACGTTGATGACGCCCATGGTTTGGGCGTGCTGGGACACCAGGGCCGCGGCACACCGTGGAGCCAGGGCGTGATGGCCGACATCGACGTGTTTTTCGGAACCTTCAGCAAGTCGTTCGCCAGCCTCGGGGGCTTCGTGGTGGCCGAAGCGGCGGTGATCAATTACCTGCGGCACAAGACCCGCACCTTGATCTTCTCGGCGGGGCTCCCGCCGGCGTCAACGGCCTCGGCACTGGCCGCGTTGCGGGTGATGCAGAAGGAACCGGCGCTCTACGATCGTCTGTGGGACAACGTGGCGTTCTTCAAGGACGGCGTCGAGAAACTCGGCTATCACACGCTCGGGAGTTCGACCCCAATCGTTCCGCTCTTCATTGGTTCCGAGACGCTGGCGCTCCGCGTCTGCCAGGAGGCGTTGGAACTGGGGCTGTTCGCGACACCGGCCATCTACCCGGCGGTGCCGCCGGGTCATGCGTTGATTCGCACCAGCGTCACACCGATTCACACACGTGTGCACCTGCAGGCCGCGCTCGACGTGCTCGCGACCATTGCCCAGCGGCATCCGATCCCCAACGTGGATCCATCCACGCTTCCGCCGGCCCGAGCCATCGACTTCGACGAAGCGCTGGCCGAGCACGTGCTGGCGGCTTCGAGCACGGCGAAGTCCAGGATTTAATTGGGGACGGCTTCAAGACCTGCGTCAGCGGACTGTGATCAGTGCCGCGAGAACGGGTCTTGAAGCCGGTCCTAACCGATCGGTGGGCCAGTGATAGAGGCGGGCGTCGGTCGCCCGCCTTTCGTATTCTGAGACGATCGCGGCGCGTTTGACCCGAATCGGCGGGTTCTCTACAGTAGGCGAGTTCACCAGCCGCCGTTCCTGAGTCCTTCGATTCACAAGTTCGGCGACGAACTTGTTCCCTCAGGACGAAGTGCTGAGCGAGCGTTCTGACTGGATCATCTCGCGGGACAGGTCACCGTCATTGCGAGTCGAAGCACTTCGCACCATTCGGAGTTTACGTGAAGCGCGAATCCCACAGAGCCGAAGCCCAGGCCGACATCCTCGCCGCTGCGGCGACCATTCTCGCGCGCCACGGCTATCATGGCACGTCGATGCGGGATCTCGCGAAGGCGACGGGCCGTGGTCTGTCGAGTTTCTACACGTACTTCCCGTCGAAAGACGCGCTGTTGTTCGCCCTGCAGACGCGAGCGTTCCTCACGTTGATCGCGGCGGCTCAGGCCGCGGCGGCGGCGACCGACGGCCCCGAACACCAGCTCTACGGGTTCATCCTCAATCACGTCCGCTACTTCGCCGCGCATAGCGCCGTGATGCGAGTGCTGGTGCAGGAGGCTCGTGTGCTTCCGGTCCGGCAACGGCAGAAGGTGCGAGCAGAAAAAGAACGCTACTACGAACTCTGCGAGCAACTGGTCCGCCAGCTCGGGACAGACCGGGGCGGCTACTTCGGCCGTGCAGCAAGTCGGCTGGAACTCGAGCGGGTCACCTACAGCATCTTTGGCATGCTCAACTGGGTCTGGGCCTGGTACGAGCCCGACCGGCACGGGTCGGCGCCAGAGGTGGCCCGGTCCATTCACGCAGTGGCCTGCCGGGCATTGACCGGCCGTCTGCCTGCTCGACGCGTCTGGAACGAAGTGGAACACGCGTTGAGCCACCTCGAGGTCCATTCGCTCATCTCGGCGCAGCCGGCGGAGTAGGAGCCGCCGTGACGACCGCGGTGTCAAACAGTACGCACGTGCTTTTGAGTGCTGGCAGTGCGTTCAAACGAGCGGCACCGGTGCCTTTTTGATACGGCCCCCGCCGGAGACCCGTACATGCTCGAGGTTCGCGATCTGGTGAAGCAGTTCGGCGGAGTTCGCGCGGTCGATCGCGTCAGCTTTGCGGTGCGCCCATCGGAAGTGCTGGGGTACCTCGGTCCGAACGGATCTGGCAAGACGACGACGGTCAACATGGTCGTTGGCCTGATCCAGCCCACTCACGGCACCGTCACCTATGGCGGGCAGGACATCTGGCAGGACATCGTCGCGTTTCGGCGGCGCGTCGGATACGTGCCGGAAGAGCCCAACTTGTACTCCTATCTGACCGGCCGGGAGTACCTCGAGCTGGTTGGCAGTCTCCGAGGCCTCCCCAGTGTGGCGCTCGATCGGAAGATCACGTCTTTGCTGCGGCTCTTCTCGCTCGAGCCTGACAGCCATACGCCTCTTGCGTCGTATTCAAAGGGCATGCGGCAGAAGGTGCTCATCTCGGCGGCGCTGCTTCACAACCCAGACCTGCTCATCTTCGACGAGCCGATGTCGGGCCTCGACGCGGCGTCGGCGGTGATGTTTCGACACCTGATCAAGACGCTGGCGCGGGCTGGCAAGATGATTCTCTACAGCTCGCACGAACTCGAGACCGTCGAACGCGTGGCCGAACGCGTGATCGTGCTGCACCACGGGCGGATGGTGGCGCACGATACGGTCGAACAGCTGCGCGAGCTGATGCGCCTCGAATCGCTGGAGGAGATCTTTTCCGAACTGGTGTTTACTGAAGATCCGCAGGCGGTGGCCAGCCGCATCGTCGACGCCATGGTGTCGGAGAGCTGAGCGTGGAGACCGACCGCGAGCAGTTCCGCATACTCGTCCGTCACTTCTTCGGACGGTTCCTCGACAACGATCTGATTTCGCCCGCCAGCGATCTGCATGGAACACTGTCGAAAGTCGCGGCTGTATTCGTCATTCCAGTCGTGCTCTTCTATCCGTTCAGGCTGCTGTTGACGTACGGCCGTCCCTTCTGGGACTACGCTGTCCTGGATCTGCGATCGTGGCCCGACAAGAGCATCTTCGTGATGTTGTCGCTGGTCGTGATGGGACTGCTGACCGTCATCGAGTGGGATGCGCTTCAACTTGATCGGAGAGACTGTACGGCGCTCGGATCCCTGCCGATTCGCTCGCGCACGATTCTGGGGGCCAAGCTTGCCGCGCTCGGCAAGTTCCTGCTCGTCTTCTCGATTCCGTTGACGGCGATCGGCTGCGTGACGTTCCCGCTGATCATGCACGCTGGTTGGTCATTGAGCGTGCTGGTCGTGGTCAGGACTGTGGCGGCGCACGCCACCGCGACGTTGGCCGCGGCCGCCTTTGCCTTCTTCTCACTGCTGGCCCTGCACGGGCTGATCCAGGTTGTTTGTGGCCAGCGGGCGCTGCGCCGGGCGTCGGCGTTGATCCAGTCGGTGTTGATGCTGGGGCTGGTGGTCGTACTGTTGACGCTGCCGTTCATCGCGTCGCAGACGGCTGCGCTGAAGCGCGGCGCCGCGGGTGCCGGCGGACTTGCGCCGCAGATGTGGTTCATGGGGATCTACGAGACGATGAGCGGGCAGGGGGATGCTGACTGGCGCCTGCTCGCGTCGCGCGGATACGCCGCGCTGACGTCGGTCAGTATTGCCGCCATCCTATTGAGCATCGTCGCCTATCGCCGCGTGCTGGGTACGACGCTCGAAGTTGTGCAGGCCGGCAGGCGCCAGGGGTCGTGGTCAAGCGGCCTGCTGAAGGCTGTGACCTTGGCCGTGTCGCGTCACCCGGTTGAGCGCGGGTTCTTCTCGTTCTCGGTGCTGACGCTTCTTCGAAGTCCGTGGCACCGGGTGCTGCTCGCGGCTGCGCTGGGGGGTGCCATGGCGCTGGCCATCGTCACGCTCGATGTGGCCACCATCGCGCGCGACGGCGTGCGGCGCATGCCGATGCTCGCATCACACGGGTTGGCCATGCAGTGGGTGGTGCTCGTCATCGTGCTGGCCGGCGTGCGCGCCGCCGCAGCAGTTCCCGCCGAATTGCAAGCCAGCTGGACGCTGCAGATGCTGGATAGCGGTCAGCCGTACAGATGGATCGTCGGATTCCGGAAAGCCGTGTTTGCTGCGGCGATCGTTCCCGCGGTGATGCTGATGGCCGCCGTGGGCTGGTGGCAATTCGGATGGCACGTCGCGTGGACGCACGCACTCGCCGCGTTCACGTTCGCCACGCTGGCGTTTGAGGTGCTGTTCTTCGGGTTCGGCAGAGTGCCGTTCGCGTGTGCCTTCGAGGGGGCAGGTGGCGTGACGAACATCCGCTGGTACGTGCTGGCTGCGCTGTTTACGACGTCGGTCGTAAACCTGGCGAAAGTCGTGGTGCTGGCCATGCGATCAACGCCGGGGACCACATTGATGGCGGCCTTCAGTCTGCTCGCGATTGTCGCGCTCCGGCTCGCGAGTCGACGCGACCTCACCAGCGCGGCGTCGCTGGCGTTCGAGCAGCAAGCCGAGACGACGCAGGCGCTGGGACTCGGCGCGTGATCGCCGGGTCTGAAGACCCGGCCTCCGGTGCGAAGCCCCAGTCGCTCCCGGCTCCCGACTCCCGACTCCCGAATCCCGTCTACCGATCCCCCTCTTTCACCTTCCGAATCCGCCGTTGCTCGCGCCGGTCGGGGCGGCGCGGCGCCACGCGAGGCTGGGCCGCCCAGAAATGGCGCTCCAGTTCTCGAGCCGCCAGTTGCTCCGGCGTCGGCGGCGGCGTGCGATCCTCGTAGAGGAGGCGCGCTTCGGATTTCGGGAGATGCTTCTCGGCAAGAACCTTGACGAGCAGCAGTTGTCGTCGTCCGGCCGGGCGTGTGATGCGCACCTGGTCGCCGACGTGGATCAGTCGGTGGGCTTTCGCGTTCTGGCCATTGATCTCGACTTTGCCGCCGGTAATCGCACGCTGCGCCTCAGATCGCGTCTTGAACAGGCAGGCCACGTCGAGCCACACATCAACGCGGATTCCGGCGGCCGGCGGATTCTGCGACGGCACTACTCGTTCCCCACCGACCAGGCGTGCGCCGCCAGGAATTCGCGCAACTGCCGGAACGCGCCGCCGCGGTGACTGACCACAGCCTTCTCCGCCTCGGTCAATTCCGCCAACGTACGTGCCAGGGGCGGATAGAAGAAGATCGGGTCGTAGCCGAAACCGCCCGTTCCGCTCGGGCCTTCGGCAATCACGCCCTCAATCGTGCCCCTGGCCTCGAATACGATTCGCGATCCATCCGCCACGGCCAACGCGCATACGAACCGGGCTGGACATCCCAGGGCGTGCCGCTCGCGGAGCCGTCGGTAGATCAATGCGAACTTCTGTGGATATGTGGCAGCCTCGGCTCCGCCGTATCTGGCAGAGTACACGCCGGGCTCACCGTCGAGGCCGTCAATTTCGAGCCCCGAGTCCTCGGCGACCGCGACGACGCCAAGACGCGTTGAGTACGAGATGGCCTTCTGCCGGCCGTTGTCCGCAAATGTGAGGCCCGTCTCTTCGGGCTCTTCGATGGCCGGGCAGGCGTCGAGACCTATCAGCGTCACGGGCGCGCCGTCGAAGATGCCGCGTATCTCGCGCAGCTTGTTCCGATTGGTGGTCGCAACCAGCAGGCGCACGCGTTATCCCAGCTTGCCGACGATGTCGCGCTGGATCGAGACAAGCTGATCGATGCCGGCGTCGGCGAGGTCGAGCAGTTCGTTCAAACGCTCCCGCCCGAATGGCGTCGTCTCCGCCGTCCCCTGGATCTCGATATACCGCCCGTCTGACGTCTTGACGACGTTCATATCGACATCGGCGCGCGAATCCTCGTCGTAGGCCAGATCGAGCAGTGCCTCGCCCCCGACGATGCCGACGCTGGTTGCGGCCACGTGATGCTGCACCGGCACGCGCGCCAGCGCGCCCTGACTGACCAGCTTCTGCAGCGCAAGAATCATTGCGACGAAGCTCCCGCTGATGGCGGCTGTTCTCGTGCCGCCGTCCGCCTGGATGACGTCGCAGTCGATCCAGATGGTGCGTTCTCCCAGGCCTTCGAGCCGGACCACCGACCGCAGCGAGCGCCCGACCAGCCGTTGAATCTCCTGCGTGCGGCCCCCGACCTTGCCGGACGCAGCCTCGCGGGTCGTTCGGGTTGTCGTGGCTCGCGGCAGCATCCCGTACTCGGCTGTCACCCATCCCTTCCCCGAATTACGCAGGAAGGGGGGCACGCGATCCTCGACGCTTGCCGTGCAAATCACGCGGGTGCGTCCCGTTTCGATCAGCACAGAGCCTTCAGGATGAATGATGTAATTGGGCGTCATCGTCACCGGGCGAAGCTCGCTCGCCGCGCGTCCGTCTGTTCTGGTCATGGCCGTCCTCTATCTGGTGTCTGGAATGCGAGTGAGTGCTCTGGTCATCGCGCCGAGACGATGGTGGGTGGTTCGAGCCAGATCGCCGACCGCGGCAGCGGCCTCCGCAGATCGACGTGTCCGGCCAGCGTGTCGACTTCGTGGCTGTTGATAAGGATCTGCACCGACTTGATGGCCGGCAGATTCACGGTCAGCACCGACACGATTGAGTAGACGGTGAACAACTCCTGGAGCGAACCGCCGGGGTGGGCTGTTCGGATCGCATCCCCGAAATCGACGTAGGCCTCGCCCCGGTCGGCCACGTAAATCCCGCGCAGCGTGGTGCCATTCGGGATTGCGGCGAGCAACGGCGATGGGGGCGGCATCAACTGCGCCTCGAGAATGCGTTTCGCCTGTTCGCTGGTGCCGTCGGCAAATGGCACGTCGCGCTCGACTGGCGTCAAGCGCAACCCGTCTGCAGCGACATAGAAGAGCGACACCTTGATAAAGCTCTCACCCGGAACTCTGACTCGCGTCGTACCGCCCGACGCCGCGTTTTCGCCTGGCGCAGGACGCACCACATAGCCCACCAGCATCCACGACGCGAAGCCCACGACGACTCCAGCCAGTCCGAGCCCCACGAGCAGCCGTTTTCCTCTGGTCATGGATTAACGGGGCTCCTGCCGGGATCCGGTCAGCCTGGCGCGATACCGGACGATGGCGTCGTAGATGGCCTGCACGATCTGGTTCTTGTAGCCGTCGGTGATGAGCTGCGCCTCCTGATCGGGGTTTGACACGAAGCCGATCTCGACCAGCACCGCAGGCATATTGGCCCCGACCAGCACCCGGAACGACGCCTGCTGCAGCGATCGAAGACTCATCTCAACCGTCTTGCGCAGTTCCTCTTCGATGAAGCCGGCGAGCACCGCCGATTCGGCCAGGTGGCGGGCCTGGGCCGTCTCCCAGAGAATCAGCTCGATGTCGCGGGAACCGCCGCCGAGCGTCGGCAGGGTCTTGCCCTGCGGGTTTTCGGCCATCCTCCGGGTCTCTGCGCTCAATCCGTCCAGGCTGAGATAGAAGACCTCGGCGCCCCGCGCATCGCGGCGCGGTGATGCGTTCACGTGGATGCTGATCAGCAGGTCGGCCTTATTGTTGTTGGCGATTGACGCCCGTTCGTCGAGCGGCACCAGGCGGTCGTCTTCGCGCGTCAGCAGTACTCGGATTCCGAGACGGGCTTCGATGGCGGCTTTGAGCCTGCGCGAAACATCGAGCGTGATGTCCTTCTCCATGGCGCCATTGACGCCGCGCGCGCCAATCTCCTCGCCACCGTGGCCGGGGTCGACGACGATGGTGCGAATCGACGGCGACGCCGCCTGAGCGAAGGCTGGAATCGACTCAGGACGAGTCGTGCCGGCTGGCGGTACCCCGCCAGGCGGGCTCGGCGCCGTGGGCGTCGTCGTCGTCCCGACCGGCAGCACGTCAACCAGTATTCGTGACGAACCAGCTTCAATCGGCATTGAGGACGCGCGAAACGACCCCATCCCGGGCGCCAGCGAAATCACGATCGTGGTCGGCTCGGCGGCGCTCACCGACTCGACGAGCCCGAGGCCCGAGACCGACGACAGAACCGGATCGAGGGCATCGGCGTCGAATTTGACCAGAAGACGCCGCGGCTCCTGCAACACCGCGTACGGCGCACCCGGGGCCAGATCCAGCGTGACGCGAGTGGCCGTGCCGGCCGGCTCCAGTCGCGCGGTCAGTCTGGGGACGCGCACGTCACCGACCAGGATCAGCCGGGACGAGCGGCGCAGTTCGACCTTCGTATCTGAAATCAGGGGAAGCGCGCGCGATACAAAGTCTGCCGGTACGACCCAGCGCCCACCGTCGCGGGCAGGAGGTGCGGCCAGCGAGACGAGGCGACCGCCGAGCGAGGCGAGGCCCTGATCGAGCGATAACACGACGGTACGGCCTGCATGCGTCACCGTGAGGGCGTTGTTGCCGCGATCTTCCCGGACCGTCAACTGAAAGACGGCGATCAGATCTTCGACGCGAAGCATGTCCTGTTCGCCGTCAACCACGGCCTGGACCGTCCGGCGCCCCTCCCGGCTGATCACGGTAAACGGGGACGCGGGCTTGAGGTTCTGGGCGCGCAGCGGCGAGGCTGGAACCAGCAGCGCCAGAGCGCAGGCGGCGAGGCAGAATCCACGGATCTTCACGACAGCCTCATCATATCTTGCAGGAAATGAGGTCGGACCTTATTTCGTGTCTTGGCTGAGCGTACGCCGCCCCCCGCAGTCGAAATGAGGTCCGACCTCATTTCCTACGGGCGAGGCGGGCGAAGAAACCCGAGGCTCCGGTTGTCGAGGGCGACGGTCTTGATCAGGGCCCAGACGGATTGTCCGACGGCGAGCCCAAGTCGGTCGCGCGACTCGCGAGACACCAGTGCCCGGATCGTCGTCGCACCGACACTGATGGTCACGTCCACAAATACACCGTCCCGCTCCGCGAAGGCCGAGATCGTGCCCGCAAGGGCGTTAGAAATACTGAGATCTCGGGGCTCCGACACCGCGACGCTGATATCACGCGCACGGAGCCGGACGCGGATGGCGGCGCCCACGGGCCGGTCGACCAGCGGCACTCGCAGCCGCCCGCTGTCGAACTGCAGGGTCGTCAGGAGGTAGTGACCATCGTGTGAAGCCACCGTGCAGTCGACGACCGATCCGGCCTCGAAGCGACCGAGCAACGGTTGCAGATCGAGCCGCGAGACGACGTCCACGAGCGGGCCGCTGGCGGCAATGCGACCGTCGGAGACGACCAGCAGATGATCAGCGAGACGGATGACCTCGTCCAGCGAATGGCTCACGTAGATCATAGGCAGACGAAACTCGTCACGGAGCCGCTCGATGTACGGCAGGATTTCCGCCTTCCGCGGCGCATCGAGCGACGCCAGCGGCTCGTCGAGCAGCAGCAGCCGGGGCTGCGCGAGCATCGCGCGGCCAAGGGCCACGCGCTGGCGCTCGCCGCCGGACAACGTGTGTGGCAGACGAGGCAAGAGCTGGCCGACGCCGAGCACGTCCACGACGGTGTCAAAGGCGATAGGGGAGTCCGTTGTTCGAGTCCGCCGCAAACCGTAACGCAGATTCCGCTCGACGCTCAGGTGGGGGAACAAACGAGCGTCCTGAAAGACGAAGCCGACCCGCCGCTCGTTCGGGGGCAGCGCGACACGGGTCGCGGCATCGAAGAAGACGTCGGCCCCGATCGCGATCCGTCCGGCGTCGGGGGCAAGGATGCCCGCGACCAGATTGATGATGGTCGTCTTGCCCGCGCCGCTGCGGCCGAACAGCGCGGTAATTCCGCGACCAGGCGCCCTGAAGTCGGCGTCGAGCACAAACGCACCGAGTTGCTTGCGAACGGTGACGTCGATCATGGTCGCCCCAGAAGCCGCCGGACCCGCCGGTCGGCCACCTCGGCGAGCGCGAGGGCGCCGACCGCGAGCGTCAGAGAAAGCAGCACAAGCCGCAGCGCGACGCGATCGCCATCGGGCGTCTGGATCGCGGTATAGATAGCCAGCGGCAGTGTGCGCGTTTCACCCTCGATATTTGAGGCAAACGTGATGGTGGCGCCGAACTCACCCAGACTCGACGCGAATGCGACGATGCAACCCGAGACGACTCCCGGCAGCATCAACGGCAGCGTGACGGAGAAGAATGCGTCGAGCCTCGAAGCGCCCAGTGTGCGCGCCGCCCACTCCAGCCCAGTGTCCACCGCGTCGAGCGAGAGGCGGATGGCTCGAACCATCAAGGGGAACGACATGACCGCCGCGGCGACGACAGCGCCGCTGGTGGTGAAGATCAGGCGGATGCCCAGCGTCTGATCCAGCCAGGCACCAATCGGTCCTCGCGTGCCAAGACCGATCAGCAGCAAATACCCGACGACGACGGGCGGGAGGACCAGCGGCGCGTGGATCACCGCGTCAAGCGCGGCCCGGCCCCAGAACGTCGTGCGCGCCAGCAGCCATGCGGCGATCATGGCAAGTGGCAGGCTGATGAGCGTGGCGGTCATCGCCACTTTCAGGCTCAGCCAGAGCGCTTCGTATTCGACGGCTGTTGGCATTGCAGCGTTAGGACCTGGAAAGGAATAACCATACCATCTTGGCAGCCGATCCATCCCGCCTGCCACCCCAACGCGGGTGCCGCGTCGGGGGCCCCGGCCTCGCTGCGTTGCTCAACGCTCAAATACTCCCGGTATTCTCGCGTTTCGCGCCTTGCGATCCGGTCGCCTCGACAGCCAAGATGACACGTTTATTCCTTTCCGGGTCCTTATCGGACGATGAAGTGGAGTCTGGTGAACACGGCGCCAGCGGCCGGCGACCTCAGGAACGAAAGAAACTGTCTCGCCCGCGGCCGATCCCGACCGGCGATGATCGCCGCGGCGTACACGATGGGGTCATGGCTCGCGGCGGAAAAGACCCCTGCGATGCGGACCCGGCGCGAGAGGATCGCATCACTCTCGTAGACGACGGCGGCCGGCACCTCGCCCCGCTCGACCAGCGCAAGCGCGGCTCTCGCAGATTCGGAGGGCACAAGTTTCGGCTGCGCCACGGCCCACACTCCGAGAGCGGTCAACGCCTGGCGCGCGTATCTGCCGAGCGGCACGTGCGCAGGATCGCCGGTGGCCAGGCGCCCGCGACCAAGCAAGGCGGCCAGGTCGAACCCGGGCTTCAAGTCGGCCACCACCTTCTGATCGGCCGGCACAACCAGCACCAGCGTGTTCCCAAGAATGTTGACGCGCGTCTCGGTCACAATTCGCGATCGAGCCGCCAGGTAGTCCATCCAGTCGGGATCTGCAGAGATGAACACGTCCGCCTCGGCGCCGGCTTCAATCTGTCTGGCCAGCGTCGAACTCGACGCGTACGAGGTTCGCACGCGCTCACCCGATTGAGCGGCGAACACCGGTGCCAGTTCGTCGAGCGCGTTCGTGAGGCTCGAGGCCGCGTAGACCGTGAGCGTGAGAGGTGGCGCCACGGCCCGCGCCTCGCCTGTCAGCGCCACGGCCATCAGGCAGCCGACCACAATCCAGGCGCGTCTCACTTGGCGCGTTTCCTCGGCGGCTTCTGCGTCAGCAGGGTTTCAAGCAGCGTGGTCAAGGCCGCCATGACCACCGGCCCAATCACGAGTCCGATGAACCCGAACGCGGCCACGCCACCGAGGAGGCTGATGAACACCAGCAAGCCATGCATCGCGGTCCGGCCCATCAGGAGTACCTGGCGGAGCACGTTGTCGATGGTGCCGACGACGGCAATACCGAAGACGATCAAAATGACGCCCCGTCCGACATCGCCTGTCATGAAGAGCCAGAGAGCGGCCGGTACCCAGATGACTCCGGCTCCTACCACCGGCAGCAACGAAGCACACGCCGTCATGACGCCCCAGAACACCGGTGCCGAGAAACCCAACAGACCAAGCGCCACCCCGATCAGGAGCCCCTGAGTCATTGCGACGGCGAATGTCGCGCCGACCGTAGCGACAACCAGATCGTGGGTTTCACCGAGGATGCGGTTGCGCCGCTCCTCCTCGAATGGGAGCAGTTGACGAATCACCCCGACGATCGAGGTGCTGTCGCGGAGAAAGTAGAAGAGCCCGAACGCCATGATGAACAACTGCAGGACGAAGTTCGCCACATTGGTCACGACCCAGCCGGCCCATCCGGCGGCGTACGTCGCCACGGTCTTCGACGCGTCCTGCACCGTCGCCGTCGGATCGACGGGCAGGTGCAGAAACGGCATCTTGGTGCGGATCAGATCCCATGTCTGCAGCAGCTTGGCGGGCGTTGACTTCGCCATGCTCGCCGCGTCGGCGCTCTGGATCTGGCCGGACACCTCCTGAACGAGCAGCGTGCCAACAATGACGACCGGCACCACAATCATCACCAGCGTCGCGACCGTAGTGGCCAGCGCCGCCCAGGTGCCGCCAATGCGCGTGCTCAACCATGTATTCGGGGGGCTCAACACCATGGCGAACACGGCAGACCACGCGAGGGGAATCAGGAATGGCGAGATGACGTGAAAGGCCAGATAGCCGATCAACAGCACGATGCCGTAGAAGAGGACGACGGCGAATCGTTCGCGTTCGAGTTCCGCGTTGGGCATAACGAGGCTGAGTGTACACCACCGGGTGGGGACGGGTTAGTTTTCCACAGGCCCTGGCAAGCACCGAGAATCGAAGCCTGATCCTCGACCGGGGAAACACGAATCCGTCGCGAACGATCCGGGCCTGGGGAAAACTCACCGGTCTCCAGAGTCCACAATGATGTCCGAAAACGGCGAGTGCTGTGGTGGCGCGGGCGCTATGATGAATCCATGCTGCTTGGAAGCGACGTTTGTTATGCGGCCCTCAAGACGCACGATGCCAGGTTCGACGGCCAGTTCTTCGTCGGCGTGTCGTCCACAGGCATTTACTGCCGCCCCGTCTGTTCCGTTCGCACACCCAAGCGGCAACACTGTTCGTTCTTCCCGAGCGCCGCGGCGGCCGAGCACGGAGGGTATCGTCCGTGCCTGCGCTGTCGGCCCGAATTGGCGCCCGGCTACGCCAGCGTGGACGCATCGCGCCGCCTGGCGCGGTCGGCCGCCGGCCGGATCGACGACGGCGACCTGACCGACAGTTCGCTGGCGAGTCTCGCGGGTCGGCTGGGCGTGACCGATCGGCATTTGCGCCGCGTCTTCGAGGCGGAGTTTGGCGTGTCGCCTGTCGAGTATGCGCAGACGCAGAGGCTGCTGCTGGCCAAACGGCTGCTGACCGACACCGCGTTTCCAGTGACCGACGTCGCGATGGCAGCCGGATTCGGGAGCCTTCGTCGTTTCAATGCCCTCTTCCGTCGCCGTTATCGACTCACCCCACGCGACGTGCGGAAAACACCTGAGGCCGCCCCGCAGTCCACGCTCGCATTCGACCTGGCGTACCGCCCGCCGTTTGCCTGGGATGCGCATCTCGAGTTCCTGGCGGGCCGGGAGATCGACGGCGTGGAATCGGTCGACGGGAGAACGTACAGTCGGGGCGTGTCGATCGCGCATGGCGATGGTCAGCATCGCGGATGGATTGCGGTGCACCCGTCCCGGCGCCGGAACGCCCTCACGGTGACGCTGTCGGGATCTCTGGCGCGAGTGGTGCCGCAGGTGCTCGCTCGAACCAAGCGCGTGTTCGATCTTGGCTGCCGGCCCGACGAAGTGGCTGCCCGCCTGGGACCGCTGGCCGCGGGCGAACCGGGCCTGCGAGTGCCTGGAGCATTCGACGGCTTCGAAGCAGCCGTTCGCGCCGTTCTCGGGCAGCAGATCACCGTGCGCGCCGCAAAGACGCTGGCCGGCCGTGTCGCGCTCGCGATGGGCGATCCGGTTGAGACGCCGTGCCCTGGTGTCAGCCGCACGTTTCCCTCGGCCTCTCGCGTCGCGTTGGCTTCTGGTGACGAACTGGGCCGGCTTGGCATTACCTCCGCTCGTGGTGCCGCGATTCTGGAATTGGCGCGGGCATGTGCCGGCGGATCACTTGTTCTGGATCCAGGTGTCGATGTCGAGCAGACGATCGCGAGGCTCATGGCCATTCCCGGCATCGGTGAGTGGACGGCACAGTACATCGCCATGCGCGCGCTCGGATGGCCGGACGCGTTTCCGCACACCGATTACGGCGTGAAGAAAGCGTTGGGCGTGTCCTCACCGTCCCGCGTGCTCCAGATTGCAGAAGCGTGGCGGCCATGGCGCGCCTACGCAACGTTGCATCTCTGGCGGTCGCTCAAGGAGACAACACCATGAAGGCTCACTCGACGGTGGAAAGTCCGCTCGGTTCGATGCTCGTGACGACGAACGGCCAGGCGGTGACGGGGATCTATTTCGTTGGTCAGAAGTATGGCCGCGACGGCGTGGACTGCGGGCCAGCCTCTCCCGGCGATTCCGTGCTCTCGGAGGCAGCACGCCAGATCGCCGAGTACTTCGCCGGCAATCGCGAGCGCTTCGAACTGCCGCTCGCCGGTGATGGCACGCCGTTTCAGCGGCGGGTCTGGAAGGCGCTCGGAGAAATTCCGTTCGGCGACACGGTCACCTACGGCGACATCGCGAGGCGGATCGGCGCTCCACGCGCCATCCGAGCCGTCGGCGCCGCGATTGGCCGGAATCCGATTTCGATCGCGGTGCCGTGCCACCGAGTGGTCGGCGCGAACGGGTCATTGACGGGCTATGCGGGCGGGCTCGATCGCAAACGCGCGCTGTTGGCACTCGAGCGTCGATCAGTTGATCTGCATCTCGAGCCGTAGTGCGTGCTCGGCCTTTCTACGGCACGTACGCCACTGCGTCGATCTCGACGCGCAGCCACGAGTGGGGGAGGGCCGCCACTTGAACGGTCGTTCGCGCAGGACGGTGTTCCCCGAACACCTTGGCGTAGACGGCGTTCATGGCTTCGAAGTCACGCATGTCGGTCAGGAACACTCCGCACCGAAGAACGTGCGACAGGTCGGTCCCAGCGGCCTCGAGGATCGTGCCGATGTTGCGGAAGACCTGCTCAGTCTGCGTCTCGATGTCGAGGCCGGCTGGCTTCCCGGTGGCCGGGTCGGTTGCGCCCTGTCCCGACACGAAGACAAGCCGGTCGAAGACGATACCCGGGGAGTAGGGCCCGATCGGTTTGGGGAGACCGGCGGCATGCACAGGATGATGGGAAGATGCGTCAGCTGACATCTCAGACTCCAAAAGAAGAAAGGCCCAGCACCGGATGTCCAGTGCCAGGCCTGATGATAGTGCCTAATCCCTATTCCCTAATCCCCACGCCCGTCTCTAGAACGGCATGCCAGGAAGAGGAGGACGTACCGGCGTCAGCTTGCCCCATCCGGCATCCTTCGCGGACTTCATGTCGTTGAGCAACTGATCGGGCAGCTTGGCGTTGAGCTTCGGCCTGGTGGCCGAATTGGCCAGCGTCCAGCCGACCGCCGCCACGTTCTTCGTGATGGTCTGCATCCACTTGTAGTCGAGCTTGTCGGGACTGTCCGTCAACCGGTGGTAATCCTCGTGCAGGCCGGTCGTGTAGAACACGATCGGGATCCCGCTCTTCGCGAAATTGTAGTGGTCGCTGCGGTAGAAGATCCGCTGACCATTGGGTTGCGGTCCCAGGTTGTCGTGCGTCGCGTCTGGGGCGGTCGTGTCGTAGAAGTGGTTGAGCTTCAGCTTGCCGTAGTTGGCCGCCACTCCGTCGACAATCTTACCGAGCTCGTCGCTGCTGATGTTCGGGCCAACGACAAAGACCTCACCCGGCTCAACCAGCTTGTACGACGCCGGATCGGTGTATCCGGCCTTCTTACTGCGGCCGATCATGTCCATGTTGAGGTCGGCGACGATCTTGGAGATATCAACCGGCGGAAACTGGTTGAAGTACTGAGAACCCCAAAGGCCTTTCTCTTCGCCGGCAACCCACAGGAAGATCATCGACCGCTTCGGACGGATGCCCTTGGCCGCGCCTTGCGCATAGGCGCGCGCGACGGCCATAATGGCCGCGCTGCCAGAGGCGTCGTCATCTGCACCGTTGAAGACGGTGTCGCCCTCCGCGTTTGGCGCGGAGATGCCGTTGTGATCGAGGTGGCCGCTGATCACGACGTACTCGTTCTTGAGCACCGGATCGCTGCCTTCCAGGATGCCGATGACGTTCTCGGTCCAGCCTTTGAGGCTGGTCACGTCGACGTGCACCGAGAGTTTCTTTTCCGCGTTGAGATCGAACGACTCCAGCTTCGTGGCCGCGGTGCCGCCGTCGAAGACCTGCGCGCCGCTGAGCTTCTCACCCTGGAACAACGCATTGGTGAGCGCCACGCCGGCCGTGATGGTCGGCACCGACGCCGGTCGATTCAGTTGGAAGGACACGACCTGGTACGAAGGACCGTTCGGACCAGCGGCCCGACCGCCGCCACCCGGTGTCGCCATTGTCGCGAGCTGCTGGAACGTGGGAATCATGATGATCCCCTTCGCGCCGTTCTTGGCGGCGTAGGTCTGCGGCGTGGTGAAGTCGGTGTTCTCGACGCCAAGCGGGTTGGCCGCCGCCGCGCCTCGTCCGCCGCCGCCTCGACCGCCCGCCGCGCCGGCTGCTGCAGCCGCATTGCGCGCCGCCACCAACTCCGGCGGGACCCCCGCGACGATCATGATCTTGCCCTTCACGTCGAGACCCTGGTACGGGTTCGTGTTGGTCTTGTTGATGACGTAGCCGTGTCCGACAAATACGAGCGAGGCGCCCGCGATGTCGACCGGTTCCGTCGCCGCGCCGCCCCGGCCGCCGCCACCGCCGCCTGCACCCACGGCCCATTCCTTCGCGTACTCGAACGTCCGCGGGCCCGCGGCTGCCGCACCGCCACCGCCTCGCCCGCCTCGGCCTGCCGCCGCGGCCGGCATCGCCAGCGTCAGCTTCATGGCCGACACGTCGAGCGAGTTGCTGACGAGTTCGATCGGCATGAGATACGGCTGCAGCGGACCGTTCGTCCCGGTCGTGCTGCCGCCCGGCTTGATCCCCCACTCCATCAATCGGCTCGCAATGTAGAGCGCGGCGGTGTCGTAGCCGCGCGACGGCACGTTGCGGCCCTCGAGCTGATCGGAGGCGAGAAAGTACACGTACTGTTGGAGTTCATCCTGCGAGATGGCTTCTGCGTTGCCGTAGCCGCCCTTGGGCTGTTGTGCCAAGCCGACCAGTGTCAGCGCGGAGAGCACAGCAACCACGATGGCAGCCGTTCCGAGATTTCGGCGCATGTTTGTTCCTCTGAAGAGTGATTGGGTTAGCGGTGATCCGGAGCAGGATAGCAGAAATGCTAGGGATTAGGGATTAGGGGTTAGGGATTAGGGATTCGGGGCTGCCGCACCCAGCTTCTCAACTGCCGAGTTGGCGCGGGAGGACGGATTCCGAAGCGTCCCCTCGAACCAAGCCGACAGATCAAGCTCGCAAAACGGGCCGTGAGGGCCAGGACAGGCGTGGGGATGGGGGCCCCCACGCAGACTCGGCTACTGTTCCCGGCAAGGCACGTTTTGCCGGCTTGCGTGAGCGGGGACGCGCAGGAACCGTCGTTCCTCGCCATCCAATGAACTACTTCGAAGCGGCAGCTGGCGTAACACCGCCATCGAGCGTGCCCGCCACCCAGTCCAGGTTCACGCGCGCGACGCGATAGTCGCGCTGCGCCCGAGCCAGATTGGCGCGCGCCGCCGAGACGTTGAGTTCCGCATCCTGGACCTCGAGCCGAGTCTTCACGCCGAGTTCGAAGCCCTTTTCCGCAAGAAACAGCAGACGTTCGGCCTGCTTGACCGTGCCGCCGATCGCCTTCATGAGTTCGGTGGCTTCGACGACCGCGTTGACCGCCGTGCGGACGTCGAGGGCGATGGCATCGCGCATCTTCAGCTCATCCAATGTGATGCTGGCCAGATTGCTCTTCGCCTGCGCCACCTGCCCCTTGGTCCGCTGGCCATCGAACAACGGAATCGTGGCGAACAATCCGGCGTTCCACGTGGTGCCGCTCGACGACAATGTCGGCAGGCCCCACCGCTTCTTGCCCAACGACGCCGAGAAGTCGAGCCGCGGTTTGTCGCCCGCCCGGGCGATGGTCACCAGTTCGCCGTAGATGCCCTGCTGCGAGTCAATCTCCCTCAGTTCGGGGCGGCTCTTCAACGCCATCGCCAGCACATCCGCGTAGACGGGAGGCGGATCGGGAGCCGTTTCGAGCGCGCCGTCCGCGTCCACATCCCGCGTCGTTTCCGCCAGCAGAAAACCCAACTGCTCGCGCGCCATACGCACGGCGTTTCCGCCGCGAATGACCGCCGGGCGCGCGTTCTCGACCGCCACCTGTGCCGCGAGCACGTCGAAATCGGTGGCCGTTCCAGCCACCTGCCTCTTTGTCGTTTCGGCCAGGTGCCGTTCTTTCTGTGCGAGATCCTGCTTCGCGATGGTTTCCAGTTCGCGTGCCGCGAGCACGTCCCAGAACGCCGTGGTCACATCCCTGGCCACCGCCTGTCGAAATCGTCTCAACTGCGCGTCACTGTATTCGAAGCCCAGCTTCGCTGCTCGAACGGCGGCGCCTACCTGGCCCCAGGTAAAGACCACCTGTTTCACGGTGAACTGAGCCGTGCCGATGTCCTGACGGCCGCCGAAGATTTCGCCGATGCCAGACGAGGAACCCCCGCCTGAACTGCCGCCCGAGTCGCCCGATCCGATGAAGCTGCTGAACAGCTTGCTCTGGCTGTTATCGAAGTTGCGCAGGTAGCTGGCGCTGATCGTCGCCTGAGGCAACGCCGACGCCCGCTCTTCGAGATACTTGCCCTGCACCCAGTTCTTGTACTCGATGGCCTTCTGGATGTCGCGATTCTGCGCCGCCGCGATCCGCAGGGCATCGGCGAGCGTCAGAACGCGCGAGGACGGCGGTGCGGCCTGTGCCGCCGCCTGGCCGGCCTGCTGCGCGACGGCCCTTGCCAACGGACCATCCTGCTGGCCGGCCTGGACTGAACTTGCCGTGCCCGTCAGCAACGCGCCCACCACGAGCAGCGAGACCGCCGCGGCCGCCGCCTGGCGCCGCTTCCGGAACAGCCATGCGGTGATGTCATCGAGGATCGTATAGACCACCGGCACCACGATGAGGGTGAGCAGGGTCGACGTGATTAAACCGCCCACGACCGCCCGGGCCATTGGCGCGCGAAACTCTGCGCCTTCGCCGAGACCGAAGAACAGCGGAAGCATGCCGAAGATCATCGCCAGCGTCGTCATCAGGATGGGCCGGAGCCGCGTCCGCCCAGCGGTGATGAGCGCGGTGCGCCGCTCCATGCCGCCCCGGCGAAGGACCTTCGTGTAGTCGATCAGCAGAATCGCGTTCTTCGTCACGAGGCCCATCAGCATGATGAGACCTATCAGCGACATGATGTTGATGGTGTCGCCGGTGAGCGCGAGCATGCCAGCCATGCCGACAATCGAGAGCGGCAGCGACAGCATGATCGAGAGCGGATCGATAAACGACTCGAACTGCGCCGCCAGGATCAAGTAGACGAAGATGACCGCCAACAGCAGTGACTCCCCCAGGTAGCCGAACGACTCGACCATGATTTCGGTGTCGCCGCCGATGACGGCCTTGTACCCCGCGGGGAGCTTGATGCGATCGACAGCCTGATTGGCCGCGGCTCCCGCTGTGCCGAGTGGCAAGCTGTCGAGATTGGCGTCCACCGTGACCTGGCGGGCGAGATCGCGCCGGCTGATTTCGGCGGCCGACGTCGCTCGCGTGAAGGTCACCAGGTCGGCGAGGGGAACCAGGGCCGCTCCCTGCATCGTCGGCACTGAGATCTTCAGATCATTGACCTGATTGACGGTGCCGCGCAGCGACTGGGGCAGTCGCACTCGCACATTGACGGCCTCGCCCTCATCATCTTCATACGTCGTGACGGCTTGTCCGCCCACCAGCGCCGCGACCGTGCTGGCCACGGCCGCGCTGCCCAGCCCCGATGCCGACGCACGCTCCCGATCGACGACGAGGCGGTACTCGGGAGTGTCCTGCTCGCCTGCCGCTTCGATATCGACGATGCCGCGCACCGTGTAGAGTTCGCGCTTCAGATCCGACGCGTACTTCTTGAGCGTGCTGATCTCTTCTCCCTGGAGCACGACGACGAGCGCCTTCTGAAAGGAGTCCGGGTCGCTCGGGATTGACAAGGTGACGCCCGGGATCTTCTCCAGCCGCTCACGAGCGGTGTGGATGAAGCCCACCGTGTTCATCTGCCGTTCGGCTCGCCCGACCAGTCTGACGAACACCATGCCGTCGCGCACCGTGTCGGCATCGCCGGCCGCGATGGTGCCGTAGCTGTACCGCACTTCTTTGTATTCGGCCAGGCTCTTCAGCACGGCCTCGAGCCGGCCTCGCGTTTCGTCCATCGACGAGCCTGGTGCGCTCTTGAACTTCACCAGGAACTCGCTCTGATCCATGGTCGACTGGAATTCGGTCTGCAGCGTTCCAAACACGACGAGCCCCGCGAAGAACGCCGCGACGGCCGCCATGACAACAGTCTTGCGATGGTCGAGCGCGAACGCGATGACGCCCTTGTACCCCTCGGCCATCGTCTCGAACCATCCATTGAAGCGGTCCAGTGCGCGCTGCAGCAGATTGCGCTTGCCCGCGCGTTCGATATCGGGATCGTGCCAGCGCGACGAAAGCATCGGGTCGAGCGTAAACGAGACGAACAGCGACACGAGCACCGCGAACGCGACGGTCAGGCCGAACTGGAAGAAGAACCGGCCGATGACGCCCTTCATGAATGCGACGGGCACGAAGACCGCCATGATGGACATGGAGGTCGAGAGCACCGCCAGGCCGATTTCCGTGGTGCCTTCGCGCGCCGCGGTGAAATGGTCCTGCCCTCGCTCCAGGTGGCGCACGATGTTCTCCCGCACGACGATGGCATCGTCTATCAGCAGCCCTATCGCCAGCGAAAGCGCCATCAACGTGAGCATGTTCAACGTCATGCCGAGGAAGTACATCACGATGAAGGAGGCGATCACGGAGATCGGCAGCGTCAGGCCCGTGATGACGGTCGATCGCCAGGAGTTCAGGAACACGAACACGATGATGATGGTGAGCAGGCCGCCGAGCAGGAGCGAACTCTTGACGTCCGCCACCGCTTCCCGGATGAAGACCGAGGTGTCGCGCACGACCTGGATCTGCGTGCCCGTCGGCATTTCGCGCTGCAGATCCGCGATTGTCTTGATGACCTCATCGACGACGGTGACCGTGTTGGCCTTGGTCTGCTTGGTGATTTCGATGGCGACCGCCGGCTCTCCATTGATCACCGCCAGCGAGCGGCGTTCTTCGATCGTGTCGCGCACCGTGCCGACATCGCCGAGCCGGATCGGACTGGCGCCGCGCCGGCCGATGACCATGTCCGCGTACAGCGCCGGGATCTTCGGTTTGCCCGACATGCGCAGCGGCATTTCGTTGAGGCCTTGCGTCAGGCGACCGAGCGGCGTGTTGACGTTCTCGGAGGCGAGGCCGCCAATGACCTCGTCGACACCCATGCCGAGCGCTTGCAGGCGCACGGGATCCAGATCGATGGCGACTTCACGAGTGGACGCCCCGATCAGCTTGGCTTTGGCCACCCCCGCGACGCTTTCCAGACGCCGCTTGATCTTCCGATCCGCCAGCGTGGACAGTTCGCGCGGCTGGAGCGTGGTCGATCGCACGGCCAGCGAGATGACCGGCATCGCCGCGAAGTCGAGCTTCTGGATCACCGGGTCGCTCATGCCCGCAGGCAGTTCGCGACGGATCGAGTTGATCTTGGCGCGCGCCTCCTGGGAGACGTCGTTGATCTTGACCTCGAGGTTGAACTCGACCACCACCGACGACATGCCTTCGCGCGAGACCGACGAGACGTGCTTGACGCCGGCGATCGGGTTGACCGCCTCCTCGATCTTGCGGCTGACCTCGCGCTCGACCGATTCGGGAGACGCCCCCGGGAATTCCGTCAGAATCGAGAGCACCGGGATCTCGACTTCGGGCATCAGGTCGATTGGCAGACGCCGCACCGAAAACAAGCCCAGCGTCACCAGGGTGAGCATCATCACCGTGGCGACGACCGGGCGTTTGATCGACAGGTTGGAGAGGAACATCGCTACGCTCCCGTACCCTTCACCACTGCGACGCGGTCGCCCTGGCCAATCGAGAATCCGCCGCGCGTGACCACCTGGTCTCCCGCCTGCAGCCCCGATACCACTTCGACGTTGGCGCCGCCGGCCGAACCCAGTTTGACCGTGCGCTTCTCCGCCTGTTCACCTTTGACGACGAAGACCTCGGCGGTCTGCTGCTCGACGTTCCAGCTGAGCAGTGCTTCGCGCGGCACCTGCAGCACGCCCGGCCGGTTGGCGACAACAATGCGGCCCTTCACAAACGACCCGCCCCGCAGTGAACCGTCGCTGTTGGGGACGGCGGCGACGACCATCGCGGATCGGCTCGCCGCATCGATGGCCGGATTGATGAACATCACTTTGCCCGCAAACGTGCGACCCGGAACCGCGTCCGTCGTGAACTCGAGCGGCTGACCCACGCGCACGAGCGCAAGCCGGGACGAGGGCACCGAGACCGTCAGGTCCATCAGCCGGTTGTCGACCACTCGGAAAAGCGGATCGCCGCTTCCCATGTTCTCCACACGGTCTCCAACGCTGACCCCGCGCAGGGCAACGACTCCGTCCATCGGCGACGTGATGTACGACTTCGCCAGGTGGCTCTCGGCGGTCTTGACTTGCGCATTGGCGGACGACACCGCGGCCTGGGCCGCTTCGACCATGCTCTTCGCGTCATCGAAACTCTGTGGCGTGATCAGGCCGAATTGCTTGAGCTGCTGGGCGCGTTCGAATTCACGCTGCGCGCGCGTTTCGCCCACGCGCGCCTGCGCCACCATCGCTTTGAGCGCCTCGATCCCGGCCTCGGTTTCGCGGGTGTCAAGGTGCGCGAGCCGATCGCCCTTGCGAATCGGCACCCACTCAGTGACGTAGACCGCCGTCACCGTGCCGGTCACCTCGGACTTGACGTCGACCGAGAACTTCGGCGCCAGCGAGCCGACCACGTCCACGCTTTCCTGCAAGTTGGCCGCTGTCACCTGAGCAACCGACACGGCGACCGGCGGACGCGTCGCGGCGACAGGCGCCTGGCTGGCACTGTCTTTGGCACAGGCCGCGCCGGCGAGCAGCGCGAGGCCGGGGATCATCAAGCGATACAATTGAGGCTTCCGAATCATGACGTCTGTTCTCCTACCCTTCGACCCGAGCGGTGATGCCCACCTGGCAGACGGAGGCGCCGCTCAAGACTCGTTTCCCACGATCCGCCCCTGGCGTTTACGGCCGCTGTTCACGCGATACGCCGTCAAACAGCAAATTGACGATGTTCCGAAGCCCGTCTCGTCCAACCGGATCGAACCCGGGGTGCATCTGCCGTTCGACGCACGTGTCAACCAGTCCCATCAGGGCATACGCGATATCGACCGACGGCACGCGTCGAAACTCACCCGACGTCTGACCATCCTCGATGACGCGCGTGAGGCTCTCACGCCAGATGCGCTCGAAAGTCGACACGTCGAATGCGGGGGCGATATCGACTGGACCCAGGAACACCGTGTGCGCCACGCGGACAATGGGGATGTTCACCTCGAACAGGCTGAAGACGTCTTCGCAGAGCGCTGTCAGGCGCTCCCGCGCCGTACCCGGTCTCGACTCGGCAAGTACGACAGCTTTCTCGAACTCGAGGACAGCCTGATCCAGAATGGCAATCAACAGGCCTTCCTTGCTCCCAAAGTGATAGTAGAGAGCAGGCTTGGTCACACCGGCCATTTCCGTGATTTCGCGCACGGACGCAGCTGAGTAGCCTTTGCGATCGAAAATGTGGACGGCCGACTGCAGCAGACGGTTTCGCGTCTGCGGATCACGCTCGGAAGGTGTGATGTCGACTGCGGTTGGGGGAGTGTGTTCGTCCATCTCTGAGCAATTCAATCAAGTATAAGAAGATACCGACCGGTAAGTCAGTTTATGTCTACCGATCGGTAGACGTCAATCGACGGAGGAATGTTCCCGCGCGCTCCCATCATCCACGTCCCCGAAATGAGGTCGGACCTAATTTTGAGCCCGCCTCTCTGCTGGAAATGAGGTCCGACCTCATTTCGAGCCCAGCTCCCAGGTCGGAAATGAGGTCGGACCTAATTTTGGGCCCGCCTCTATGTTGGAAATGAGGTCCGACCTCATTTCGAGCCCACCTCCCAGGTCGGATGAAAGTTGGAGCCGGCCCCTGTTAATTCAGAGGAAATTCAGGTCGGTTCGAAGAAAATAGGTCGGACCTCATTTACGGTTCACCTCGAAATGAGGTCGGACCTAATTTTGAGCCTACCTCTATGTCGGGAAATGAGGTCCGACCTCAATTTCCCGGTTGGCAGATGTGACTCATCGATAATGTCAGGATCCGTCAATGATCAAGTTTGATCTCGAGCGCCGCGGGCTACCCAAGCTGTCAGAAGCCATCGTCGTGGCGACAGGGGCGCTTCTGATCCTGATAGCTGCCGTGGC
>Ga0334722_10001696_pt1 | contig 26681 bp, 21 predicted proteins | sample C3_bottom_MG_FD_207210 | JGI IMG/M metagenome (GOLD analysis project Ga0334722, IMG submission 207210) | Sediment microbial communities from Yellowstone Lake, YNP, Wyoming, USA - C3_bottom | ecosystem: Environmental > Aquatic > Freshwater > Lake > Sediment | place: USA: Wyoming | collected... | reverse complement strand
TCGGCAGCGCCGGTTGACTGGGCGTCCGGCAGGTAGGTGAGGACGAGGCGGTTGTCCGCCCGGAACACCTCAGCGCAGACGTCCCGTATCTGCTCCGCGCTCACGGCGAGGTAGCGCGGCAGCATCCTGTTGACGAGATCGGGGTCGTCGAACAGCGTCGCGAACATGGACAGGCGGTCGGCACGCTCCTCCACCCGCTGCAGGGCGCCGAGCTCGTCCGATTCGGTCAGGGCGCGGGCACGATCGAGCTCGTCGGCGGAGGGCGGCGCCGACGCGAGGCGCTGCAGTTCATCCCAGAACGCCGCCTCGAGGAGTTCGAGGTCGATACCCGGCCGGGCGGTCGCCCAGCCGGCCGTGACCGACGCGCCGCCGACGAGACCGAGCGAGAAGAGGCTCACGTCCTGGGCCAGCCGCTCTTCCCGGACGAGGCGCCGGTGCAGGCGGCTGCCCTTGCCGCCGGCCAGAATCTGGCCGGCCAGGTCGAGGGCATCGAGACGCGTGTCTCCGAAGACCGGCGCCCGAAAGCCCCAGTAGATCCGGGCGAGGGGAACACGGTCCACGACCGTTTCGCGACGTTCGCCACCGAGCGTGGCCGGCAGGCGCATCTCTGCGAGCTTGACAGGCAATGCCTTGTTCGCCGGGATGCCCCCGAAGTACCGCTCGACCCAGCCGCGGACCTCGCCCGGCTCGACGTCGCCGACCACGCTCAGGACCGCGTTGTTCGGCGCGTAGTGCGTTCGGAAGAACGCGCTGACGTCCTCGAGCGAGGCCGCGTCGAGGTCCTCCATCGAGCCGATTGTCGGGTGGTGGTAGGGATGCTCGGGTGGAAAGAGTCCGGCGAGGAGCCGCTCGTTCCACGATCCGTAGGGTCGGTTGTCGTACGACCAGCGCTTCTCGTTCTTCACGACCTCGCGCTGGTTGTCGAGGTTCTCCTGGCTCAGGGCGTCGAGGAGCGTCCCCATGCGGTCCGCCTCGAGCCAGAGCGCGACCTCGAGCTGGTGCGAGGGGACCGTCTCGAAGTAGTTGGTGCGATCGAGCCAGGTGGTCCCGTTCATGGTTCCCCCGGCCGCCTGGATGAGCCCGATGTGCTCCGCCTTGGTGACATGGGCGGAGCCCTGGAACATGACGTGCTCGAACAGGTGGGCAAAGCCGGTCTTGCCGGGGACCTCGTGCTTGGATCCGACCGCATACCAGATGTTCAGGGCCGCCACCGGCGCGAGGTGATCCTCCGCGATGATCAGACGCAGGCCGTTGGGAAGTCGTTCGTCGGTGAATTCGACCGTCGGGATACGCATCGGCAGGGCGGGCTCCGGTGTCGGGGTGCGGTCGTGCGGCCCTGGGAGAGGCCGACCATCCGGAAGCGTACCGCAGCCACGCGGAACGGCGGCTCCTGGCATCAACCCCGGCTCGGCCGGCGCCGGTCGGGTCCGGGCACAGGTGCCGCGTGGCCCGTCGATCTCAGGACCAAGGGCTCCCCTCGAGACCGACGTCGCGTACGTACACTGCGGCCCGTGCAGACGCTGCCCCGTGCCGCCGTCGCGGCGATCCTCCTCTTCGCGCTCACGCCGGCCGGGGTCCTGGCGCACGCCCGGCTGGTCGCCTCCGTTCCCGCCGAGGGCGAAGTCATCACCGCGCTGCCATCGGAGTTCGCGCTGACCTTCAGCGAGCCGCTGACCGATGGCTCGTCCGTGATGATCGTGGATGGACCGGGAGCAACGGTCGCGACCAGCACCGTCGCGGTTGCCGACCACTCGTCGATGCGGGGCCCGCTGGCTGTCCTTTCCAACGGCACGTATGAGATCCGTTGGACCGCGGTCACCGACGATGGCGATATCGAACGCGGACACTTCACGTTCATCGTCGCGATCGAGGGCGCCACGCCCGGCCCGACGCCTGCCGGCGCCGGCGGCGGCAGTGGCGGCGGGCCGGAGCTCCCGGAGGGCATCCTGTTCGTCGGGGCACTCGTCCTCATCGGCTCCGGGATCGCCTGGCGGCTTCGCCGCCGCATGAGCTCGTGAATGCCCGCCGGTGCCTGGCGGCGGCCGCCGCGGTCGTCGGTGCCGGGCTGGCCTTTCCGGGAGCCGTCGCCGCCCATGCCCTCGCCCGCTCGTTCCAGAGCCGGCTCCCCCTTGCCGTCTACCTGGCCGGCGCCGCGGCCGCGGTCGCCCTCTCGTTTGCGTTCGTGCTCGTCCGGGATGTCCGGGCCCGGAAACCGAGCGGGGCGGGGCGGACCTGGATCGTGCCGGCCCTCGCCCGTCGCCTCGTCCGCGCCATCGGACTGGCCGGATGGAGCTGGATCATGGTCCAGGGCCTGTTCGGGGGGGAATCGGACGCCGAGGTATCGCGGCTCTTCACCTGGGTCTATGGCTGGGTCGGCGTAGCCCTGATTTCGGCCCTTGCCTTCCCGATCTGGACCTGGCTCGATCCGTTCGCGACCCTCCACGACATCGGCGCGCGCGTCCTTCGCCTCGCCGGTATCGGGGGGCTCACGGCTGCGGCCTACCCGCCGCGGCTCGGCCGCTGGCCTGCCGTCGTCGGGTTCGGGGCGGTCGTCTGGCTCGAGCTGGTGGCGGCCGGGGCCGGCTCTCGGACCCTGGCCCTCGTCATCGCGGGCTACACCGTCTTCACCCTGGCGATGATGTCCCAGTACGGACGACGGACATGGAGCGCCCACGGAGAGGTGTTCGCGGTCTGGTTCGGGGTCCTCGGGCGCCTCGCACCGATCGCCCTGGTGCAGGACGGGAGCGGCACGCGCCTCGGGTGGCGCGGCTTCGCAACAGGGCTGCGAGACGCCGACTGGGCCCGCTCGGACGTGGTCCTCGTGTGCTTCGGGACCGGTTCGATCCTCTTCGACGGCCTGTCGCAGACACAGATCTGGGTGGACACCTTCGGGCTGCCCTCAGTGTTGCCCCAGACCTTGCTCCTTGGCGGGTTCCTGGGACTCGTCATCGGATCCGCCTTCCTGGTCGCCCGCCTCGTGGGGATCCCAGCCACGGGTGCCGGACTGCTGCCGATCTCGGTCGGGTATCTCCTCGCCCACTACTTCACCTACCTGCTCATCGAAGGCCAGCGGATCGTCATCGCCATCTCGGACCCGCTGCAGCGCGGCGACGATCTGTTCGGAACGGCCTTCTTCGAGCCGTCTGGAGCCTGGCTGCCACCGGCTCTTGTCTGGGGACTGCAGCTTGGCGCGGTGGTCGGCGGCCACATGATCGGAGCATGGGCCGGTCACGTGGTCGCGGCGAGCCCCATCCCGGACGGCGATGCCGGGGGTCGGCTCGTCGACGGCGGCGAGGTTAGACGACGCCAGGTCCCGCTCGCGGTCCTGATGGTCGCCCTCACCACGCTCACCCTCTGGTCGCTCGGGCAGGCCCTGTTCGTCCAGCAGTCCTGACCCACGCGGCTCCGCGACACGGTCCGGACTGCCTGAGGTCAGGTCGAGCCGAGCGACGTCCGCGTAAGTGCGGGCCCGACCGCACGGGGCACCCATTCCGTGAGCGCATAGACCTCGGACAGGCGCTCGGCGATCGCCGGGTCGAGCGCCTCGGCGGCCGCGATCGCAGTCTCGACGGCGGTGAGGCACAGGATTCCTTCTGCCACCGCCGCGTGCCGGATCTCGGCGGCATCACGGACCGCCCCGGAGCGCGGCGTCGGGGTGTTCACGACGAGTCGGACGGACCCGGAACGGATCAGCTCGAGGATGCCGGGCCTGCCGCTATCGGCATCAGCGGTCTCGCCGAGCTTCGCCACCCTGGTGGCCCCGAATCCCGCCCGGGCGAGGACGTCGTGGGTCCCGGACGTGGCCGCCAGGGCGTAACCGGCGGTCGCGAGGGCGGCCGCCAGCGCAGGGATGGCCGCCTTGTCACGGTCGCCGATCGAGAGCAGGGCCAGCGGCACTGCTGCCCCCGCTCCGGCCGCGGCACGCGGCGGCACCAGCGAGGCTCCCTGGAGCGCTTTCGCGATCGCGACCTGCACGTCCCGGTGAATCCCGATGACCTCGCCGGTCGACTGCATGAACGGGCCCAGGGATGGATCCACGCCTCGAAGCTTGGCCGTCGAGAAGGCCGGTGCCTTGACGGCCACGAACGGCGGCGGCGGAACCAGGCCGCCGGGCCAGCCGAGATCCTGGAGGGTCGCCCCGAGCGCGATCCGGACGGCGAGCTCGACCAGCGGGACGCCCGTGACCTTCGACATGAACGGGACCGTTCGGGAAGCCCTCGGATTGACCTCGATGAGGTAGACGCCGTCGTCTCGGACGATGAACTGGGCGTTGACCAGGCCGCGTGCCCCGAGCGCGAGGGCGACGCGTTCCATGGTCGCGACGATCAGGGCCTGATCGCCCTCGCTCACGGTCTGCGGCGGGAAGACCCCGACCGAGTCGCCCGAGTGGACGCCGGCCCGTTCAACCTGCTCGAGCAGTCCGGGAATGAGCACGCTTCGGCCGTCGGACACCGCGTCGACGTCGACCTCGGTCCCCTCGAGGTACCGGTCGATCCGGACGGGCCTGTCGGGATCCACGACAGTCGCAGCCGCCAGCTGGCGGGCAAGGTCATCGGGCGAGTAGCAGAAGTCGATCGCGAGGCCGCCGATCACGAAACTCGGCCGCACGATCACCGGGTAGCCGATACGTTCGGCCAGGGTCAGCGCCTCTTCGAAGGAGTGGGCCATGCCGCCGTCGGGCTGCGGGATCCCCAGCCGATCGAGCAGCGCCGAGAAGCGGACCCGTTCTTCCGCCTGGTCGATTGTGTCGAGGTCCGAGCCGAGGAGCGGGACACCCCCGGCCGTGAGCCCGGCCGCGAGGTTGAGCGGCGTCTGGCCGCCGAACGCGACGAAGGCCGGGAGGATCTCCCCGCCGGGCGCCGTCTCCGCGTCGATGACGCTTCGGACGCTCTCCTCGTCGAGGGGCTCGAAGTACAGGCGCGTCGAGGCGTCGAAGTCGGTCGACACCGTCTCCGGGTTCGAGTTGATCATGACGGCGGACCAGCCGGCCCGCCGGAGCGTGTCCGCCGCCTGGACAGCGCAGTAGTCGAACTCAATTCCCTGCCCGATGCGGACCGGACCGCTGCCGATGATGAGGGCGGCGGGTCGCGGCACCGGCGGCGCCTCGGGCGTGGAGCCGGCGGCCGCATAGGTCGAGTAGAAGTACGGGGTTTCGGCTGCGAACTCCGCGGCGCAGGTGTCCACCATCGCGAAGCCCGGGATGAGCCCGAGCGCGAGCCGGGCGGCACGCAGGGCAGCCTGCTCCACGCCGGCGAGGCCGGCGAGCTCCCGGTCCCCGAACCCGGCCCGTTTCAGCGTGGCGAGCAGGACGACGGCCTCCCGATCGGCCGGATCGGCCAGCCGCGCGCCGGCTGCCCGGACCTCGGCCTCGAGGGCGACACTCCGACCGAGCTCCGCGAGGAACCAGGTGTTGATCCCGGTCGCGAGGGCGACCTGCGCCTCGGATACACCGCGGCGCAGGAGCGCCAGGACGCGCCAGAGGCGATCGTCCGCGGGGGCCAGGAAGCGTCGGAGCACGATCGGGGCATTGCTGCGCTCGGCATGCCGTGTCGACTCGCAGGCCCGGCCGTGCTCATCGGTCCAGCGAATCGGCGCAGCGTCTTCTGTCTCAGCGGCTCCCATCGGCTCGCCCGTCGCGGCGTCGCGCCCGAGGACCGCGGCGAGGTAGCCGACCGTCCGAGCCCAGGCAGGATCCTCGGCGAGTGGACCGGCGCCCGCCTGCTCGAGGCCCCGGAGGGCCTTGTTGAGGGCGCTCCCGAACGTCCGGTCGATCGCCATGACCTCGCCCGTCGCCTTCATCTGGCTGCCGAGCGAGCGGTCAGCGGTCGGGAACTTGTCGAACGGGAAGCGAGGCAGCTTCACGACGACGTAGTCGAGCGCCGGCTCGAACGCGGCAACGGTGGTTCCCGTGACGACGTTCGGGATCTCCGCGAGGCGTCGCCCGACCGCGATCTGGGCCGCGACTCTTGCGATCGGGTAACCGGTCGCCTTGCTCGCGAGGGCAGACGAACGAGAAACGCGCGGATTGACCTCGATGACCGCGTACTCCGAGCTGTCCGGCGAGAGCGCGAACTGGACGTTGCAGGCGCCCTCGACGCCGAGCGCCCGGATGATGGCGAGGGCGGCGGTCCGGAGCCGCTGGTGCACCTGGTCGCTCAGCGTCTGGACCGGCGCGACGACAATCGAGTCGCCGGTGTGAACGCCGAGGGGGTCGACGTTCTCCATCGAGCACACGGCGATGCAGGTGTCATCCGCATCGCGCATGACCTCGTATTCGATCTCCTGCCAGCCCACGAGGCATTTCTCGACCATCACCTGGCCGATCGGGCTGGCGCGCAGGCCGGAACGAACGCGGTCCCGGTACTGCGTCTCCGACTCGACGATCCCGCCGCCGGTGCCGCCGAGGGTGAACGCCGGCCGGACGATCGCGGGCAGACCGATCTGGGCGAGGGCGCGGTCTGCCGCGGCGACCCGTTCCGCGTCCGTCCCCCCCATCACGATCGCCGACGGCGCGTATGGCTGGCCGATCCGGTCGAGGAGATCGCGGAATGCCTCGCGATCCTCGGCCATCTCGATCGCCCGAAGCGGGGTGCCGAGCAGCCGCACGCCGTGGCGGTCCAGGATCCCGGCCTTCGCCAGATCCATCGCCAGGTTCAGCCCGGTCTGCCCACCGAGGCCGGCCAGGAGTCCCTCGGGCCGCTCCCTCGCGATCACGGCTTCGATCGCCCCGACGGTGAGCGGCTCGAGGTAGACCGCGTCGGCCACGTCAGGGTCCGTCATGATCGTCGCCGGGTTCGAGTTCACGAGGATCGTCCGGATGCCCTCGGCGCGAAGGGCGCGGCAGGCCTGGGTTCCCGCGTAGTCGAACTCGGCGGCCTGGCCGATCACCACGGGGCCCGAGCCGATGATCAGGACCGAGGCCGGTCGCGCGATCGCGGTCACCCGACGAGCTCGGAGCTCGCCCGGCCAAAGCGGAGCCGGTCCGGGACATCCGGCTCTTGGCGTCGCCGCCGACCGCTGCATGGACGCCCCAGGCACAACCCGCAGCGACTAGCTGCGGCCACCAGCCTGTGACGGCGAGGGGCGGGCGGAATCAGACCCACCCTCCCACCCTTCTCAGCCCAAATTCCCGCTGTATGGACATGCCAGGCGACAAGGGCTGGCGCCCCGTCGTCCGCCGTCCCTTCGCGACTCGTGCTGTGCGAACGATGTCCATGCAGCGCTCACACGTGGCGCCAAGGCCTCGCTGCCGACGGCCGAACACGGGCGCGGATGCGCGCTGCCGGCGCAACATCACCCCCCACACGCCGCGACGAACCGGTCGAAGACGGCGAGCGCGTCGAGCGGGCCGGGCGCGCCTTCGGGGTGGTACTGGACGGTCTCGATCGGCAGCTCTCGATGACGCAGGCCCTCGACCGATCTGTCGTTGAGATTGACCTGGCTCACGCCGAAACCTGAGCTCGCCGGCAGCGTGCCTGCCATCACCTGCACCTCGTGGTTCTGGGCGGTGACCTGGACCAGGCCCGAGTCGACGTCCTGGACCGGGTGGTTCGCCCCGTGATGACCGAACCGCAGGCGGCCGGTCCGCGCCCCCGCGGCAAGCCCGACGATCTGGTGGCCCAGGCAGATGCCCATGAGCGGCCGTCCGTCCGCGATCACCGCCCGCGCCAGGGCAACGGGTCCCACGAGCCGAGCCGGGTCGCCGGGACCAGGCGATAGGACAACCCCGGCGATTTCCGGGGCGAGGATGGTCCCCGCATCGACGGTGTGCGGAAGGATCCGGACCCGGGTACCTCGCCGAAGCAGGCTATGAAGGATGTTCGCCTTGAGCCCGAAGTCGACGATCGCGACGAGCGGGGCCGCCGAGTCCGCATCCCCGAACTCGACGATCGACGAAGGCGATACCTGGCCCACGAAGTCCTGGTCCTCCCAGCGCGGGACGGACCGGGCGGCGCGCGTGGCTCGGCCACGGTCCAAGTCACCCGGAGGGAGGATGACGCCGCGCAGGCTCCCATGCGAACGCAGGTGGCGGGCAAGTGCGCGGGTGTCGACGCCGGCGATGGCCGGAATGCCGGCACCACGGATGAGCGTCGCGAGCTGGCGTGCGTCCTCGAGCACCGCCGCCGTCGCATTGGCGACGACAAGGCCGCGAAGCCACGGCCGGACTGATTGATCGTCGGCCAGGATCCGCCCGTGGTTCCCGATCAGCGGGTAGGTCATGACCACGATCTGCCCGGCATACGAGGGATCCGTGCAGATCTCCTGGTAGCCGGTCTGACTCGTGTTGACGACGAGGTCCCCGCCGGCGGTCACAGGAGCCCCGAACGCAACTCCGGAGAAGACCGTGCCGTCCTCGAGCGCCAGCAACGCCGGCCCGAGATCGCCGATCCGTGGATCGACGACCGCGCTTGCACGGGGCGACGGGGGAAGGATCACGCGGGCATGCGGTCGCCCGGAACGGGAGCGGAGGGGATGGCGGTGACGCCGGGACGCTGGGCGCGGCGGACCTCGCCGCCGATGGAGCTGAGCGCAGCCATCGAGCCTCCTTCCCGGCCTCACGGGACCGGTCTGCCGGCCTCACAGGACCGGCTTCAAGGATGGTCGAAGCGTAGCACGCCATCGGTGACGATCTGGCAAAGGGCCACTGCCTGCCGGCGTGCGGGTCAGCCGGTAGGCGCGCCATCGGGAGGGAGTGGCGCATCGGTGCCGAGGCCAAGGCGGTGCGCGGCCGCGGCGGCGGCGCCGCGATGCTCGACGCCGAGCTTGCCCAGGATGTTCGACACGTGAACGCTGGCGGTCTTGCGGGTGATGAACAGGGCATCGGCAATCTGCTGGTTCGTCCAGCCGCCCGCCACGAGGCGCAGGACCTCCGACTCCCTCGCGGTGAGTCCGAGGGCGGCTTCCGTGCCGCCCACACCGTCGCGATTGATACCGGTCGTCCCCGTGGCGATCGGGTCCCCCAGGGCAATCCTCGCCTGTCCGGCCAGGATCCTTGCGAGCGCCAGCAGCGGGCCTGCCCCGAGCTCCAGGGCGGTCGAGGCTGCTGCGTTCAGGGCCGCCGCGGCATCCGATCTCACCCCGCGGCCGGCGAGAATCGCGGCGGCCTCACGGTATCGCCCGTAGGCAGCCGGATACGGCCGGCCTGCCTCGATCCATCCCCGCGCGACCGCGGCCCATGCGGCGGGATCGTCGTGCCCTGCGAGGCGGGCGCGCTCGGCTCGGAGCAGCGCGAGCAGGGCGCGGCCGCGGGCTGAGCCTGCGAGCAGTTCGCGTGTCGTGGCGGCCGAATCGGTCGCCTTGTCGATCTGCTCCTGCACCGCCACGGATGCCGCCCGTTCGGCGTCGGTCCCCCGGCTTCGAATCGACGAGGCGGCGTCGGCCTCGGCCCGCAGCACGGTCGCGGCCATCCAGGCCAGCGACGGGTCGGGTGGGCCGGGCTTCGCCGCGAGCTCGATGCCCTTGACCGCGGCGCGGCGGACGTCGGCCAGCCGGCCCTGCCAGGCGGCCAGCTCGGTCTGAATCGCCAGGATCGAGCTTGCGAATTCCGTGGAGCCGAGGCGGTCCTCGATCCCCTGGGCCAGGGCAAGAAGGGCAGCCGCCTCATCATGGGCACCGCGGGCGGTCAACAGCCGCGCCCGGTTCGTCGCCAGCCACAGTTCGGCCCGATCGGTCGTACCCCGCCGGAGACCGAGGGCCGTCGACGCGTCAGCCTCGTCCCATCGGCCCAACAGGAATTCGGCCTTCGCCCGGAAGCCGAGCAGGAGACCGCCATACGTCCGAGCCACGCCCAGCCGCTCGGTGGTCGCGTAGCCCGCGGCCGCGGCCTGGAGGGACTCCTCGGACAGGCCGATGCGGTCGAGCAGCGACGCGAGGTTGAGTGCGGCCAGGGCCATACCCTCGACCGACTCGATGCGCTGGGCGATGTCCTGGCCCTCGCGCAGCCGGGCAATGCCGGCCGAGGGATCGCCGAGAACGGCAAGCGACCAGCCGAGCACGCCGAGCGCGAGTGCCTCTTCGCCCGGCGCATCGGCCTGGCGGGCGACCGCGATCGCCTCCGTCGCTTCGCGCGTCGCCGCCTCGAACTCGCCCGCATACAGCTGGATACCCGCGTGTTGTGCCAGGGCGCGTGCGCGTCCAACGCTCGGTGGATCCGCCGGGATCAGGCGCAGCGCTGCTTCGACGGCCCCGGCGGCCGCCCGCCTGTCTCCTGCCTCCCACAGGTACCATCGAAGCCGGTCCTGGAGGTGGCCGCTCCGGGCAGGATCCGGTTCCCCGACGACGGCCCGGATGGCCCGCTCACCGAGTGCGACCGCCTCTCGGTAGGAACCGGCCAGGACGGCGGCGTCGGCCGCATGCTCGAGAATCGAGTCGCGCGTGATTCCGGATGACTCCAGCACCGATGGCGCGCTCTTGGCGATGACGTCTGCCCGGGCCCAAAGGCGGTGGGCCTCGCCGAAGGCATACACGTGCTCGGCCGCGACCGCGGCCTGGACGGTCGGGGCGAAAGCTCGCTCGGGCCGGCGGGCAGCGTCCCAATGGAGCGCGATTTCGGCCGGCGAGGGTCCCGGGCCTCCCTGAACGGAGGTGGCTCCAGCACGCGACTCGAGCGCCGCCGCGAACGCGCCGTGCAGTGCGACGCGCTCGCCGGTAAACAGGTCGCCGCTCACCGTCTCCTGGAAGATCGCGTGTCGGAAGCCAATGCCGGGGCCGTCGCGGAAGACGCCCCTGGCCAGGATCCCGCTCTCGACCGCCTCCCTCAGGGCATCCGCCAGCGAGCGGACGGGTAGGTCGAGAACGGCCGCCAGCAACTCGTCGTCGACCCGACGACCGGCGACGGCCGCCGCGCGCAGGACGTCCCGGGCTGGACCCGAGATCAGGGCAATCCGCGCGGCGACGACATCCCGGAGCACCGCGGGCAGGTCGCCGGCGAGCTCGGCGTCGGAGAGAACCAGCTCCTCCACGTAGAACGGGTTGCCATCCGACCTCGCCAGGAGCTGATCCACCGACGCGGGCTCCGGCGGCCCATCGCGCAGCGCGGCCAGCTGGGCGGCGACCTCGTCCCAGCCGAACCGCGGCAGATCGATTCGCTCGACCTGCTCCTCCCGTTCGAGCTCGGCGACGAACGCGAGGTTGCCGGTTGCCGCTCCCTCTTCGTCAGTGCGCAACGCCAAGAGGATCAGCACGGGGTCGTCGCGGAGAGCCCGGACAAGAAAGCCGAGGAGTTCGCGCGTCGAGCGATCCGCCCAGTGAACGTCTTCGATCGTCACGACGAGCGGGCCGGTTCTGGCGAGCCGTTCGAAGACGCCCAAGATGAGCTCGAACAGGCGACCCTGGGCGGCCCGGTCCGGCGCCGACGGGAACGGGACGTCGGCGGCTCGCGTGATCAGATCCGGGACGAGCCGCGCGAGCTCGGAACGTGCCGGTCCGAGGAGGGCGGGCAGGCGCTCGGGCGCAGTGCCGACGATGAGTTCCCGCAGAATCTCAACGAACGGCGCGTACGGCACGCCGTCGTCAGCGCTCTGGAGACACGCGCCCTCGAGGAATCGAGCGCCCGGCGCGGCAACCTGCGAGAACCTGCCCAGGAGCCGGCTCTTGCCGATGCCGGCCTCGCCGGCAATGATCACGGTCCGGCCGGCCCCGCCCGCAGCCTCGCCCAGCAAGTCCCCGAGACGCGCCAGCTCGGCCTCTCGTCCGATGAACGATCGATGCCCCGAAGCCAAGACCACGGCGCGGGCATGATACCCGCGCCGTCGTGGTGCTCAGAAGGCGGGCGATGCGACGGCCGCAGGACGCGGCCGCGGTCAGGCCGGGCTGAACCCGGCCATCGCCAGGCGGCCCCGCATCTTGCCGCGCGCCCGACACAGGAGCGTCCGTGTTGCGCCCTGCGTTCGGCCGAGGCTGGCCGCGATCTCCGGCCCGCGGTACCCCTGGGCTGCGAGGAGGAGCGCGCCGCGATCGGTCGGCGAGAGCTCGGCGAGGGCCCGGCCGAGCGCTCCGGCGAGCTCGGATTCGAGCAGAAAATCTTCGGGACTCGCCGGCTCCGCCGGCTGGGGCAGCTCCCCGGCCCGCCGGTCCACGACGGTCAGGTGCCGGCCCCGGCTCGCCACGAGGTTCCCCGAAACGCGATGCAACCAGGCCCCGGCGTTAACCGGCGGCCGCCCGGCATGACTTCACGGGCCAGGCGAAGGAATGCCTCCTGGACGAGCTCCTCCGCCGTGTCCGGATCCCGCGTGAGCGCCGTGAGCCGCCGGACGAGCGGGACTCGATGGTCGGCCCAGGCCGCCTCCAACAGCGCGTGCGAGTGTTGCATGGGGTTCTTTCCCTCCGTGCTGCCGGCGGATTTCCGGCCTGGCACGACGCTCGCCCTAAGGCGGGCCTGGAGGGATTGGGCTGCAGCCCAGTCTTCGTGAAACGGACCCGGGCATCGGCGAGGACGATGGCGGGCTGCGTCGAGCGCCCGGCTCCCGGCGCTGCCAAGACTTCTGGTGCGCAGGCGCACCGACTTCGTTGGCCTGCTCGGCCCGATCGTGTAGGGTGCGCGGATGCCATCTACCTTCCGCCGCCCCGGCGTGCGTCCTGCACGGCCACTGCGCCGGCTGACGCTCGCCCTCGTCGCCGTAACGCTCCTTGCTTCCGCGGCCGGCCCGGCTTCTGCCGCTTCAGTCCGACGGGCGTGGGTGGCACGGCTTGCCGCGGGCGGCGCGAGCGGAACCGCGACGCTGACCGCCTACTGGCTGGGCACGGGCGCGCTCGGCCTTGACCTGGTCGGAATGAAGCCCTCGACGACCTTCCCGGTCATCGTCTATCGCGGGACCTGTGCTACCCCGACCGTGATTGCCAAGCTGCCTGCAGGAACCTCGGACCAGTCAGGCGTCATCAAGTCGAATTTGCCTGTCTCCAACATCGTCATGAACCAGGTCTGGGGATACGGGCGGACATCTCCGATGGCGATCAAGGTTGGATCGGGCTCGAACGCGTTGTGCGCGGCTCTCACGTTTCCACTGGCGACGCGAATTGCCATTGCGGCCCTGAAGATCGATCTGCCGATCATCCGGCAGACGACCGTCTACCCGCAGTGCAACGTGGCCATGTACATGCGCGAGCTGTCGCAGCCGGGCGAGGCGGGCGTCACCCTGATCTACGGTCATGCCCGGAAGGGCATGTTGCTGCCGATCCTCGATCGCTCGAAGATCAGCAACGGGGCCAGCATGATCGGGATGACGGTCCGCGTCTGGACCAGCAACGACCTCGTGACGACCTACACGATCAGCAAGGTGCGTCGCCACGTGACGACACTGGACGGCGTCCTGGGCATCGAGCCACAGCAACTCTGGATCCAGACATCGGAAGGCCCGCGGGGGACCGTGGCCAAGCTGATCGTCGAGGCGACGCTGACCAGCGTCGAGGCGGCCAGCCACGAGGCGGCCCACCCGGTCCCACACCCGGTGAACTGCACCTAGGCCATCTTGGTGGTGAGCCTGGAAGGACTTGAACCTTCAACCCGCTGATTAAGAGTCAGCTGCTCTGCCATTGAGCTACAGGCCCGCGAGCGCGGAGGATACCGCAACCCCGGGGATTCGACGCTGTCGGGCAGCGGCGACCTCAGTCGGACTCGTTGTCGAATCCTCGCGCCGAGATGGTCGCGGAGCTCCCTCTCGGACCTCGAAGCGCTGCGTGGCCGGTCACTGGTTGTCGATCTGCGCCCGTTGAAGGCGCCCGCTGAAGTCGACGTAGATCGACTTCCATTCGGTGAAGGTGTCGAGCGCGGCATGGCCCGCCTCGCGGTGGCCGTTGCCGGTCTCCTTCCAGCCGCCGAACGGGAGGTGCGTCTCGGCGCCGGTCGTGCCCGCGTTGACGTAGACGATCCCGGCCTCGAAGTCGCGCATCGCCCGGAACGCTCGGTTCACGTCGAGGGTGAAGATCGAGGCCGACAGGCCGTAGCGGGTCTGGTTGAGCGCCGTGATCGCGGCCTCGAAGTCATCCACGGGGATGACCGACAGGACCGGCCCGAAGATCTCCTCCTGGCCGATCCGGTCCATCGGCTTGACCCCGGTGAAGATCGTGGGCGCGAAGAAGTTGCCGTGGGCGAGCTCCGCGTCCTTCGCCGCCGCGCCGCCGAGGATGAGCTCGCCCTCGCGCCGGCCGATCTCGACGTAACCCGCGACCTTCTCCAGCGCCGCCGGATTGATCAGCGGCCCGACATCGACGGTCTCGTCGAGGCCGGAGCCGAGGCGCAGCTTCCGGGCGCGGGCCTCCAGTTTCTGGAGCAATGGCCCGAGGACCGGCCGTTCCACGATCACGCGGGAGCAGGCCGTGCAGCGCTGGCCGGTCGTCCCGAAGGCGGACCAGAGGATCCCGTCGGTCGCGAGGTCGAGGTCCGCGTCGCGGAGGACGACGACGCCGTTCTTGCCGCCGAGCTCGAGCGAGACCCGCTTGAGACGCCGCCCGGCGCGCTCCGCGATCCGCCGGCCGGTGGCTGACGAGCCTGTGAACGAGATGACCGCGACGTCCGGGGAGTCGACGATCGCATCGCCAACTGCGGCGCCCGAGCCCGTCACGAGGTTTACCGTCCCCGGCGGGAAGCCGGCCTCGGCCATGAGCTCTACGAGGAGCGTCGCGCAGTGAGGCGTGTCGCTCGAGGGCTTGAACACGACGGTGTTCCCGGTCACGAGCGCCGGCATCATCTTCCAGCACGGGATCGCGATCGGGAAGTTCCAAGGCGTGATGATGCCGGCGACCCCGATCGGCTGGCGGATGCTCATCGCCCACTTGTCGGGCAGCTCCGACGGCACCGTATCGCCGAACATCCGGCGGCCCTCGCCGGCCATCAGGTAGGCGATGTCGATCCCCTCCTGTACGTCACCGCGGGCCTCGGCGAGGACCTTCCCCATCTCGCGGGTCATCGCCCGGGCGAGTCGCTCCTTGTGGCGGGCCATCAGCTCGGCGAAGCGGTACATGATCTCGCCGCGCTTTGGGGCGGGGGTCTCCCGCCACGCCGCGAACGCGCTCTGGGCGGCCTTGATCGCCATCGCCGCATCGGCCGCGGTGCCTGCCTGGAACCGTCCGATGACGTCGCGCCGATCGGCCGGGTTGAGACTCTCGAAGGTCTCGCCCGAGACACCGTCGACCCTTTTGCCGGCGATGAACAGGCCGAACGTGGGCGGCCCGTCGGGCTGCAATCCGACGAGGGCGGACTCGGGGGCGGGATCGGTCATCGGCGACGGCTCCTTCCTCCTGCCGAGGCTTCGGTTCCGGCGGGCGGTGCGGCGAGGCACCACAACTTTGCTGGATCGCCGGCATGGGATGAACGCCGCGCTATCCTAGCGGCACGTGCCGGCGTGAAACTTTTCGGCGCCGGTTGTGCTCTTGCGGATTGGGGATCCCAGGGTGCGTCGTCGCGTCCCGGCCCCAGCGAACCTGTCCGGAGGTACCAAATGAAGCGAATCCTGATCCTCGGCGCCGTCGCCGCCCTCGCGTTGGGCGCGCTCGGAACCGCGTACGCGAACGACGACCAGTCCGAACGGAAGGACGTCAAGGCGAAGCTCGGCGGGTTTGCCGAGGTCCCCGCGATCTCGACAAACGGAAGTGGCAAGCTCCGCCTCAGCATCGACAAGACGAACACGACGATCACCTACGAGCTGACGTACGCGGACCTGAGCGGAGCTCCTTCGGCTGCGCACATTCACCTCGGCCAGGCCGGTGTGAGTGGCGGCGTCATCGCCGACCTGTGCGGCGGCGCCAAGCCCGCCTGCCCCGCTACTGCGTCGGGCACGGTCGCCGGCACCATCGTTGCCGCCAATATCCTCGGCCCGGCCGCCCAGGGCATTGCCGGACCGGCCGACTGGGCCGAAGTCCTCCGGGCGATCCGCGCCGGCGCGGTCTACGCCAACGTCCACACGGCCTTGTACGGGTCCGGCGAGATTCGCGGCCAGCTCCACGGCGGGAGCGGCTGGCACTGACCATCAGGCGCCGGGCCATCGGGCACGGCTGAAGATCGCGAGCCCCGGGAAGGCACACGGTGCGCCGGCCCGGGGCTCGTTCGTTTGTCCGCCGCGGAACAATCAGACCCGCTCGAGGGCCATCGCCACCGAGCCGCCGCCGCCGAGGCACAGCGTCGCGAGGCCGTAGCGGACGTTGCGCCGGCGGAGCTCGTGGAGGAGCGTCGCCACGATCCGTGCGCCTGAGGCACCGATCGGATGGCCGAGCGCGATCGCGCCGCCGTTCACGTTCACCTTGGCCCAGTCGAAGCCGAGCTCGCGACCGTCGGCGAGGGTCTGGGCGGCGAAGGCCTCGTTGATCTCGATGAGGTCGAAGTCCGCGATCGTCAGCCCGGTCCTCTCGAGGAGCTTGCGGACGCCCTCGATCGGCGCGAGGAAGAGCCACTTCGGCGCGACCTCAGCCTGGGCGTAGCCGACGATCCGTGCGAGTGGTATCAGGCCCAGCTTCTCGACGGTACGTTCGCTGGCGACCACGGTCGCGGCTGCGCCGTCCGTGATCCCCGGCGAGTTGCCCGCCGTGACCGTGCCGATGTCGGTGTCGCCGCGATCCTCGTCGGATGGCAGCGCGAAGACGGGCCTGAGGCGGGCAAGCGCCTCTACCGTCGAGTCGCGGCGCGGCCCTTCGTCGGTGTCGATGATCGTCTCCCGGCCCTTCACGTCGCGGACCGTGACTGGAGCAATCTCGTCGGCGAATCGGCCGGCATCGATAGCCTCGATTGCCCGGCGGTGACTCTCGAGCGCAAATGCGTCCTGGTCCTCGCGACTCACGTGCTCGGCAATCGCCACGCGCTCCGCGTGCGTGCCCATGTGGCAGTTCTCGATCGAGCACCACAGGCCGTCGTGAACCGCGGCGTCCACGAGCGCGGCGTCGCCCAGGCGTAGCCCGAAGCGCGCTCCGGGCACGAGGTAGGGCGCGACGTTCATGCTCTCCATGCCGCCCGCGACCGCGACCTCCGCATCGCCGGCGCGGATCTCCGCGGCCGCGAGCATGATCGCCTTGAGGCCCGATCCACAGACCCGGTTGATCGTCGTGGCGGAAGTCGTGTCCGGGAGGCCAGCACGCAGCGCCGCCTGGCGCGCGGGCGCCTGACCGGCACCGGCCTGGAGCACCTGGCCCATGAGGACTTCGTCGACTCGGGTGCCCTCCGGGAGCCGGGCCCGCTCGACGGCCGCGCGGATCGCCACTCCGCCGAGCTCGACGGCGGGTGTCGTGGACAGGGCGCCGCCGAACTTCCCGATCGGCGTCCTCGCGGCGCTGATGACGTAGACGTTGCCGTTCGGGCCGGGCGAGCTCGCAGTCACGCGGCCAAATCTACATCGGCACCAGCGGGAACGCGGCCCTTCCTGCCCTCGCGGAAGCCATCGACCTCAGAAGTCGTCTCCCGGGCGGATCTGCGCCAGCGCGAGGATGTTGCCCTCCGAGTCCTTGAACCAGGCGTTCATCTCGCCGTCAGGACCGGTCAGGATTCCATCAACAGTGCGATCGTCGCCAAAGTCGTACTCCTCGAAGACCACGCCGCGCGACCGGAGGCCTGCGACTTCCGCCCGGAGATCGCTCACCCGCCAGACGGCAACGGTGTTCTTCGCGGTCCCGGCGGACGGCGTCTGGTAGACGCTGAAGCGACCCGGTCCGGAGCGGTAGACCAGGACCTCTCCGTCGTACTCCTTCAACGGAACGAGGCCCAGCCTGTCGGCGTACCAGAGCTTCGCGCGCGCCAGGTCCGACGCGGCGATCATCGCGCCAATACCTCGCAGGTCGGGTGCGTCGTCCTCGTCTGGTCCGAAATGCTGTTCGACCATTCCGATGTAGTTGCCGTCGCCATCCCGGAACCAGGCATTCAAGGTGTCGTCGTCCGTGGCAATGCCATCGAAGGTCCTGAGGTCGTCGAAGTCGTAGTCCTCGAAGACGACCCCGCGCCCGCGAAGTCGAGCGACCTCGGCCCGAAGGTCGTAGACGAGCCAGATCGCCACCGTGTTCCGGGCTGTGCCGGCGACGGGGGTCTCGTAGACGGTGAGCACTCGCCCTTCGACCTCATACACGAGCAAGCCGTCGAACTCGCGCTCCGGTAGCCAGCCGAGCTTCTCCAGGTACCACGACTTCGCTCGAGCCAGGTCCGCGGTGGCCAGGCTCGGATGGATCACGTATTCAGAAAGCACCGGGCGTACCTCCTCTGCGCTGGCCCCCAACGTTACCGCTGGACGCAACGACCGAAAGACGCCAGGACGGCCGACCTATGCCAGGAGCGCCTGCACGATCGCGTCCACCTGCTCCTTCTTCGGCACGACGATCATCGTGTTGACCATGCCGAACATGCCCGACATCGCCTCGGCGTGGGGAAGGATGTGGCAGTGGAAGGCCCAGATCCCGGGCCGGTCGACGGTGACCAGCACGTCGTATCGCTCGCCCGGATTCACGCCGAGCGTGTCGCACTCGAAGGCGGCGCTGCCGAGAGGACGCCCGTCGCGCGCCACGACCTTCATGACGTATCCATGGAGGTGCCACGGGTGCATCATCACGCCCTCGTTCATGAACCGTATCCGCACCGTCTCGCCGACGGCGGCCAACACCGGGACGGTCGCCGGGAACCCGTGGCCGTTGATGGTGAAGCCGCCGAGCACGTCGTTCGAGATCCACACGTACTCCCGGTCGGCCGTGATCGACTCGTCCGGCGGCGCGACGAGGAATGCCCCGAGCAATCCCCGGCCGACCTGGTCGGTGGCGTTGTGATGTGAGTGGTACATGAGGGAACCGGCGTTCCGGGCGGTGAACTCGTAGGTGTACGTCTGGCCGGGCACGATCGGCTTCTGGGTCACGAACGGGACGCCGTCCTGGAAGAAGTCATCGAACTCGACCCCATGGAAGTGGACGCCCGTGGTCTCGTCCAGGTTGTTGGTGAAGATCGCGCGGACCCTGTCACCCTGGTTCACCCTGATCGTCGGCCCGGGCCACTGCTTGTTGTAGCCCAGCGCCTCGATGGGCTCCTTGAGCTCGTCGATCTGGTGGGTGATCTTGTCGATCGTCAACCTGAAGACCTTCACGCCCCCGTCCAGCTCAGGAGTCAGCGGCTGCAGGGCGTCCGTGAGGAACAGGTTGGGAACCTGCACGAAGGCAGGTTTGGCACTCAGCTCCGGGTAGTTGTCGGCCGCCCCGAGGATGTCGACGAGCTTGGCGAACGCGGCGTCGCCGTAGATGCCCTTCATGGCAGGAGCGAGATTGCCGACGTAACGCCGGACGACATTCCGCGCCTCGATGTCGTGGGCGGTGAAGCCCGGCGGCAGGCTGCCCGAGGAGGGCGGGGTGGCGCTGGCGACCGCCGACGGCGCGGGCCCCGCCGGCGTCGGGGCCGGTGCGCCGCTCCCAGATAGCGGCGGAGCCACGGGTCCGAGGGTCCAGCCCGCGGTGGGCGCGGCGGGCGCACAGGCCGCGATCGTCGCCGCGACGAGGCCGCCCCCGGTGAGGGCGGCGCCTCGCAGAAAGCCGCGCCGGGAGAGTTCCGGCACGGTCACGCCCCCCAGGGAACGGCCGGACTCAGAGCGGTCGGGGCCCGGGGCATGGGCAACGGCGGACCGATATTCGCTGGTCTCAACAAGCGTTGACATGGTCGGGACTCCTGCGCACGGCATGACGGGACGCTGGCTCGTGGTGCCACGTCGTATGGAACAGGACCCTACCTGTGGATACAAGTGGCCACGGAGGGACGAAGGTCGCCATCCTGCGGGCCGTTCAGCCCATCGCGGCGTCCGGCCGGTCCGTTCGAGCCGTGCCGTGCGGGGCGGGCTCCCGTCGGCCGCGCTCGCCTCGGTCGGCCTCCGCGGATCAGGCCCGGGCCCGGTCCAGGACGGCGTCGGAAACGATGACCCGGTGAACCTGGTTCGTGCCCTCGTAGATCTGGGCGCCCTTGGCGTCGCGCATGAGGCGCTCGATACCGGTCTCGCGGGAATAGCCCGACCCGCCGAACAGCTGAACCGCGTCGGTCGCCACCTTCATGGCAGCGTCGGATGCTGTCCACTTGGCGAGCGAGGCCATCTCGCCGATCGGTTCGCCGCGGTCCTTGGCCCGTGCTGCCTCATGGGTCAGGGCGCGTGCCGCGGCCACCTCACGGGCCATGTCGGCCAGCATGAACCGGAGCCCCTGGAGCTCGGCCAGCGGCGCGCCGAAGGCCGTTCGCTGGTGGAGGTACGCCGCCGCCTGCTCGAGGGCCGAGCGGGCGATGCCGACACACGCGGCGGCAATCGAGATCCGGCCCTCGGCGAGGGCCGAGAGCGCGATCCGGTAGCCCTGACCCTCCTCGCCGAGCCGCCGCGAGACCGGCACCTCGGCGCCGTCGAAGATCAGCTCTGCCGCCGGGCACGCCCGGATGCCCATCTTCTTCTCGTGGGCGCCGAACCGGAAGCCGGGCGTGCCCTTCTCCACGAGAAAGGCGGTGATGCCCTTCGGGCCCGCACCCGGATCGACCGTCGCGAAGACGAGATAGCGATCCGCCTCGGGCGCGTTGGAAATCCAGGTCTTCGTGCCGCGCAGGACGTAGTGGTCGCCCACCCGCTCGGCGCGCGTCCGGAGGGCGGCGGCGTCGGAACCCGCATGCGGCTCGGTCAGGCAGAACGCGCCCAGCGCGTCGCCGGCGAGCATGGGCGGCAGCCAGTCCGCGTGCTGGTCGGTCGTCCCGTGGGTCACCACCGGAAACTGGCTCAGAACGTGCACGGACAGCGTCACGGCGGTAGCCATGTCCGCCGCCCCGAGCTCCTCCATGACCAGCACCCAGCCGAGGTAGCTGAGCCCGGCCCCGCCCACGGATTCCGGGAGGGTTGCCGCCGTCAGTCCGAGCTCCCCCATCCGGCTGAAGATCGCGCGATCGAAGCGTTCGGCCTCGTCTCGCTCGGCCGCGCCGGGCGAGACCTCACGCTGGGCGAAGTCGCGGGCGGTATCGCGGATCAGGCGTTCCTCGGAGGTTAGCCCACCCCCACCGACCTGCGCATCTCGCGCCGAGGTCGCCGTCACCGCCTCAGGACCTCGGGTAGGCGTGGAAGCCGCGCCCGGTCTTCTGGCCGAGGTGCCCGGCAGCGACGAGGTCCTCGAGGATCTTCGGCGGGCGGAAGTGCTCGCCGCCGATGCCCTCGTGGAGGACCTTCATCACGTTGAGGCAGACATCGAGGCCGATGAAGTCGGCCAGCTCGAGCGGGCCCATCGGGTGGTTGAGACCGACCCTGGCGCCCGTGTCGATGTCGTCTGCCGTGCCGGTCCCCTCCTCCAGCGTCCGCATCGCCTCGGCGAGAAGCGGCATGAGAATCCGGTTGACGATGAACCCGGGCCTGTCCGCCGAGACGATCAGCTTCTTGCCGAGCGCCTCGGTCAGGTCGCGGATCGCCGCCTCGGTCGCGTCGGTCGTGGCGGCACCCCGGATCAGCTCGACGAGCGGCATGACCGGCACCGGGCTGAAGAAGTGCATCCCGACGAACCGCGTGCGGCGGGCGGGCGATACCGCCGAGGCGAGCAGGTCGATCGAAATCGAGCTCGTGTTCGACGCGAAGACGGCGACCGGCGGGGCGATCGCGTCGAGCTCCCGCCAGAGGGCCTGCTTGATCCCGATGTCCTCGAACACGGCCTCAATGACGAGGTCGGCGTCGGCTGCGGCAGCCATCTCCGAAGTGGCCGTTACTCGGGCGAGGATCACGTCGCGCTCGGCGGCGTCCAGCCTGCCTTTTGCCACCCCGCGATCGAGATTGCCGGCGATGCGCTCGCGTCCCGCCCCTGCCCTCGCCGGGTCCGGCTCGTAGAGCCAGACCTGCCGTCCGATCGCGGCGTGGACCTGGCCGATGCCATGGCCCATGAGCCCCGCCCCGGCCACGAACACCCGATCGATGGACACCCCGACAGCCTATCAGTCGGGGCGGCGCGGTCGCATCACACCGGCCGGCGATCGCCCCTGGTTCACCCTGGCTCCGCGTCGGGCACCGCGTCCGTAGTCAGGCCGACTCGGCTGCCGCGGTTGCCGTCCATCTGCCGCCCCTAAGCAGCAACCAGCCCGCGCCGATCGCGGCGATCAGGCCGGAGATCACGAACGTGGACGGATAACCGGTGGCGCCGGCGACGACGCCCAGCAGCGCCGGCGACAGGCCGAAGGCGACGTCCAGGAACAGGCTGGTGGTTCCCACCACGGCACCCCGCTCGGCAGGCGGGACGCCCATAACCGACAGGGCTACGATCGCGGGAAAGACGTACGCGACGCCGGCGGCGAAGACCACGGTGGCGATCCACAGGCCCGCCTCGCTTGGCACGAACCCGGCAATGCCCATGCCGGCCGCGTTCAGGACGAGCGCCGCGCCCGACAGGCGGGCCGCCGCGAACCGATCGGGCAGCCGGGCCCCGACGATGCGCAGGCCGATGACGACGAGCGCGAACGCGGCAAGGTAGCCGCCGACGCTCGTCAGCCCGAGTTCGTCGCCGAGCAGCGGCAGGAAGGCGAACCAGGCGCCCATCCCCCAGGCCCCGCACAGGACGAGCAGGCCGGGAATGATCCCGCGCCGATGGAGCAGGCCCCCCGTAGAACCCTCTTCGCGGCGAGCCCCGGGCGCGAGCGTCTCGGGGGCGACCCAGCTGATCGCCACGGCGACCATGCTGATGAGCGTGGCTGCGATCCAGATCGCGGCGAACCCCGAGACGTCGAGCAGCCATTCCGCGAGGAGTGGGCCGATCGCGACCCCGAGGTAGAGCGCGGTCGAGATAAGGCTCAGCGCCTCGCCCCGGCGGGATTCGGGCGCGAGGTCCGTGGCCGATGCCAGCGCGCCGACGAAGAACAGCGCCTCCGCCGCGCCCAGCAGCAGCCGCATCACGATCAGCAGCGGAATCGTATCCGCGACAAGGTGGCCCGCCGCCGCGACGACCTGGAGTGCCGCGCCGGCGATGAGCATGATCCGACGGCCACGGCGATCCGCCCAGCGGCCGGCAAACGGCCGCAGCACAATCGAGGCCACGCTGAACGAGCCGATCACGAGGCCGACCGCCGAGTCATCCCCGCCGAGTGGTCCCGCGGTGAAGCGTGGCGTGGCCGGCAGGAACATCCCGCTCGCGACGAAGAAGCCGAGCACGGATGCGGCAATGGCGAGGAAGGCCGGGGTGAGCAGGCGCTCGTCCCCGGGGCGGTTCCCGCCCCGGCTCACCGGGGCAGGCTCTTGACGAGGCGCTCGACCGCCGCGAACGGGTCGAGCTCGTGGGCGGCGACGGCCTGCAGGATGTCGTTCGTGGCCGCGCGACGCTCGGGGCTGTCGAGCTGGGACCAGACCCGCTCGGCAAGGATCGCCCGGACCTGGGCGGCGGCCCGGGTCAGCCGGGCCGCGGAGACAGACCCGCCGACGGCGGCCGCGACGAGTGCAGCGCGGTGCCGATCCAGCGACGCGATCAGTTCCACCACACCCTCACCGGTGGTCGCCGTCGTCACGAGTACCTCGGGTTGCTTCGGCCGGGGACGAGGGTCCGGCGTGGCCCCGACCCGCGCAACGGCGACGAGCATGGCCCGCAGCTGAGAGGCGGTTCGTTGAGCGCCGGGCCGATCAGCCTTGTTCACGACGACGATGTCGGCCACCTCGAGGAGGCCCGCCTTGATCGCCTGGACCTCGTCACCCATCTCGGGTGCTTCCAGGACGACCGTGGTGTCGGCAGTGGCAGCAACCTCGACCTCGCTCTGCCCGGTTCCGACCGTCTCGAGCAGAACCAGATCGAATCCGCAGGCATCGAGGACCGCGGCGGCGGTCGCCGAGGTAGCGGCCAAGCCGCCGGCGTGCCCGCGCGCCGCCATCGATCGAATGAAGACATCTAGGTCGGACGCGTAGGCCTGCATCCGGACGCGGTCACCGAGCAGGGCGCCGCCGGTGATCGGACTCGAGGGGTCGACCGCGACGACGGCGACCGAGCGGCCTCGCGAGCGAAGCTCGCCGATCATCGCCGCGACGAGCGTGGACTTGCCCGCACCGGGCGCGCCCGTGATCCCGACCAGGTGCGCTCGACCCGCCAGCGGGTAGAGCGTGCGCAGCGCGGCCTCGGCGATGGTGCTCCGGTCCTCGACCGCGGTCAGCAACCGCGCAAGCGCTCTCCGATCCCCGGCCAGCGCGGCGTCGCTCAGCTCCCGTGCGCGCGCGACGGGATCCGGCGCCCACACTCCCCGGCGGGCCACCTCAGTCGCGCGGACGGACGTTGGCGCGCAGGAACTCGGCGACCTCGCCGATCGTGGTGCCCGGGCCGAAGGTGCCGGACACCCCGGTCGCCCGGAGGGCGGCGGCGTCGTCGTCCGGGATGATGCCGCCGACGACGACGAGGACGTCATCGAGGCCCGTGTCCGCGAGGAGGCGGCAAACACGAGGCACGAGGGTCATGTGCGCCCCTGACAGGATCGACAGCCCCACGACGTCCACGTCCTCCTGGAGCGCCGCCGTCGCGACCATCTCGGGCGTCTGGCGGAGGCCCGTGTACACGACCTCGAAGCCTTCATCCCGGAGGCCGCGCGCCAGAACCTTGGCCCCTCGATCGTGGCCATCGAGTCCGGGCTTCGCGATGAGCACCTTGATCGGTCGGTCGGTCATGGCCGGATTGTAGGCACGCGAGCCCCGGTCACGTGCCGGGCGAGCGACGGTCCAGGTGGCTGAAGAACTCGGCCCGGGTGCGGTCACGTGTCCGGAAAAGGCCCAGCACGGCCGACGTGGTCATGACCGTTCCGGGCTTCCGAATGCCGCGCATGACGGCGCACAGGTGGTTCGCCTCGACGACCACACCCACACCCTGCGGGTCGAGTCGCTCGTCGAGGAACTGGGCGATCTGCTGGGTCAGCCGCTCCTGGACCTGCAGCCGGCGGGCATACATCTCGACGATCCGGGGGATCTTGGACAACCCGATGACCTTGCCTCTGGGGATGTACGCAACTGACGCCGTCCCGAAGAACGGCAGCAGGTGGTGCTCGCACAACGAGTAGAACGGGACGTCCTTGACGACGACCATCTCCGAGTAGGACTCGTCATAGATCGCCCCGTTCACGAGCCGGTCGGGATCCACGTGGTAGCCCGCCGTCAGCTCAGCGTACATCCGGTGGACCCGATCCGGCGTGCCCACGAGCCCTTCGCGGGCCGGGTCCTCGCCGATCTCCGCGAGGATGTCCCGAACCGCTTCCTCGACCCGTCCGCCGCCGGGCCCGTTGCCGCGCATAGCCGACCCTTCGATCGGCGCCGCGTGGGCCGCGTCATCGGATTCCCCGATCTCGGTCTCGATCTCGGCGACGAGCTTGCGAACGTGGTCGGGCAGGACAGTCATGCCGGCATCGTCGCATGATCGGGCTCGGCTGCGTCGACGGCCTCGCTGCTCGCCGGCTCATGGGGGCCACCGGCGGCCCCGCGGAGCCAGGAGCGTGCGTTGTCGCCGAGCGACGGCCGGTGGTAGCCGCCCTCCTGGAGGATCACCATCCGTCGGCCGATGGCCGCCACTCGCCGCCCGATCTCGTGATAGGCCTCAGTGGTCAGGGCCAGCGTTCCGATCGGATCGAGCCGGTAGGTGTCGAACCCGAGCGAGACGACCACGACCGATCCCGGCCTCGCCTCGATGGCCTGGAGGGCCCGGTCGACCGCTTCGAGGTACGGGTCGTCGCCGGTTCCCGCGGGGAGGGGCTGGTTGAAGTTCGCGCCTCGACCCGGGCCCTCCCCGATCTCATCGGCATACCCGAGGAAGAACGGGTACAGGTGCGCCGGGTCGGCGTGGATGGAGGCATAGAAAACATCTTCGCGGCGCCAAAAGATCTGCTGCGTGCCGTTCCCGTGGTGGACGTCCACGTCGAGGATCGCGACCGGTTCGCCGGTCCGCCGGGTGATCGCCTCGGCTGCAATGGCAGCGTTGTTGAAGAAGCAGTAGCCACCGGCCACGGCCCGCGCGGCGTGGTGTCCGGGCGGCCGGCACAGGCCATAGGCGGCCGTCTCCCCACCATCGACGACGAGATCGGCCGTCGTCAGGGCAACATCGACGGCACCGAGCGCCGCCGGCCAGGTGCCCTCCACGAGCGGGTTGCTGCTGTCGAGGCCATACCAGCCGGTCCGGCCCCCGATGGCGACCGGTTCGCGCAGGCCCCCCAGGGCCTCGGGGCTCATGCCCTCGAACATGGCCCGAACGGGGTAGGTGTCGGCGACGAGGAAGGAGCGATCGATCCCCTGCCGGACCGCGTCCGTCCAGGCGCTTTCCACGAAGCGCACGAGGCCCGGATCGTGGACCGCCAGGATCGGGTCGAGCCCGTGTCCGGTTGGCGGAACGAGGTCGAATCCGCCATCGCCGGTGAGCGCCGCGCGGATCAGCTCGGCCCGCTCCGGCACCTCGTTGGCCGGGATCGGGAGGCCCAGGTACGTCTCGTGCGTCACGTCGTGCGTGAGGTGAGCGGGGGTGTACACGACCTTCATCCGCGGCATCGTACGCGCTCCCCGTGGTCGACGACCCCGGCGTGGCCGACCGCTGCTGCCGGCCATCGGGGCCAGTACGATGGACATGATGGCGAAACGACGTCGCGGAGCCCGCCACGCTCATGGAGAACCCGGAGACGGCTTCGCCCGGCTCGTCGACCGGGCGATCGCCTTGATCCCGGAGCCGTTCAGCGAGGCCCTCGGCGAGGTGGCGATCGTCATTGACGACTGGCCGAGCGACGAACAGATGCTCGACAACGG
>Ga0334722_10001695_pt1 | contig 26682 bp, 26 predicted proteins | sample C3_bottom_MG_FD_207210 | JGI IMG/M metagenome (GOLD analysis project Ga0334722, IMG submission 207210) | Sediment microbial communities from Yellowstone Lake, YNP, Wyoming, USA - C3_bottom | ecosystem: Environmental > Aquatic > Freshwater > Lake > Sediment | place: USA: Wyoming | collected... | reverse complement strand
ATGTCGAGGAACTCCTTCAACGCAGCGAGCGAATCGGCTCGGACAAAGGGGATCTCCACTCCCTGGCGTGTCGTGAGGTGGACCGCGCCTTTCCCGTAGCGATCCGCGGCTTTCCGGATCGCGCGAAGCTGCGCCGTCGTCAGCTGCCCGCCGACGACGTGAAGACGGACGGAAAAAAGCCCCGCCTCCTTCTGGCGCATCATCCCGCCTTTTTTCAGTTCCTTGTAGTCCGCTTCGTTCATACGGTCATGTCCACCTGCGGCACCCCGTCGTTCGCGACGCGGTGTGCGAAAAAGGAGGTGTACTTGAATGCGTTGTCCGGAGAGATGCAGACGGCCACCGTCCCTTGCGGCAGGTTCTCCTGCAGTGCGGCCCAGACGATCGCCCCCGTGGAAGGGCCAACGAGCAGGCTCTCTTCCCGGGCGAGCCGGATCGTCGTCTCGTAAGCGGGTTCGTCCGGGACCCGCACCGTCTTGTCGATGAGCGACTCGTCGAGGATTCCGGGCTTGTTGCTCTCCTGGAAGTTTTTCAAACCGGAGATCCTGTGTCCCCTCTCGGGCTCGATCGCGATCACGCGGACGTCCGGATTTTTTTCTTTCAGGAATTTAGCCACTCCTGTGATCGTCCCGCAGGTGCCGTACCCGGCCAGAAAGTGAGTCACCTTCCCCTCGGTCTGAGCCCAGATCTCCGGCCCGGTCGTCTCGTAGTGGGCCCGCACGTTGTCCGGGTTTTCGTACTGGTTCGGCATGACGTACCGGTCCTTCGTTGCCTCGGCGGTTACGAAGGTACGCGCGAGCGCGATGGCGCCGTCCTTCGGGTGGTCGATCGGGCACAGGTCGTCTGGGGTGGGCCAGACCTCCGCCCCCAGAAGCCGCAGGAGCGCGATCTTCTCCTCGGGGGCGCCCGATGGAATGGTGATCGTGCAGGGGACGCCCAGAAGGTTCGAAAGGGCGGCCAGCGCGATACCGGTATTTCCCGAGGTCGGCTCGACGATCTTTTTTCCTTCGAGTCTTCCGCTCATGCGCAGACCTTCGATGAGATATTTCGCGGTGCGGTCCTTGATCGACCCGAAGGGGTTCATCCATTCCAGCTTGGCGAAGATCGCGCCGGTCCCTGGAGGCGGAAGCCGCTTCATGCGCACAAGGGGCGTCGGGTTCTCGAGGGAACCGATCAACTGGGAAACGTCGTCAAACACTCTGCGCGACAGGTCCATCGTTTCGCTCCTCGATGTTTTCGTGGCTCGGGCTGCCGGCCAGCGCGTAGGCCGCGGTTTTTCCCACGAACAGCAGGGCGGGGGACCGGACTCCCGCCTCTTTCAATAGGCGGGACAGGCCGGCAAGCCGCCCGCGGAAAACCCGCTGGGCGCGCAGGGTCCCGTTCTCCACGACGGCCACAGGCGTGTTCGCAGAGAATCCTGCTTTTTCGATGAGGTCCCTCGCGAGCCCTTCCGCCCGCGCGACCCCCATGTAGATCGCGATCGTGCCGTCCGCCGGCAGCCGTGTCCAGTCGATCGCCGTCCCGTCTTTTCCGTCCGCTTCATGACCGGCGAGAAACGTCACGGAAGAGGAAACATCGCGGTGCGTCATCGGTATCCCGGCGACGGCGGCGCATCCGACGGCAGCTGTGATCCCGGGAACGATCTCGAAGGGAATCCCCTCGGCCGCCAGGTATTCCGCCTCCTCCCCTCCGCGACCGAAGACGAGAGGGTCGCCCGACTTGAGGCGGACCACCGATTTCCCTTCCCGCGCGAGTCGCGCCATCGCTGCGTGGATCGCAGCCTGCTTGAGCGACGAGCCGTGGCCGGATGTCCTCCCCCTTCGCGCGAAGCAGATCCTTGCCGCCTTCGGAGAGGCAAGCGACAGGATCTCCCCCGGGACAAGGTAGTCGTGGATCACCGCGTCCGCGCCGCGCAGCAGCCCGAGCGCCCGCACGGTCAGCAGGTCGGGGTCCCCCGGTCCTGCGCCGACGATGTACACTTTGCCATTCGAAGGCCGGGCCTCCCGCCGCCTGCGGCCCCGCTCGAACCGGACCGCGATCTCATCCTTGTGATCCTCTAAAAATTCACGGATCGCCCGGGCGGCGCCAGGGTTTTCCCCCCCGGTGGAGACCGCTACCGTGAACTCCTCGCCGTGGACCGTGGCGGGGAGAATGAACGTGCACTCCTCCGGGACGTCCGCCACGTTTACGGGGATGCGGCGGCGCTTTGCCTCCCGGGCAACCAAACGGTTCGCAGAAGGGTCGGACGTTGCGGCGAACGCCAGGTCCATCCCGTCGAGGTGTTCCGGCCGGAAGGGGGCGTGGATTCCGCGTACTTCGCCTCGTTCCGCCATTCTTCGAACAGTGAGGGGAAACTCCCTGGCGACGACGGTCACATCGGCGGCATGAGCCAGAAGTTTTTCGATCTTCCGCTCCGCGACCTTACCTGCTCCCACGACGAGGACCGCCGAGCCGCGTAGATCCAGGAAAACGGGGAAATATTTTTTTTCTCGTGTCATCGCCACCTCACAGGTAGTATTCCGGTTCCCGTTTCCCTATCGGGTCTGGAAGGATGCTCCCGCGGATCGCCTCCACGCGGACGCCGTCGCCTTCGGCGATCGTCCCGGCCATCGGGTGGCTGCGCAGAAGAAGCGCGGCCAGCCGGGAGTCTTCCTCCGTCCGCAGCTCCACGCGCAGGTGCGTTCCCTGAAAGGAAACCGATTCTACCGTTGCCTGCGCCTGGCCCGTTTCCGCGATCCCCGGCGGGTGAACCGAGATGTCCTCAGGACGCAGGAGCACCTTTATCCAGGATCCGTCCCCCGGGGGGCGGATCCCGACCATCCGGATGGCGAGGCTCCCCGCGTAGGCGTTGCCGTGGTACATCTGGCCGGGCAGCACGTTGACTTCTCCCACGAATCGGGCGACGAACTCCGTCGCGGGTTCCTGATAAACCTCCCGCGGCGTGGCGACCTGCTCTATCCGCCCTTCGTTCATCACCGCGATCCGGTCCCCAAGCTCCATCGCCTCCTCCTGGTCGTGGGTTACGATCAGAGCCGTGATCCCGACCTTTTTCTGAACCGACTTGATCTCGCGTCGGAGACGCTCCCGCACCTTGACGTCCAGCGCCGACAGCGGCTCGTCGAGGAGCAGCAGGGAAGGTTCCACGGCAAGCGCCCTTGCGAGTGCGACCCGCTGCCTCTCTCCCCCGGAAAGCCGGTCCACCGGCCGGTCCGTCTCTTCGGAGAGGTCCACGAGATCGACGATCGCCCTTGCCTTCCTGTTCCTCTCCCGCGCATCCGTCCCGCGAACCCGCAGGCCGAAAGCGACATTCTCCAGGACGGTCATCCTCGGGAATAGGGCGTAGTCCTGGAAGACGAACCCGACGCCGCGCTCCCGCGCCGGCGTGTTATCCATGTCCCTCCCGCCTATCCGCACCGCCCCGGCGTCCTGGGACAGCAGCCCTGCCACGACTCGCAGGAGGGTGGATTTGCCGCAGCCGCTCGGCCCTAAAAGCGCCATCAACTCTCCGGACCCCACGGAGAGAGATATGCTGTCGAGAACCGTCTTATCCCCGAACGACTTCCTTATGCCTGCCGCCTCCATATGGGGGGTCAAGCAAGCCCCTCCTTCATCCCCCGGCCGGACTGCACGAACTGGAGGAGGAGCAGGATGAGGAAGGAAGCGAGCGCGAGCAGGATCGCTATGGCGGATGCTCCTTCGACGTCGCCCGTGTTGAACCGGGAGAAGATGTACAGCGGCGCCGTCTGCGTTCGGCCGACGAGGTTCCCCGACACCATGATTGACGCGCCGAACTCCCCGAGCGAACGGGAGAAGGTGAGGAACGAGCCGGCCACGATTCCTTCCTTTACGGACGGCAGAGTGACGAGGAAAAACACCTGCCACTCCTTCGCTCCGAGCGTCCGCGCGGCGTCCTCCCCCGACCGGGGGGCGGATTCGAGGACCGCGCCCACGGCTCTTACCATGAATGGAAAAGTGACGAAGACGTGGCCCAGGAGCAGGCCGGGGAAGGAGAACATCAATTGTATATTTCTTTCGCCCAGAAACTCTCCGAACGGTCCCAGCGGCCCGTAAAGGAGGAGGAGCGCGAAGCCGGTGACCACCGTGGGAACCGCAAGCGGGATGTCGACGAGCGCGTTGATCGCCCTCCGTCCGGGGAAACGGTAGCGGGTGAGCACGAACGCCATCGCGGTTCCAATCAGACCGTTCACCAAGGTGGTCGCCAGCGCAACTACCGCCGTCAGCCGCAGCGCCCCGAGGGCGCCCGGCTCCCCGAGCCGGCTCCAGAAGATCCCGAGCCCTTCCCGCACTGCGTACTGATTGAGCGTTACCAGCGGCAGCAGGATGAGCACAAGGAATAGCCCGATCGCGGCGGCGAACACCGACCACCGCACCAGGGCATCGAGATTCCGGAACCGGCCGGCGTTCATGCATTTATCTCTGTTGAGTTTTCTTCCACACGTTCTCGATGACGTTCTTCCGTGCGTCCTTCCACCCGCCTATGTCGTCCACCGTGAACGGCTCGGCAACTTTCGCGTACTTTGCGTGGAACTCCTTCTGCACCTTGGCGTCCACCGATCGGAAGCCGTACTTCGCATAGGACCTCTGCGCATCCGCCGTGTAGAGGAACCGGATCAGCTCGTTGACGGCGTGTTCCTGTTCCGGCCGGATGTTTTTATCGATCCGCGCGACCTTCCACTCGGTCTCGATCGTCTTCCTCGGAACGGAGATAGCGTAGTCGCGCCCCTTCGCTTTCTCCAGCAGCGCCTCGTTCTCGTAAGTCACGATCGCATCCCCGAACCCCGCGTCGAACTGAACGAAGGTCTGGCGCGCGGACTCGGGCTGTGCGATCACGTTCTTTCCAATGGCGGAGAGGAGTTTCACTCCCCCGTCCTCGGGTCCGAAGGTGAGGTTCCTGAAGTTCGCACCCGCTCCATAGATAGCGAAGATCGCCCACTGGGCGCCGCCCGAGGTGTCCGGGCTTGCGTGGAGCACCTTGACGCCAGGCCGGGCCAGGTCCTCGTAAGTCCGAAGCCCCTTCGGATTGTCCTTCCGGGTGACGAAGATGATCACTGACTTGATCACCGAGCCCTTGTTGGGGTTTTTCCTCCAGTCGGAGGAGATCAGTCCTTTCTCCTTCAGCTGGTCGAGATATAGCTCCGAAGAGAGGATCGCCACCTGCACCGGGGCGCCTCCCAGGATCTGGTTTTTCAATGTTCCGGAGCCGGCGAACGACGCGCTGATGTCGATGTCCTTCCCGAACTTCTCCTTGTAATACTTCTTGAAGGCGGGGAGGATTTCCCTGGTAGTCGCATCCTCCGTCACGCAGCAGGAATGGAGCCCTAAGCGGATCGGTTCCGCATAAGCCGTTGTCGCCAGGATCGCCATCGCCAGGAAGAACACGCCAACCTTTTTCATACTGCCCCCACGGAAAAGATGTTTTTAATAGGGTTTATAGTTTTCTTAAAGATTGCAGGTACAACCGCTAACTATATAAACCCTATTGGCAATGTAGTTTATTTTTCGGGTTATCTAATGTCAAGGGAAAAAGAGACCGGGAGGAGTGGAAACTTGCAACCGATTAAAATAAAAGGGAAAGGTTCGGTTTACGGATGAAGGAGCGTGTGCGCCTGTCTATACGCTTCGATCAAAGTGGGTAGAGGAACGTCGGTCTGCCAGTGCCCGGTGACTCGCGCGACCGCCCACAGAAAGTAGATCGTTCCGAGTCCGGCGGCCGGGATGAGCCAGGGGGACCACGTGCCCTTCCCTTTTTTCGTGACCGTCAGGCAGTCCTCCACGGGGCATGAGGATACGCAGGTCATGCAGCCGGTGCACTCCGGAGTCCAGACGGACGGTTTCTTGTGCACCGTGATTTCCACTGGGCATGCGCGGGTGCATGCCTTGCAGTCGATGCAGGCGTCCTTGTCCCGGACGACCCGCTGCGGCGACATCCAGCTCACCAGGCCCAACAACGCGCCGTAAGGGCACAGGTACCTGCACCAGAAGTGCTTGATGACGATGGACAGCGCGGCGAGGACGAGCAGGGTGATCGCGGCGGTCCTCGAGATATCCGTGAAGAAGAGGAGCATCTTCGCGTCTGCCGCGTAGTTGTACGTGCCTGTCATGAACTTGTATATCGCCACCTTGTCCATGCCGATGACGATCGACCAGAAGAAGAATGCGAGGAGAAGGTATTTAACTGATGTCAGCGCAAGGTCCACGCCGTCGTTCACGAGGGTTTCCTTCTTTCGGCGGCGCCATATCGTTTTCTTCCCTACCCACTCGAGCGCTCTCGATATCCCGCCTACAGGGCAGACCCAGGAGCAGAAGACCTTCCGGGCCAGGATGGAGGACACGATGGCCGCGATGAGGATGGTCAGTCCCGCCGGGTGAACCATGTCGTAGAGGCCGGTGACCAGGAAACGCTTCAGCCCCATCAGGGCGCTGATCGGCAGGAACCCCTCCACGGCGGGGGGGCGGTGCGCCGTGACAGGAGCGCCTGAAAGGGCCTGCTGGTAGAAATCGTGGAAATCTATCCCGATGAGAATGAAAAACAGGACATAGGCCGCCTGCACGACCCATCGGAGATTAGGGAGAAGCTTGTACGGGTTGCGCCACTTGTCTGTGCCTGTCACCCGATCAGGGGTGGGGGCGCCAGGTTCGGTCATCGATGCGTGTCCTTAGAGGTCAATTGACATGACCGGATGTTCCATCCGTCCCTCCCGGTCTGTACAGATAATGTATCATTTCCCCCCTTCCTTCCTTGACCCGCATCAAATGCGGAACGTACACTGAATCCGGCGGATTCGCGCGCGAAGGGGGTTTTTCGGAATGGCCCTGATCGGGGAAGTGTTCGTCGCCGATGTCCTCGGGAAAACGGTCCTCGACCCGCTGGGCGAGGAGATCGGCAAGCTTCACGATATCGCCGTGGAGGTTGGGTCTCCCTTCCCTCGCGCGGCGGGCCTGGTCCTGGAAAAGAAAAAGAAGATGTGGTTCCTGCCGTGGTCGGACCTGAGCATATTCAATCGCCGGATCATCTCCTCGAAGAAAAGGGAGGCCGAGATTTCCGAGTTTCAACCGGCAGCGGACCAGCTCCTGATAGGAAGGGATATCCTCGACAAGCAGATCGTCGACATAAACGGCGCAAAAGTCGTACGGGTCAACGACGTCAAGCTGACGGAGGAGGGTGGGGCGGCCTGCGTCACCGACGTCGACGTGGGCGTGCGCGGGATCCTGCGCCGCCTGGGCGTGGAGCGGCGCGGGGACGCCTTCTTCCATGCGATCCGCCACCCTCTGCGCCACCAGCTCATCTCCTGGGAGTTCATCCAGCCGCTGGAGTCGAAGCTCGACCGGTTGACCCTCGCCCTTTCCAGGGAGGCGCTTTCGAAGATACACCCCGCGGACATCGCCCAGATCATCAGCGGAATGTCTCCAGACGAGCGGAAGGGGTTCTTCGAAAAGCTCGACCTTGAGACGGCGGCCGAGGCGCTCCACGAGCTGGAGCCGGAAGTGCAGGCCGACATCATAACCGACATGGACAAGGAGCAGGCGGCCGACGTCATCGAGAGGATGCCTCCCGACGAGGCAGCGGACGTCATCGCCGACCTTCCGGCAGAGAAGGCGCAGGAACTCCTCGGCCTGATCGAAAAAGAGGAGGCGGCGGACATCCACGAGCTGCTCGGCCACGAGGAGGATACTGCCGGGGGGCTGATGACGAACGCATACCTCGCCTATCCCCCGGACCTCACGGTGGGGGAGGCGCTTGCGCGGTTCCGCGAGGAGGCGCCCGAAATCGAGGCGGTCTATCACATCTACCTTGTGGAGAACGAGAAGCTCCGGGGGGTGATCGACCTGCGGGATCTTATCCTCGCGGACCCTTCCAGGAAACTGAGCGAAGTGGAGCGGGCGACGCTCATCACCGTCCAGCCCGGGGCCGGCCAGGAAGAGGTGGCGGAGCTTATCTCGAAATACAATCTTCTCGCCCTGCCGGTCGTCGACGGCGAGAACTGCATGCTGGGCGTCGTCACGGTGGACGACGTTGTCGACCTGCTCCTGCCCCCCGCCTCCCGCCGCAAACGCCGAAAAATGTAACTACAGGCCGAGGAGAGAGGGAAGTTTCGGAAATACGGTGACTATCACCAGTATGATCGTAAGGGCGATCATCACGACAGTGGTGGTCCATGCGATCGCGTTGAACGCCCTCGTGTTGACGTAATCCCCCATCAAGGCCCGGTCGTTGATCAGCTTGAGCATGAAGACGAGGACGAACGGCAGCAGGATGCCGTTGGCCACCTGCGACAGGTACATGATGAGGATAAGGGGCGCGTTCGGAAAGAGCACGAACATCGCGCCAAGTACGATGAGCCCCGTGTACAGCCAGAAGAAGTGGGGCGCCGTTCGGAAATCCCTGTCGATCCCGGATTCCCAGCCCATCCCCTCGCAGACGGAGTAGGCGGTCGCAAGCGGGAGGATCGACGCGGCGAAGAGGGAGGCGTTGGCCAGTCCGACCGCGAAAAGGATGGAAGCGTACTTCCCGGCAAGCGGAGCAAGGGCGAGCGCGGCGTCCTTGGCGCTATCGATGTGGATCCCTTTGACGAAAAGCGTCGCACCGCAGGCGACGATGATGGAAAGAGCCACGATGTCGGTCACGAAGCAGCCCACGATCACGTCCGCCCGGCAGTACTTGTACTCCTCAACCTGGATGTTTTTCTCCACGACGGCGGACTGAAGGTAGAACTGCATCCACGGAGCTATCGTCGTGCCCACCATTCCTATGAGCAGCATGATGTAGGCCCCGTCCATGCGGATATCGGGGGTGACAAGGTTAAGCGCCACCGCCCCCCATGAGGGATGCCCCATCCAGGCCGACACCGCGTAGGTGAAATAGATCGTGGCGGCGATGAGGAAGATCTTTTCGACGATCCTGTACGTTCCCTTCACGACGAGGAACCAGACGGCGATCGCCCCTATGGGTACGGATACGTACTTGCTGACTCCGAAGATCTCCAGCGCCGCCGCCCACCCCGCGAACTCCGCGACGGTGTTGCCCAGGTTGGCGACGAGAAGCGCGGACAGAAGAAAAAAGGTCGGACGCACTCCGAACTTTTCCCGAATGAGATCCGCAAGCGTTTTTCCCGTGACCACGCCCATCCGGGCGACCATTTCCTGCACGACTATCAGCGCCGCGGTTATGGGGATGAGTGTCCATAGAAGAGCGTATCCGTAGTGCGCTCCCGCTATCGAATATGTGGCGATACCGCCGGCATCGTTGTCCACGGATGCCGTGATGATTCCAGGCCCCAGGATGGCCAGGAAAGCGAGCAGCTTCTTCTTGTCGGGCCTGTGGAAACGCATATCGATGCTCTCTCTTCCATTGGGTAGCCCTCCAAAACTACCATATTCATCGCGGGGTTGGCCACGAAAAGGTGGGAGCACTCACCGCAACGGGAGCGGGGGGGACCATCTTCCGCGTGTAGGAGTATAATTAATGTATACCGCTTGCAGCTGGCGGTTCGCCACCGGTGAACCATAAGCGCCCGCAGCTGAAGCGGTGCATTGGGCGTGGTGGTAGGGGGTGTAGGTGTTCGGCAGCGGCGGTGAACGGGTCATTGGGAAGGAGGTCGCCCATGGAACTCGCGCTGACTAACTTGGAAGTTTCGGTGTTGAAGGCGGCATTGCACTCGGATATCTCCGAACTGATCCATGAGATTTCGCGGACGGACAACCGGGAGATGCGGGAAGGCCTCAAGGGGAACAGGGAACTTCTCGAATCGATCCTGGAGAAGATTTCCGCCGCCGAGCGCAAGGTTGCTTGACCGGAGGTGAAGGCGCTCCTGCGTGGGCTTTACGCTTAGTCCGTCGGACTGAACCCCTGGACGGCCAGCCGGGCGGATAGTTGCTCTCCGTGTGCCCGGTCCCGGGTTTCGAGAAGCAGGACCACGGCGGAGGAACCCGGGGGGCAGTCGGGCGGAAGCCGGTCGTGCTCGATGCTTACCACGTTGGAGCGCTCCCGCGCCACGGCGGTGAGAAGGGTGGCCAACGATCCAGGCCGGTCCGCCACAAGGAACCGCAGGCGAATCAGCCTGCCGGAACGAAACAATCCCCGCTCTGTAATCTGCGCAAGAAAATTCACGTCGATGTTTCCCCCTGAATGCACGATGACCGCCGGGAATTTCTTCGGTGGGCGCTTGTAGAGAAGAGCCGCCAGGGCGGCCGCTCCGGCTCCTTCGAGGGTAGTCTTCATTTCTTCCAGGGCATAAAGAATTGCAGCCGCGATCTCCTCGTCGTCCAGGGTGACGGCGTCGTCCACGTATCTCCGGGCCGCTTCGAAAGTACGGTCGCTCATCCCTGAGACCGCGATCCCGTCGGCGATCGTGCGCACCTGCGGGCAGGGCACGAGTCTGCCCGCCCGCAGCGACGGAACCAGCGATGAAGCGCCCTCCGCCTGTACCGCCACCAGCTCCGCCGCCGGATGCTTTTCCTTCACCGCCGCCCCGATGCCCGCAAGCAGGCCGCCGCCTCCCACTGGTATGTATACCGTCCCCGGAGGACCGCCCGATTCGAGGATCTCCAGCCCGAGCGTCCCCTGCCCGGCGATCACCAGCGGATCGTCATATGGATGGACGACGGTGAGGCCGGACTCCTCCGCGAGGGCGAGCGCATGCCGGGATGCCTCCTCGAATGTCTCGCCGTGAAGGATGATTTTAACGCTCTCCCCGCCTTCCTTCTGAGCGGCCGCGGATTTAGAGATGGGCGCCCAGACGGGCATCACCAGAGTGGCCGGGATGCCGGCGAGGCGGGCCGCACGCGCCACACCCCGCGCATGGTTGCCTGCGCTGGCGGCGATCACGCCGCGCACCTTGGCGGGATCGAGGGAGAGGACCTTGTTTGCCGCCCCCCGGATCTTGAAGGATCCGGAGTTCTGAAGGTTCTCCAGCTTGGAGAGGACCTTCCCACCGAACCTCGCGGACAGGGGGTCCTCTTCGACGAGGGGAGTGGAATACGCCAGCCGGTATACCCGCTCCCGCGCCTCCAGAACGTCCTTGCGTCCGAAGTCCATGTCGACCTCTCAACGGAAAGATTTATTCTGCGGATCGCAAGATTCAGTGTATCCGTCCCCGTGGGTTCGGGCCACAACCTTGCGAGGGGGCAGTCGCAAAAGGGGAATCGCGACCGGGGTAAATCCTTCTTGACATGGCCCGCGTATATTTGATACATATGAGCACCTATTTCATTCAAGGGGTTTATCACCCTGGTTTCTCCGGCGAGAAAAAAAAGCGGCACCGAAACGGAAAAGGCGTCGTATATCGATGCCGCGAGCGTGCGGGCCGCCCGGACCGCGATTCCGGGCGACAGGATGGTCCGGGCGCTTGCGGAAACTTTCAGCGCGCTTAGCGACCCCACCCGCGTCCGGATCATCACGGCATTGGCCGAGCAGGAGCTGTGCGTATTCGATCTTGCGCTTCTGCTGGGGCTTACCGGTTCCGCCGTCTCGCACCAGTTGCGGCTCCTGCGGGGGCAGCGGCTCGTGAAGTACCGCAAGGAAGGGAAGGTCGCCTACTACTCCCTGGACGACGATCACATTCGGAACCTCATGGAAGAGTGCGTCAAGCACGTATCGGTGGGGTGATATTTTTTCATAGTAGATACAAACGACTGTTCAGACGTATGCATTAGACCAAAGGAGGTCTTTCATGTCCGGTAAGGAAAACGCGCGTCGGAATTGTTCCGGAAGTCTTCGATATAAGGTACGCACCCTGATCCCGGGGGTAGTGGTGTCGATCATGTTATGCGCGGGGAGCGCCTGGGCGGCCGCCACGGAGACGAGCCGATTTACGTTCGGCGGATACGGGGAGATGCACGCCAACTTCGGCGAGGGGAAAGCGCCCGACCAGTTCGACATCCACCGGCTCGTGGCATACGTGGGGTACGAATTCGCGGACTGGATCAGGTTCCACTCCGAGGTCGAGATCGAGCACGCCTTCGTCTCCCCAGAAGAGCGCAGCGGCGGTGAAGTGTCCGTCGAACAGGCGTACTTCGATTTACTTCTCTACGACCGGGTGAACGTCAGGGTCGGGAGATTCCTGACCCCGATAGGAATCGTCAATCGCAAGCATGAGCCGCCGGCGTTCAACGGCGTGGAGCGGCCGTCCTTCGACCAGTTTATCCTCCCCTCGACCTGGTCCTCCGACGGAATTGGCATCTTCGGATCGCTTGTCCCCGCGCTTAAATACGAGGTGTACGTGGCCGGAGGACTGGACGGGTCGAAATTCAACGCCGTGGACGGGATCCGGGAAGGGCGGATCGAGGAGCGGCCGAGCCTCAATAATCCTGCGTTCATGGGGAGGATTGACTATTTCCCGTTCGCAGGCCGGGCAGCCGCCTGGGGGCAGGTCCTGAGAATAGGCGCCTCCGCGTATTACTCTGGTGTCAATAACGGTAACGGGGGGAACAATCCCGGGGTCTCGGGAAATCTACTCATATATTCGGGCGATTTCGAATACTCCATCTCGAAGTTCGACTTCAGGGGGGTGATCGCACACGAGCGGATCCAAGGGGCGAAGGAGATAGGCAATGGTACCGCATCCGAAATATTCGGCTGGTATCTCGAAGGGGGGTATCACATATTTCCCGATGCGTGGAAGAAAGGGAAACTCGCGAAGTCTGACGTCGTGGTTTTCGCACGATACGAGGACTTAAACACCCAGTTCAGGATGCCGGCCGGCGTCGTTAAAGATCCAGCGGGAGACCGGACGCAATGGACCGCGGGCGTGAACTTCTACCTAACCCCGAACGTTGTGGTAAAAGCCGACTACCAGGTGCCTGATGATAACTCCGCAAACAGATTGCCGAAGCTCATCAATTTCGGGCTCGGATGGCAGTATTGACAGGAGACGCAGATGCAAAAATCCTTTCTTCGAATTGCAATCGTAGTTGTATTTCTGGCAGCCGCCGGCGCAATGGCCGGGCTCCCCGGCTGCGCAGCCACGAAAGCTTCCCTTCCCGCCGCGGCAGAGCATTCGGCGGCGGGCTCCCTCAACGGCGGGGCGGATGCCGAATCGCTGCGACGGGGACGGGCCATATTCGTGACGGAGTGCGCGGCATGCCACCGGCTCTTTTCGCCGGGCGATTATTCCCCTGATCAGTGGCGCGGGATCATCCCCAGGATGGTCCGCCGGGCGTCTCTGTCGGCAGGTCAAGCTGCGGACCTCGAACTCTATCTGTCCTTTGCCAGCAGGCCCGGAAAATGATCTATAACCGAACGGATTGTGTGCATATCGCGGATCGGGGGGGAATGTATCGGCTGGCCCATTAGGGTATTCTACCGTTGTGCTGGATTGCACAATTTAATGAAACCCAAAAGGACTCTTCGATAATGGTGAACGGATTCTCGCGGTATGGCTTGGCGCTTTTCTTTTTCGCCTGCGCATCCTTTGCTGTCGCCGGGGCGGCATTCGGCGCCCATCCTCTGATCACCGACGATACGGGGACACAGGGGAAGGGGAAATACCAGGTGGAATTGAACAGCCAGATTCATTGGGACAAGGCGACCTCGAACGGAATCGAAATACGGGAGAATGGCGGAGAACTGGCCGCTCTCCTGTCCGCGGGAGTTGCGGATACCGTGGATGTCGTCGTAGGTCTGCCATGGGTGTGGAGCAGGATCCGGGAAAACGGAGCGGCAGTCGTCGATGGAAACGGCCCGGGAGATATGAGCCTGGAGGTGAAATGGCGGTTCTTCGCCCGCGATGGGTATTCTCTCGCGGTCAAACCCGGAGTGACCTTTCCCACGGGGGATGAAGAGAAGGGGTTCGGAGCCGGCCGGGCAACATACGGGCTGATCCTCATCGCGACACGCGAGTGGGAACGGTTTTTCCTTCATGTCAACGGCGGATACCATCGCAAGGATTTCCAGCTGTACGCGGACCGGGAGGCGAACCGCAGGGACATCTGGCATGCCTCCGTCGCGGCCGGTGCGGAAGCGATGAAGGGGCTCAAGGTGGTGGCGAATGTCGGGATGGAAACGAACAGCGACAAAGGATCCAATACCTGGCCCTCGTTTATCCTGGGCGGAGTCATATATTCGGTGACGGAAAATCTGGATGTCGACCTGGGTGTAAAGTTGGGGCTGAACCGGCCGGAGTCGGATCTCGCAGGCCTTGCGGGCCTCGCCTGGCGCTTCTGAACGTCCCCGTGCCATGTCGAACAGGGTGTTTTCGCACCGGACTCAACTTCCGTAACTGTGGAGCCCCGACAGCACGAGGTTGACGCCAAGGTAGCACATGATCGTCGCCAGGAACCCTACGATCGAAAGGATCGCGGCCCGCCGGCCGTGCCACCCGCGGGTGATCCGCGCGTGAAGAAACGCCGCGTACACCAGCCATACGATCAGTGACCAGGTCTCCTTGGGATCCCACGACCAGTAGGTCCCCCAGGCGTAGTTCGCCCATGCGGCTCCAGTTATGATTCCCGCCGTCAGGAACGGGAACCCCCAGATGATGGACCTGTAAACCAGGTCGTCAAGCGCCTTGGCGGAAGGGAAAAGGCCGACCACCCCGCCTTCCGCCTTCGCGTCCTCACGCTTTGCCTTAAGCAGGTACATGACGGCCACCCCGGCGGAGACGGCGAATGCCGCGTATCCGACGAAGCAGGTGATCACATGGGCGTGGAGCCAGTAGGACTGGAGGGCAGGCACCAGCGGCTGGATGCCGCTCTCGTTCGTGAAGGCGAACAGCATGGTCAGGAATGCGATCGGGATTACGAACGCGCCGAGGGTTCGGTTCTTGTACCTCCACTCGACGAACAGGTAGAAGAGGTTCACCGACCACGCGAAAAACACCAGGGACTCGTAAAGGTTGGTGACCGGGATGCGGCCGATCCCCATCTTGTAGGACTCGGCCCATCTAACGCCGAGGGCAATGGTGGAAATGACGGCCGCGGCCGCGCATATCCACGTTCCGATGCGGGCAAGGGTCTCCTTCTTTCCGTACATGGCGGCGATATAGGTTCCTGACGCTCCGCCGAACAGAAGCGTCGTCAGATCGAAGAGCTGAACGTTGAGCGTATTCATGCGGGGTTCTCCTTTTCCTTCTTGGTGAGATCGTTCCTTATTTCGGCCAGGATCGAGGCGAAGGTCTTCTCGAAGGCAGAACGGTTCCGGTTGGCGCTCCCGGCCGCCGCGACCTCCACTTTCCCGTTGGGCCCTGGGGACAGGCGAATCCAGACGCGCCTGTGGGAGACAAAGAAGGAGATCATCATCCCGGCCGTCAGCAGCAGGCACCCCAGCCACACCACGTTTACTCCCGGGTCCTTGGCGACCTGGAGGCCTGTGTACATCTTTGCGGTCAATCCTCCGAATGAGAACACCAGTGAATCCTTCCGCCGGCGATCCAGGTCCGGTCGTCCCTGGAGGATCCAGATATCTGATGCAGGCCGGCCGGGTTTCTCGATTACCAACTGCAGGGCAGGACCATTCCCCTGGTAATCCGGCTCGTAATTCGCCCCGCGGACGACGCCGTATCCGTCGATATTGACGGGTTCGTTCGGGCGGAGGGAAAGGCTGTCCAGCGAGGTGCCGTCCTGTCGGTTGACCGCCACCTGCGCCGTTGCACCGCGTTCCTGTCCATAACTGGACTGGTAAAACCAGACCCCCTTGTAGACGAGCGGATCGTTGACCGTGATCGTCTTGCGCAAGACCTCGCGGCCGTTTTCGATGACGCTCAGGTCCGAGGCGTATTTTTTTGGCTGTCCGCTCGGATAGGTCTCCAACCAGAACCTGTTGTTCCGGACGGAGTAGGGCAGATCGATGTGCTCCTTGCCCCCCCGTGCGTCGAGATGGGATGCTTCCCCTCCATCCGGGATATTCACATACGATTTGAACCCGAAGACGTTCCCGACGATCGCCCCGATGAAAACGATGACAATCCCGGCATGGGTGACGTACGCGCCGAACCGGGAGCAGGCACCCTTCTCCGCATAAAGATGCACCGATCCGTCCGCTTCCGTGACCTTGGGGGCTGCGAAGGTCCGCCGCAGAACGGAGCGGTAGGTCTCCGCCCACTGCGACACGTCGCCCTTGTTTTTCCATCGTTCCGCGAGCGGGAGGGTTTTCTCCGCCGCGCCATCGAGCGTCAGGCGTGGATTGCGGATATTTCGAATCGTCCGGGGAAGTCGGTCGATCGTGCAGCAGGCAAGGTTCAAGGCAAACAGGGAGAGCAGGAACAAGAACCACAAGGAGTGGTACATGTCGAACAGGTTGATCCGGTCCATCAGGAAGTACGCCCAGTCCTCGTACACCTTGCGGTATGTTTCGGGGGGTTGGTTTTGCTGTATGACCGTACCCAATATGGAGGTTACGGCCAACAGGATGATGATCCATATCGCGAGCTTTATCGAAATCAGAAAATTCCAGATTCGGGTCGCTACCGGCTTTGTCCGCTCCCGCTCGACGGTTGCGGAGGCGCGTTCGGTGCGAGCCTCGGATGCGGTTTCCATGGGGACTCCTTCTTCTTTGGTTGAAACACGATATATGGTTACACAAACGATGAAGTGCGCACCGGCTGCTGCAGTACCGGCGGTCATGGAACCCAGTAGAGCGGGATTAAGCTATCGGAGGCCTGAGAAGGGAGAAGGACGGCGATTCGTAATACGAAACGGACTCGGGGACATCAAGGCGCCGGGCTCGGTCGTCCGGGGAGACCGATACGCGGGATGTCTCGATGCCGGGGGCGAGGCAGAACGGGCAGAAGACGAAATGGGAGCAGTCCGTGGATTGCGAATCCGGGCAGGAGCAAGGCCCGTTTCCGCCTTCCGTAGCGCAATGGGGGGGGGTAGCCTCCCAGGATGCGAAGTCCCATGAAGCTACCGCGTCGTTCGCGCAACCCTTGCAAATCATCGCTTCGGCAAGCGGGGCAACGAACGCAAGCAATAACAGAACGAAAGCGGGAAGCGCGATTTTCATCAGGGTCTTCTTGATGCGCATAGATCGCAATATACTTGAGGCATCCCGGCTTGGCAACCAACAAACGGAAGACCTGGCGGATTTGCCGTCGTCCTCTCTGTCCTCTTTGGCACCGTTGCGTCCGGCTGCAAGGTCCTTTACGATTTGCAGCGCCGCCGCGTAGACGAGATGCTGATATCTCCGGACGATCTCCCCGAACGACGAGGCATCGCCCCGGGCTGATTTTTTAATAAGTTTTATTTCGTCATTCGGCATATCGTTCTTTTCTCCACGCTATATAGATACAGAAGCCCCCGGAATGTTACCAACGGATATCCGCCCACACGGAATCAGTTAATCGTTCACGCCAACAAACGTGTTACTTTTTGCTGCACCGTCTATAATATAAGAACATTCTAATATTCTATGTGGAGGAGATATGGACGCCGATCGCGCGTATGAATGGGCGGACCTGCTCAAGGCATTTGCCCACCCCACACGGCTGCAGATACTGGACGAGCTGCGCAAAGGGACGCGGTGCGTGACGGACATGGAGGATATCCTTCCCGTCACGCAGGTGAACATCTCCCAGCACCTGACGGTCCTGCGCAATGCGAAGATCGTGGACTTCGCCCAGGACGGGGCGTTGCGCTGCTATTACCTGAGTCGACCGAAGCTGGTGGAAGGGATCCTCGGTTTGCTTGCTGCGGACCTGCCGGTCATCCGTAAGACGAAGGAGCAGATCGACCGCGAGAAGGAGCGTGTGAGAAATGAACAGGTGACATCCCGTGGCGGATAAGGCGAAAATTTCGACCGCCCCGGATCCCGAACCGGTTCTGGGGCTTCGGCAGAACCTTGCCCAGTTCTCACTCCTGGTTTTGGTCAACGCCTTCGTGGGAGGAATGGTGGGGCTGGAGCGGGTGATCCTGCCGCTGATCGCCGAGCGCGAGTTCGGGCTGGTCTCCAAGAGCGTCATCCTCTCGTTCATAGTGGGTTTCGGGTTCGTCAAGGCGTTCACCAACCTCGCTGCGGGACGTTTCTCCGACCGGATCGGGAGGAAAGGGCTCCTCGTGGGCGGGTGGATCGTCGGCCTGCCGGTGCCGTTGATCTTGATGTGGGCGCCTTCCTGGGGATGGATCACCGTCGCCAATCTCCTCCTGGGAATAAACCAGGGGTTGTGCTGGTCGACCACGGTCATCATGAAGATCGACCTCGTGGGGCCGCAACGGCGGGGCCTGGCGATGGGAATCAACGAGTTCGCCGGGTACTTCGCCGTCGCCATAACGGCGCTCGCGTCGGGATATATCGCTGCGGCCTACGGGCTGCGTCCCGCTCCCTTCTACCTGGGGATCGGGATCGCCGGGGCGGGGTTGCTTCTGTCCGTCTTCTTCGTCCGGGAGACGCACGGACATGCCCGCCACGAGGCGAAGGGGCAGGGCGGCGCGGTGAACGTGCTGTTCAAGGAAATCTTTGCCCGTACAAGTTACCGGGATCCGAACCTCTTTTCCTGCAGTCAGGCGGGGATGGTGAACAACCTGAACGACGGGATGGCCTGGGGGCTTTTCCCCCTGTTCTTCGCCGCGGCGCAACTCTCGGTGGAGAGGATCGCGATCCTGGCCGCTACCTATCCGGCGATGTGGGGAATATGCCAGCTCTTCACGGGTGCGTTTTCCGACCATGTCGGGCGCAAGTGGATGATAGCGGGAGGGATGTGGGTCCAGGCGGGAGGGATCTGGCTGATCGCCGCAACCTCCTCTTTTGCTCCGTGGATGACGGGCGCGGTTTTTTTAGGCGTTGGTACGGCAATGGTATATCCGACCCTGCTGGCCGCCATAGGGGACGTGGCGCATCCTTCCTGGAGAGCATCGGCCGTGGGGGTCTACCGTCTGTGGCGGGACGCTGGTTACGCCTTCGGAGCGCTCCTGTCGGGGATCGTGGCCGATCTATTCGGAGTGGTCTGGGCCATTGCGGCGGTAGGGGGCCTGACCTTCGTTTCGGGCGCGGTGGTCGCGTTGAGAATGAGCGAGACATTGAAAGGAAGGGGGACAAACCCGTGAGCCGCAGGATCTATCTCGATTTCAACGCGAGCACGCCGATCTGCCCTGAAGCCGTCGAGGCGATGCGGCCGTTCCTGGCGGATCATTATGGCAATCCGTCCAGTCTCCACTGGGCCGGTTCGCCCGCGAAGGATGCGGTGGAAAAGGCGCGCGGACAGGTTGCGGGACTTCTGGGATGCGATTCCACGGAAGTGGTTTTTAGCAGCGGCGGCAGCGAGTCGAACAACCACGCCATCAAGGGGATATTCTTCGCTAACCGGGACCGGGGAAACCATATCGTAACTACTGCGGTCGAGCATCCCGCCACCATCAACCCCTGCCGCTTCCTTGAAAAACTTGGCGCGAGGGTGACCGTCCTTCCGGTCGACCGGTTAGGGAGAGTGGACCCGGGCGATGTGCGGGAAGCCATAACGCCGAAGACGATCCTCATCACCGTGATGCACGCCAACAACGAGGTGGGCTCCATCGAGCCTGTTCCGGAGATCTCCGTCGTCGCCCGGGAGGCGGGGATTCCGTTCCACACGGACGCGGCCCAGTCGATCGGGAAGATTTCCACGGATGTGGAAGAGTTGGGGGTAGACCTGCTCTCGGTCGCGGGGCATAAGGTTTACGCGCCGAAGGGGGTCGGGGCACTTTACATCAGGGAAGGGACGAAGATCGAGCCGTTCGTTCACGGCGCGGGACACGAAGCCGGGCGCAGGGCGGGGACGGAGAACGTCCTGCTGGCCGTCGCCCTCGGCGCGGCCTGCGAGGTTGCGAGGAAGTGGATAGGGATGCCCCGGGTGCAAGCATTGCGCGACAGGTTCCATGATGAACTGAAAGTGGTGTTCGGAGATGGGGTGACGCTCAACGGCCATCCGACGGAACGTCTTCCCAACACCCTCAACGTCAACTTCAAGGGCCGAGTAGGGGCGGAAGTGCTTGCACGTCTATCTGGGGTTGCGGCATCAACTGGCTCGGCCTGCCATGCCGGATCGGTAACTCTTTCACCGGTTCTTACGGCGATGGGTGTCCCCACTGAGGATGGGATGGGCGCCGTCCGGTTCAGCCTCGGTCGTTCGACGACTCGGGAAGAACTGGAAGAGGTGATCCATTTGCTGGAAGAGATCGCATAATTCTGGTACAGGATCGGATACTGGAAGATATTCGTAATCCTCAAGGGGGGGATGATACATGAAGAAAGATCACGACCTGTCCACGCGTTGCGTGCATGCGGGGGAAATGAAAGACGCCGAGGGGTCTCCCCATACGCCGATCTACAACACCACGACATTCGGATTCCGTTCGACGGCCGACCTCCTCGACGTGGTGGAAGGTAGGCGCGAGGGAAACCTTTACACCCGGTACGGCATGAACCCGACGATCAAGAGTGTGGAGACCAAGCTCGCGACCCTGGAAAACGCCGAGTCGGCCCTGGTGTTCGCCTCGGGCATGGCGGCGGAAGCGGCGCTCTTTTTCACCCATGGCAGGAAGGGAATCGTCTGCTTGGGGAATGCTTACGGAGGCACACTGTCGTTGCTCGCCGACCAGCTGCCGCTCCTGGGGATACCGACCTACCTGCTCTTGGGCGATGAAACAGGGAAGCTGGAGGAAGTCCTGAAAAAAAAGCCGGGCCTTGTTTTCTTCGAATCACCCACGAACCCGACGATGGAGATCTTCGACATCAAGGAAATCTGCCGGCTATCCCGCTCGTACGGCGCCCTTGTAGCGATCGACAACACCTTCGCCTCGCCCGTGAACCAGCGCGTGCTTGACCTCGGCGCGGATATCGCCGTTCACAGCGCCACCAAGTACCTGGGAGGCCACAGCGACCTGACGGGCGGGGCTCTCATGGGGTCGAAATCTATCATTGACCCGGTGGGGCCATGGCGGAAGAACCTCGGGCAGATGATGGCCCCGGAAATAGCCGCGCTTCTTTCAAGGAGCCTTCGGACGCTTCCCATACGCGTGGAAAGGCAGAACAGGACCGCGCAGGCCGTCGCCGAGGCGATGAGCGAGAATCCGAAGGTCGCAAGGGTCCTCTACCCCGGACTGCCCGATTTTCCGCAGCACGAACTCGCGAAATCCCAGATGTCCGGCTTCGGGGGGATGCTGACCCTGGAAATCGACGGTTCCGGCGATGACGCGACGAGGGTCATCGACAGCCTCGAGCTTTTCACCATCGCACCGAGCCTCGGCGGCCCGGAAAGCCTTGCAACCCAACCGATGACCACCACCCACCACGGGCTGACCCAGGAAGAGCGTCGGAAGAGGGGGATCACCGATTCCATGATCCGGTTCTCTATTGGGATGGAGGCGGCAAAGGACCTTATCGAAGATCTGCAAAACGCTCTGGAGTGCAAACGGTTTTTTTAATGCTCCGAGGGGAGTCTGAAAAAGACATCACCTTGCCGCGCGCGGCAGGGTGATCTTTATCTCTTTGACCCTTCGCAGTCCCGCGTCGTTCGTCACGAACGCATCTGCGCGCTGGTGTATCGCGGTGGCGACCTGGATGGCGTCGGGTGTGCGCAGCCCGTACCGGGCCCGAAGGTCGGAGGAAATGTCGGCCACGCGTGCGTCGAAAGGAACGAAGTGGAGATTGGGGAACGAACCCAGCAGGTTGCGGTAGAGGGATACGAGTTCCGCATTTCCCGCCTTGCGCGCTCCGGTCAGAATTTCATGGAGCGTCAGGGCGGAGGTAATCGCCCGCACGTGGCCTGATTCGATCTTTTCAAACAACCCTTCAGTAAACGCGGTGTAGGCCGGATTTTCTTCAAAGTGATAAATGAAAATATTCGTGTCCAGGGCCAGAACCTTCTGCCGCTCCGCGGTGACGCGGACGGGGACTTTCGGGCTCATTCCCAGGATTCCCGCTCGCCCCGGAGGAAACGATCCGCTCCGCCGAGAGCGCGCCATACATCCCTGCCCAATCCCTTAAGGGCGCGCGCGTGGCTTTCCGGCGAAGGGCGCAGCACGGCTTTCCCTTCCTCGATGGAGAAATGGACGACGTCACCGGCCTTCAGATGAAGCGCCCGCCGGATATCCTTCGGCACCGTAACCTGGCACTTGGTCGTGAGCCTGCTTCCTGAAGCCATTTCGTTCTCCGGTTAACCCTTGGTATTACATTAATACATAATAGTAATACTATTGTCAAATGTTCGTCCCTGAAGATATTTCCCGGGAAAGGGGAAATATCGGAATGTCCCCGTCTCTTTTTTTATAGAATGATATTTCAGGTCTTACAGGAAAGGGGGTGATCTCCTTGGCGGATTCGATGCAGCCGTTCCGTCCCTCGCGATGAGGAGGCGGGTTCCCCGCCGGTCGGCGGGGGAGTGAAGGCGTTTCCGATCGCAATTCACTATTCCTTATTGGAGGTCACTTCCGATGTCCGATGAAACTCCCGTATCCGAGCTGTCCCGCAGCGATTTCCTGAAACTTGCCGGTATTTCCGCGCTGGTCCCCCTTCTTGGCGGCGTCACCCATGCATCCGCCGCGGAAGGGAAAGCGGAACGCCTCTACATCGTCACGCACGCAGGCGACGACGTCGACCGCGCGGCGCTCGCGCTCATCCTGGCTTCGCTCGACGCGAAAAAAATCGGCAAGGAGCTAACCGGCGTCAACATCTGGTTCGTCCTTCAAGGAGCGATGCTCTGCAAAAAGGGGGAAGCGGCAAAGCTCACCTCTCCGGTCTTCAAGAAGCTGGGAAATCTCGCCGAGATTCTGGCGGTGTCGACGAAAGCCGGCGCGAAGTTGGGCGCCTGCCCGTTCTGCCTGGACGCTATGAAACTTGCGAAATCAGACTACATCGACGGACTGGAGCGGAAAGGCGGGGATTACGTCGTCGCGCAGGTGGGGAAGGCCGACGTGATCTGGCTATAGCCCATCCCGCGCTTTGTGCATCCCCGGGGAGGTGGTAGCATCAATGGATCAGGATTTCCGGGGAGCGGGCGGTGGCGGGGCGCATCCTTTTCATAGACGACGACCGGGCGGGCCGCGAGGTGGCCCTCTTCAACCTCCGGAAGGCGGGGTATGAGGTAACGGCCGCCTCCGACGGGCAGGAGGGTCTCGCCGCCTTCTCTCCGGAGAAGTTCGATCTCGTCGTCACGGACGTCAAGATGCCCGGCATATCCGGGATCGAGGTGCTGCGGCGGATCCGCGCGCAAGCGCCGGACGTCCCGGTCCTCGTCATCACCGCGTTCGGAAACGTGGAGACGGCGGTGGAGGCGATGAAGGAAGGCGCGTACGACTTCATCGGCAAGCCGTTTCACCGCGACCAGCTTCTCCTTTCCGTCGGCAAGGCGTTCGAGCGACGTCGCCTTGCCGTTGAAGTGCGGGACCTGCGGATCCGCGCGAGCGGCGTAGAGCGGGAGATCGTAAGTGTCTCCGACGCGATGCGGCGTGTTCTGGAAATAGCGGACCGTGTGGCTGGAAGCGATGCAACCGTACTGATAACAGGAGAAAGCGGGACGGGGAAGGAGGCGGTCGCCCGGCGGATCCATGTGAAATCGCCACGCGCGGAGGGGCCTTTCGCGCCGGTCAACTGCGCGGCGATCCCCGGGGAGCTTCTCGAATCCGAACTGTTCGGCCACGCACGCGGCGCCTTCACGGGGGCGGTGCGCGACCGGGCCGGCCGGTTCCGTCAGGCGGAGGGCGGCACCCTTTTCCTTGACGAGATCGCCGAAATTCCGCTCCCTCTTCAGGCCAAGCTGCTGCGCGCTTTGCAGGAACGGATGGTGGATGTCGTGGGAGGGGATCATCCAGTCTCAGTCGATGTCCGCATCGTGGCCGCGACGAACCGCAACCTGCCGGAGAGGATCCGGGAGGGGGCGTTCCGGGAAGATCTCTACTATCGGCTGAACGTGGTCGAAGTGCATGTTCCTCCCCTCAGGGAACGGCCGGAGGACATCCCGCCGCTGGTTGAATATTTCATGAAAGAGCTGGGCGGAGGCCGGGAACTGACGGTTCCCCAAGCCGTTATCGAGGAACTGAAAGCACGGCCATGGCCCGGAAACGTGAGAGAGCTTTCCAACGCGTGCGAGCGGATTGCGATCCTGTGCAGAGGGACCGAGGTTTCGATAGGGGATCTCCCCCCCGTTGCTCCGAGGCCCAGGGCCGGCGACGCGGCGGGCGCCGCCGAAACGACTGGCGAGGAGTGGCCTTCTCTCCCTCCCGAAGGGCTGTCGCTTGTGGACCTCGAGAAGAAAGTCATCGAGCGGGCGCTGCGCATGAAGAGCGGGAACATCACGCATGCGGCCGCCTATCTTCGCGTCCCCCGTCACATCCTCGTCTACCGGATCGAGAAGTACGGGATCCGCCGCGATGGATGAGAAGCAGGCGACCTTCGGGACGAGCCTTATCGCCGATCTCCGGTCCATCTTTTCCCCCCGGATGCTCCTCTCTGCGTGGATCCCCTGCCTTGTCATAACAATCCTTCACTACCGGACTCCGACGCACCACGGGTGGGTCCACGACGTCCTGCGGCGTCTATACTACCTGCCGATCCTGTTCGCGGCCTTTTCCGATGGAGTCCGGGGCGGGATCTCCGTATCCGTTTTCGCCTCCTTCATCTACTTTCCACACGCGTTCATGAGCCTTGTGTCCCGGGATCCGGGCGATGCGCTGGAGAAGGGGCTGGAGATTCTCCTGTACAACATCGTGGCGGTGGTGGCGGGGCTGCTCGTGGACCGGGAGCGCAGGGAGCGGGAGAAGCAGGAACAGCTGGCAAGAAAACTCTCCGACGCCCTGGAGGAGCAGCAGCGAATAGAGTCGCAATTGATCCGGGCGGGCCGCCTCGGCGCATTGGGGGAATTGACCGCGGGGATCGCGCACGAGATCAAGAACCCGCTGCATGCGCTGAAAGGGACGGCGGAGATCCTTCGGGACGTCGTTCCGAAGGATGCGCCGGAGCGCAGGATGCTCGACCTTCACATCGGCGAGATCGACCGGTTGGCCCAGACCGCCGAACGGTTCCTGACTTTCGCGCGCCCAGCACCCGCCGACCGGCGTCCGCTCGATCTTCGGGAGGTCGTCGGCCGCGTCGTCGCCCTCGTGGAAACACAGGCCCGCAAGGAAGGCGTCAAGACGGCTGCACCTCTGTATCCAGGCGATAACCCCCCGATCGTGCAGGGCGACGCCGACCAGTTGATCCAACTCCTGCTGAACATCGCCATCAACGGCGTACAGGCGATGGCCCCGTCGCATGAAGGTACTCTGACCTTCTCCCTTGAACGGGAGAGGCAGGGGGAGAAACATGTCTATGTCGTCCGGGTGGCAAACACAGGCCCGCAGATACCGCAAGACCAGCTCGAGCGGATCTTCGACCCGTTCTTCACTACGAAAGACAGCGGGACGGGCCTCGGGCTCTCCATAGTTTCCCGAATCGCCGACCAGCACGACGGCGTCCTATCGGTGAAAAATCTCCCGGACGGAAAGGGGGTCGAGTTCTCTTTGGCCCTTCCCGCGGACGATTAGGTTCATGACGGAAGAGAGATCCCTCTCCGAAGTGCACTCGACGGTGGCGATCCCGCAGAAGACGGGTTTCTTCCGCCGTCTCCTGGCTTTCGGGGGCCCCGCCTACCTGGTTTCCGTGGGCTACATGGACCCCGGCAACTGGGCGACCGACATCGCAGCCGGATCCCGGTACGGCTATGCGTTGGTATGGGTCCTGCTCATGTCGAACGCAATGGCCGTGCTCCTGCAGAGTCTTTCCGCGAGGCTTGGATTGGTTTCCGGACGAGACCTGGCGCAGGCCTGCCGGGACCGGTACCCGGCGCCCGTCAACGTCGCGCTGTGGATCCTGTGCGAGGCGGCCATCGCCGCGTGCGACCTCGCCGAGGTGATCGGCTCCGCGATCGGGTTGCAGCTTCTGTTCGGGATCCCCCTGATTTACGGTGTGTTGATAACCGTACTTGATACATTCCTCATCCTCTTCCTCCACCAGGCGGGAATCCGGAAGATGGAGGCGTTCATCCTGGTCATGGTGGCGACGATCGGCGGCTGCTTCCTGGTCGAGATCGCGATTTCACGGCCCGACCTGCCGGGGATCGTCCGGGGATTCGTCCCGCTCCTGCCGGACGCCGACGCTCTCTATTTCGCCATCGGCATCCTGGGTGCGACCGTCATGCCGCACAACCTTTACCTTCACTCCTCCCTCGTCCAGTCCCGGAAGGTGGAGAAGACGGCGGGGGGGATACACCAGTCGCTCAAATTCAACCTGATCGACTCGGTGGTCGCGCTCAACCTGGCGTTTTTCATAAACGCCGCCATCCTGGTGATGGCCGCCGCGGTCTTTTACCGGGCGGGGCTCTTCGACGTGGCCGAAATCCAGGATGCGCACCGCCTGCTGGCTCCCCTTGTGGGGAGCAAACTCGCCCCGGCGCTCTTCGCCGTCGCCCTGATCTGTTCCGGCCAGAGCTCCACGATAACCGGAACGCTCGCCGGCCAGATCGTGATGGAAGGTTTCGTCAACATCCGGCTGCGGCCCTGGCTTAGGCGCCTCGTGACCCGCTCGGTGGCCATCGTCCCGACCGTGGCGACGATCGTGTGGCTGGGGGAGCAAGAACTGGGGAAACTGCTGATCCTGAGCCAGGTGGTCTTGAGCCTGCAACTTTCATTCGCGGTCATCCCTCTCATCCACATGGTGAGCGACAGGGGGTTGATGGGCGCTTTCGCAATCCGTTCATGGGTCAAGGTGCTGTCGTGGGCCACGGCGGG
>Ga0334722_10001693_pt1 | contig 26731 bp, 18 predicted proteins | sample C3_bottom_MG_FD_207210 | JGI IMG/M metagenome (GOLD analysis project Ga0334722, IMG submission 207210) | Sediment microbial communities from Yellowstone Lake, YNP, Wyoming, USA - C3_bottom | ecosystem: Environmental > Aquatic > Freshwater > Lake > Sediment | place: USA: Wyoming | collected... | reverse complement strand
ACGGCGATGGCTCGGATGCCAACGTTTTGGATCTGACCTTTGCAGTAGACCGTATTTTCCGAGGGGGCGGTCCGGCGACCTGTTTTGGTGAAGCGGATGTAAATAATGACAAATCGCCGTTGGATGTGCTGGATTTGACCTTCCTGGTCGACCGCATCTTCCGAGCCGGCGCCGCGCCGGTGGCCTGCTCGACGGCCCCGATTTAATCCAAGAGCAGAAGCCTTGCTTTTAGGACAGGCAAATATGGCCATCCCAATTAAAGGGGTGGCCATTTTTTTGCTTGGCACCGGGAAATAGTAGGTTATATTATTAGCTAAGGCCCCCCTTAAGAGGGCCAAAGTTAAACACTTCTGCCGTTAATTTATTTGAACCTCACAATTTGAATTTAACAAGACGGATTGCAGCAACATTGTATTATGTCTAAAAACCCAAGCACCAATGAGGTTGAGGGGGAGTTCTTAATGTCAGATTCACTTGGATGGTTGAGGTCTGTTTTACTAATCTTCCTATTAATAATCCTTAATTCCTCTAACTCTTGGGCTGTCCATGTTTCAGGCCCGGTTGAGCCGAAGCCGGTTATTATCACGGGCAGAGTGACCATCCAATTTGAAGATGATGTTGCTACCGACAAATTTCAGACGGGCTTTACCAGAACCAGTTTTAACCTCCCTTCTCTCGATGCACTCCTGGACCAATTTGGAGTGACCGGCGCCGAAGCCGTCTTCCCTTGGCGCACCAAAAAACCGGCCGTAAATTCCAAAATGTATGATTTGACTCGTTTCTGGGAAATATATTTTCCGGAAACTGTCGATGTGAACACCGTGATAAAAGCATTGATTCAGAATCCACACGTGCGTAGTGCGGAAGCAGTTTGGGCGATACCGGTGGATGCTTCGCCGAACGATCCAGGCTGGGTGTCGCAGTGGTATATGCATCCGCCGGGACCTGACCCGCATTTTTATGATGCCTGGGACAAAGAAACCGGTTCTGATTCCATCATTTTTGCATGCGTTGATGTTGGTGTTTGTTATCGGCACCCCGATCTCGAGGGAAACATTTGGGTGAATCCCGGCGAAGACATGGATAGCGACGGGGTAGTCTTCGACCCCGATGATTTAAACGGCATTGACGATGACGGCAATGGCAGAACTGATGACTTGATTGGCTACGATTTCTTTTCCGGATTCGGCGGTGGCTTGGGGATTTGGCCCGGCGAGGATCCGGGCTCAATAGATCCTGACCCCAATGACTTCAACGGCCACGGTACCAACGTTTCAGGAATTGCGGTCGCGATGAATAACAATGCTACTGGAGTTACGGGAGAGGCCGGCGGTTGGTATGGCGGCAATCGAGCTTTTCGTGGTGCGCGTATAATGTGCTGTCGCGTGGGAGCAACTGCCAACGATGGGCTGGGTTATGTCAATTCCGACAACTGCGGCTCGGCCATTGATTATGCCGCTATGATGGGCGCCAGTGTTATCAATGCCAGCTGGGGTTCGCAAGCCACCAGCACCATGATTGCCGGAATGAATAATGCGACAGCATCGGGAGTGTCAGTCTTTCACGCGGCCGGAAACGCCAATTTGGATTCTCCCGATTATCTCGATTTGTTGGGGACTCGTGTCATGTCGGTAGCGGCAACAAATTCGAGTGATCACAAAGCAGGCTTTTCGAATTTTGGTACTTGGGTAGATGTCAGTGCTCCGGGCCAGGACATCTGGAATACTCATTCAGCAATGTATACTCCTTCATATGCTCTCTATTCTGGAACTTCGATGGCCTCACCCTGTGCCGGTGGAGAAGCCTTGTTAATCAAATCAATGATGCCATCATTAGCGCGGACAACCATTGATTCTTTGATAATTGTTACGGCTGATAATATCGATGCACTGAATCCGAGCTTTATCGGGCAGCTGGGTTCGGGGCGGATAAATGCTAACACTGCTTTGAACTTATTGGCCAATGCAAAATTTAGCGCCGATGTGACCGAAGGTATTGCGCCGCTCACCGTCCATTTTACAGATTTATCTCCCAATTCGCCGGTCAGCTGGAATTGGACTTTTGGCACCGGCGATGGCTCGTCTTCCCAAAACCCAATTTATATTTACAATAATCCGGGCATCTACACCGTGTCTCTTAAAGAAAATGAAAACAATGTCTTTGGCTTGGGTGAAGAAAGACTCAAAAATTATATCTGGGTGCGCAACGACGCCTTGCACATCGATTCTGTGTTTGGCGTCAAAGGAACCACCAAAACGGTTCCGGTGCGGCTGACCAACACTTCGCTGACGAAATCAATTCAATTTGCATTCAACATGACTGCGACCACGGGTGTCACGCTGGACTCATTTAATCTGGTGGGCGCGCGGACTGCCTATTTCGATGAAGGAAAATTTTTGGTAAAGAACCCCTCTTTCTACAAGTGGGTGATTAGTCTTAAACCAGATACCGGCTCCGGCTCCACTTATTTGACGTCCGGGTCGGGAGTGATTCTAAATCTTAGATTCGCCATCGATCTTAGCGCTCCCTCCGGGTATATCACTATTGATACGCAAACAGTGAGCGGTAGGAAAACCACGGTATCTTCAATTTGGGGAGATTATTTCCCCAATACTTATCATGCCGGGAAATTGCTGGTCGGGTGCACTTATGGCGACGCCAACTGTGACGGCGCCGTCGCCAATATTCTCGATTTGACATTTAACGTTGACTATGTATTTCGTGGCGGCCCATCAACCGATTTGGTTGGCGGCGACTCCAATGGCGACGGATTTCGCAACATTTTGGACCTGACTTTCCTGGTTGACCGGATATTCCGAGGCGGCCCGCCGCCGCCTCCTCCGCCACCATAGTCTGTTTTTCGTGGCGTAGCCGCAGAAAATGCATTATCTTACCTTATATTTATAGGGTTTAAGTGAAAGTTCTTATTTTCTATTGACTGTCTTAAATTGTCGGAGTATAATTGGCGGAATTTGAACAAAGGCAAGTGCTTGCTCGTTTAAATGTTAGGGTATGGTTGGGACTTGAAATAGATTGTCCAATTTACTAAAATCTCTGAAGTATTTTGGAAGGCGCTTGAATCGGAACTTATTGAATAAGAAAGAATATCGGAGGAAAAGAATGAAATTGAAAGGCTTAGTATTCTTGGCGGCGTTTCTGTTAGTAGTGTCAGCGGCCTTTTCGCAGGACGCCGGCGCACCTGATAGCATCAAAATGGTAGTCATATCTGCGCCGCTTCAGCAGGGCCTGCCCAGTCAACCGTTCGTCGTAGCCTGCTCCGTTTTTGTTGATGCCGGCTCTCTGACGACTTTGCAATTTGGCTGGAAGTGGGACAATCCCGATCTCCAGATGGACAGCGCTTTTGCTTCAGCCGCGTTCGATGCTATGGAGATTGGTCCGTTCTTTTATGAGGACGACAGTAAAGCCACAACCAACGCCAACAAAAGAGCAGTTTGCAGCGGCACCTCAATTTTCTCCAACTACCCATCTGCCGCCGGTTGGAGATGGCTCTGTACCTATAATATGACGGTATCAAATTGGTCGGCCGCCAGAAGCAACATTACCATTGATACCGCTGATTTCAACGCGGCTTCGCAGTATATTTTCATTCCCAGTGGTGGAGGCAGTCCTTACCAAGCCATTTGGAAGGGGCCGATAAACGTTTCTAGCAATGGCGTTAATGAAAGCAACACGGATGTTCTTCCCAAATCGTTCGGGCTTGAGCAGAACTATCCTAATCCCTTTAACCCGTCGACTGATATTTGGTTTGATCTGCCAAGCAAGTCCCATGTAAATCTGAAAGTTTATAATTTGCTGGGTCAGGAAGTCAACTCCCTGGTCAATGAAGATCTTCCGGCCGGAAGACACCGAACCCAGTGGAATGGCACCTCGTCCGACGGCTCACATGTCGCCAGCGGAATTTATTTTTACAAAATGGTGTCCGGCGACTTTGTCGACACGAAAAAAATGATGCTGATTAAGTAAGAATTTTTTTACTGACTAAACCCCGCCCTAACCCGGCGGGGTTATTTGTTTAAATTCAATTTATTGTACGGGCACTCGAGGGGATGGATGAAAGCCTCATTTCTCGCTGTTTCTATATTCATTTTTGTTAACTCCTCGTTCGCCCAATCAAATTTTAATGACCACGGAACTGGCGATACCATCGCCCTCCATATTTCCAATCCTCCGGACGAGGGAACGCGCGTCGGTCTCAAAGTAGAAGTTTGGGTTTATTCTGATGAAACGGTCTTATCGTTTAGCGCCGGATTTAAATGGAATAATACCCTGATGCGAATCGACAGCGCCAGAGTTTCGCCGCTTTTGAAATCTCCAGATTTTAGCATTTTTCTCTATGAGAATGATGATTTCTCGACAAGCAATACCGACCATATATTTGTTTTAGGCGGATTCACCATTGGCAGCGGTCTGGCGGGTGATATTTCAGGGCGCCGACTTTGGGCCACTTACTATTTCACGTTGGCCAGCTGGCATCAGGGCGATAGTATTGTCATAGACCTGCTGCCTGATGACCAGATGGAATTAGCCTTTGTCAGTCCCGGACCGTTCTATCCGGTCAGCTTCAAACCCCACTTTGAAGGACCCTTAAGATGCCCCAGCCTGGCCACGTCGGTAATTGAAGATGAACATGTATTTCCATCAGATTTTATTCTCCATCAGAATTATCCCAATCCTTTCAATCCCGACACGAAAATTGAATTTGAACTTTCCGCCCGTACCCAGGTGGACTTGGAAATTTTTAACATCATGGGTGAGAAAGTCACAGACTTGCTCCATGCCAGTCTCCCGGCCGGCCGGCACAGTGTAACCTGGAATTCTATCACAAACGGCTCAACGGTGGCGCCATCGGGGGTTTATTTTTATCGTTTACGGACGTCCTTGTATTCTGAATCCAAGAAAATGCTCTTGCTCAAGTAAAAGAGCATTCATCCATTTCTCCAATTTTCACCAAAACTGTCGATTTGCTCTCGTAATCTTTTAAGTAACATAGAGTTACAAGATATACATTGACTTTCATTCACGGTTTCACTATTATACTTGTCTGCGACCCTGTCTCAAAAATGCTAAACCATTGAATTATAAGGACTTATATGTTAGGTATAATAGGTAACAGATTTTCTATTGGCAAAGAAACTTATCATCCTTATTCAGCGGAACTCCACTATTTTCGCATCGACAAAAAGTACTGGTCGATTTGTTTTGAGCGCATTCGCAAGGCGGGATTTCGCATAATAGCCACTGCCGTCCCCTGGAATATCCACCAGGATTCCATAACCAAGGGCTTTGATTACAGCGGTCAGAGTGATCCCAGAAAAGACTTGGTCGTATTTTTGGAGCTGGCCAGAGAGTTTGGGTTTAAAGTCATTCTTCGCCCCGGCCCGGCCGTGTTCGGTCAGCTCGTAAATGCTGGATACCCTAGATACTTATTTAATGACCCCAAAGTATTTGCGCGAAACGCTGAAGGTCAGGAAGTCCAAATGCCGCCGGATTACGGCGTGGACACCGGTTTTCTCCCCAGCTATTTGCACAGTAATTTTCAGTACTACTTGCGTTCCTATTTTAAGTCTTTCATTGAAGTTACCAAGAACTATGTCCATCCGCGGGGACCAATTTTTATGGTGGAGTTGGACTATGAAACTTCTTTCGGAAGATTGCTTGACCCGGCCAGCTGCGATTACAATCCCGATGTGGTCGGTAGTTATTACCCGCAGTTTTTGAAAGAGCGCTATCAGGATATCAAGAAACTCAATTCGCTTTATAAAGAGAAGAACAAGGATTTTACAACCATTGAGCCTCCCAAAAAATTCACTGAATTGGAAATCAAACAATATCCCAAGGCGCTCGATTGGTTTCGCTTTCGGGAATACATGCTCAACTTATATTTGCAGATTCTGGAAGGCATGTTTACGTCCTATTCGGTCGAGCCTTTGATATTTCGGTCACTTTATTTTAAACCGGGTGATTTGCTGCCGGCCTTTAATCTCGTCCCCAGTGACCGTGATCCGTTTTTAGGCGCCAATGTTTTTCCGGAAGGAAATTATTTTGACTTGGCCGTTAAAGCCAGGTTCTTAAAAGCTGAATACGGTTTTGCCTTTGCTTCTTCATTTGTTTCCGGCACGGCCACACGCAATGGTCATGCGCCCGGCAAAAAGTCAGATTTCACCGAACAGGAGCAGCGCTTCTACCTCACGGCCGGAACTGCCGCCGGATTTAAAGGGATGAATCAATACATGTTTGTCGATCGTGAGCACTGGGACGGTTCACCTTTGCGCAGCGATGGTACTGTCAGCGATGGTTTCCAAATCATCAAGAGATTCATCAGCGCGGTCTCGACTATAGGTATTGAGGAAATGGAATCTAGCAATGAAGTAGCTATACTGGGCAACCGCCTCTATAGTTGGATCCGAATGACCACGGCCAGAAAAGCTTTTGAGTATGTTCCCAAACTGATTGACGAAAGTACGGTGGGTTTCTGCCGCGATCTGATGCGGCTCAAGATTGGCTTCAGTGTACGCGAAAACAGGAATTTCGAGACATTGAAGAATTACAAGCTCCTTTTTGTCCCTACCACTGAAGTGATGGCTGAAAAGGATCAGGAAGGACTGGTGGAACTCATCAAGTCCGGCACCAGCGTCATTCTCTGCGGCGTCATGCCCAAATATGATGAAAACTTTAAAGGCTGTCAGATATTAGCCAATTGTTTCCGGATTAAGTCAACAGTAGATAGCCGCATTGGCACCGTATCATATAAGCATGGCGATTTTCCAACACAAGTTTATGCTGCCATTCGGGCGGCTGAAGATGCTAAAACTAAAAAAATGGTAAAAAGCGGGCCCAAAGTTGTGGGGGTGTGTTCATCGAGATTCAAAGGAAATCTGTATTACTTTTCGTTTGATATTGCTTCGGGAGGCAACCATCACAAGTTGGCCTTCATAGAATCAGTTCTGGCCGAAGAAAAAATAAGTTCGCATTTGTACTGTAGTGATCCATCAGTCGATGTTTCTTTCCAGACTGGCAATAAGAAGGGGCTGCTGTTTGTAATTGCTCCGCCTCCGGGCGAACTGTCCGATGGTTTTGAAGCTTCATCAAAGGAAATTATCATCAAAGGCGACCTAAGGCCGCTGGGCTTCAAATCGGCTAAATTCAAAATGACCAACCTATTTGACAGCGAAGAAGCTATTCCTATGAAAAGTTCGGCACGCCAGCTGCGTGATGGAATTTCGCTCAAGATTAATTTTCCTGATGGCGCCATGTTTTTGGTTGAGAAACGCTAGGTTTTCAAAAATTGATTCACACGGATATTAAGACAAAAGGAGGGGCTGCCTTAAAATTAGCGCCTCCGTCTTTCTTTAAATGAAACAGTGGCGCATCCGCGAGTTCACCAACAGTGGCTGCCCGATGAAATAAAACTGGAACAGAATTCTTATGGCATGGATGTAAAGCAAGGGCTAATCCGAATGGGACATAATGTCAAAGAATTCGAACCTTCTACCAATATACAGATAATTTATATCGACGATTCCGAGAGAATGACTTCGGCTAGTGACCCGCGCGGACGAGGCAAAGCCAGCGGCTTTTGAATAATTTCAAAGACATCAAGACGGACTGGTCGAACTGGTCGGCGGAATCGTTGTACTAGCATCATCAGTTCGGGATTTGCTGATTTCGAAATTAATCTTCCTGACTGCGAGCATTATCGCACCGGCGCCGGTAAGACTTCCCAAAATGTAGAGCACCACGCCCAAATAGGGGATTTCAAAAATTAACGCCAGCGCTATTAAACCAGCGAGAAGCTGGGTTTTGCTCAATGGCATCGCTTGTTTTTTCAAGGCCTTGACTATCAAAAAGCCAAAGAGAAATGCCAAAATTATTTTACCGACGTAGAAGAGAATGCCGCCAGATACGGCGCAAAAGGTGGATATTGGAAATATTATCGTTGATAAAGTGAGCACCAGCGCCCCGGCCGCCGGCGCATCGCCGGAGATTAGAGCGTAGCCAATTATAAATGTTATCGCAGATAGTATTGCCACTATTACGGCAAAGACAAAGACAACCACCGAGATTGTCCCGGCGGCCAAGGAAACTATAAATCTATTCCCCAATTGTTCAACTGCTTCTTTGGCATAGCGCTTGAAAAGAATCATAACTAGAAGACCAAACAAAAATGCGGCCAGAATTTCTGAAATGGTTACGACCATTTTGCGAAAAAGGCTGGATTCATTTTCTTTACCGTGCTCCGGCGGAATCCATTTGGTCGTCCCCAAAATAATGACACCACCGGCGGTATCAATCCGTGCCGCTTGAGGTGAATGGTAAGTGAGATTCCCCCTAATAACAGCCGGTTGTGATATGGTAATTTCTCTGGCTTCGATATCAAGATTTCCCTCGATGATTCCGTAAATCCGCGCATCGTCGGCATGGATATTGACATTTCCTTTAACAGTTCCGCCAACATCGGCTCGGGCACAACAGGCATAAAGATCGCGCTCCACCAAGCCATTGCTGCTTAAGACGAAGTTGTTGGAGAAAACTAACGCCGACCGCCCCACTATGCCATTGATATTGGCAGATTCAACGAACGCATGTAAACTTCGATCTATTTTGCCGTTGTGGTCCAGCATTCGGCAAAAAAAGTTGCCGTTTCCGTTTATTTCCCCGTTCACATTAGCGCTGTATGTAAAGACCGTAAAGTCACCGTCAATAAATCCGTCCATCGATATATTCTTCCCGCCAAAGGCATAGACATCGTCTTCAATCCGGTGCAAGGGCGTGAACTGAATATTATCGCCGGTTTCAACGATGGAGCCAAAAACTGAAAAAATAGGGATGAGCAAAAAAACCAAGACAATAATTGAATGAACTTTGAATCTGAAGTTGTTGTTATTCATTATCTTTCAATAAGTTACTACTTCAATCATATACGAATAACTCATCGAAACGTTGCCCAATAATACAGCCAGAATTTAACAAAATCCAGTTAAAATAGGGTAAACCACAAATTGCACGTCATTAGGCGTTCTCGCATGTACCTACTGGGCGCCTTTGTTTCTTCATAACACATTAAAAGCCAATAAATAAACCCCATTTCAAGCCGATATTACCCTGTGTACAGGTCTATCAATGAAGCTATTCTCAGACAGAAATAAAACTCTCTTACCCCGCATTGACGTCATCTATCTATTAACTCGTATAATGGCTTTTTTGGGGATTGCCTGGTTCACTTTTTATGGTAACTACCCCGAGACGGAGCACTCTCTTTTCTACATCATTCTGGGGACATTCGGTTTTCACCTCCTGGTCTTTTACGCCGCCGTCAAAGAGAAATTCGACATCAAACTGGCCTATCTGTCAGCCATTCTGTATGACTTGATTCTCATCCCCATGATGATCCAACGAACCGGGGAATTCAGTTCTTCGTTTTATCTGATGTACTATTTGACGATATCTGTTGCGGCTTATGTTTTGTCATTTTGGTTTGCCACGGCCATTGCCCTGATAGCAACTGTTTCATACTTGCTGTCCATATTCTCTGATTTGGAATTTGAAAGCCTGTTTGATATTGCTATGCGTTTGGGTTTTATCTGGGCCTATTATCTGGCGGTATCGTATGCCTCCGACCACCTGCGCAAAAGCGAAAAACGCCTGCTAAAACTTTTCGACACGCTGAATTTGCGAACTTCAGAATTGGAAAAATCGCAGACCCAGCTGCACACGATTTATGAAAACTCCCGCACGCTGGCCTCGCTCCTGGACGCCGAGAGCGTTGTCCGCGAGGTCATGAGAATTATGGGCGAGGTACTCGGTTATGATTCATCCGCCATTATTTTCAAAGACCGTTCCGGAAGGCTCTTTTTTCGAGCGCTCTCGGCCGACGGCGAGAATAGCTTTTATCCGCGTCCCTGTTCTCCGGAGGGGACCGAGTTGGTTACCAAAATCATTGAACTGGGCGAGCCGGCCTGCCTGAAAAACATATTTGCCCGTTTTGATTACAAACCGCTTAGCGCCCAGTCGCGCTCTTTGATGTTGGTGCCGCTGTCTTTACATGGCATCAGTATGGGACTGTTGGTCGCCGAATCCAACGATGAAAACCGCTTTCACGATAAAGATATCCAAATGTTGTCGATTGTGGCGCGTTCGGCTGCGCTGGCATTGGAAAACGCAGAATTACATAAGCGCACAGAAGAATTGACTATAAATGACGAACTTACTGAAACTTTCAACTACCGCTATTTCGTACAAAAGCTCCAAGAGGAAAAACGAAGAGCCGCGCGCTACAATCTGCCGCTGTCGCTGATTATGGTAGATATCGACTGGTTCAAAAAGCTGAACGACTCCTACGGCCACGAAATTGGGAATTTGGTGCTCAAACGCCTGTCGGAAATCATCAAGAGATGTATTCGCGATGTGGATGTATTTTGTCGCTATGGCGGCGAAGAATTTGTCGTAATTCTGCCGCAAACTCCCCAGGTGGAAGCCACCCAGATTGCCGAGCGCATTCGCCAGCAAATTGAGAAAGCGGTCATCGATGCCGGCAAGCCGGGAAAACTAAAAGTGACCGTGTCGGTCGGCGTTACCTCATATCCCGAAAATGGAAAATCACAAGACGACCTTTTGGCTGTTGCCGACCAGGCTCTCTACCGAGCCAAGGGTGAAGGAAGGAATTTGGTATGCATTATATAAATCTTGATTGTTACAATCTTAATTTGCAGAATGTAAATTCAGGGGTGAATTGTGAATAAATCAAAGCCAACCAACAAACTTGGGCAGCTGTTCATGATCGGGTTCAAAGGGAAAAACCCGTCCGATGAATTCTTGAATTTTCTCACTGAAGAACAAATCGGGGGAGTAATTCTATTCGAGGAAAACTGCCCCAACTATGACACCATTAAGCAGAATATTGCCAAGATTAAAAGCTGCTATCGCGGTCGGGCTCCGTTTATCGCCGTCGATCAGGAAGGTGGTCGGGTCAGCCGCATTCGCGGTATTCCAGCCGAAATCCGCGCGGCCTCGCATTATGGCTCAAAAAATCTGATTGAAAGATTTGTTGAAGATTATTCGCATTCGACGGTTTATATGGAATCAGTTGGAATTAGTATGAATATGGCGCCGGTGGCTGACATTTTCCTGAACCCTGAAAATGATTGTTTGCGCGATCGTTGTTTTTCGGATGACTATAAACAGGTGGCCAAGTTTGTTGAAAAAAGTGTGGAAGTGGCCCGCCATAATGGACTTTTATGCTGTCTTAAACATTTCCCGGGGCTGGGCGCTGCCAAGGCTGACCCTCACGAAGAGCTGGCTGTGGCCGACTATAACGAAGCTCTCTGGACTCAACGAGAAATGGTGCCATTTTTGGCAGGTGTGCGCAAAGGCGCCGAGATGATAATGACGACCCATATGCGCGTCCCGCAAATTGATGATAAAATTGTCACGGCTTCGGAGAAAGTCATTAATAACCTCATTCGCCGCAAACTTGGTTTTGAAGGCCCGCTCATTACTGACTCGCTGGAAATGAAGGGCGCTGCGGAATTGGGCGAACCCGGCGAAAAAGCAGTTAAAGCCTTCAATGCCGGCCACGACATTCTTCTGTTTGGAAGGGATCTGGAACAAACTATCGGTGCTTATGACTATTTTGAGGAAGCCTGCCGGGAGGGGGATGTTTCTGAAAGCAGAATCGATACGGCTCTTCAACGAATTTCCGGCATTAAGCTAAAACTGGACAGCAACGTGCTGCAATAACATAATGCAGTATGTCTTTACAGAAACTGATGAACCAGCGGAGCCTGCTCATTTTAGGACTGAATTCCGGAACCTCATCGGACGGCGTCGACATGGCGGCATTAAAAATTACGCGCAGCAATAGCGGAGCCAAAGTCAAATTCATATCGGGCAGCGCCAAGTCCTTTCCTTCGGATTTGCGCACCCGCCTTTTGGCATTGGTTGATTCCAAGACAACTACTCTAGAAGATGTCATCGGCGTTGATAGCGCCGTCGGCACTTTTTTTGGACAAAGCGCCAATTCTTTTATCCATCGACTTCACAAAAAAAGAATAAAAATAGATGTCGTAGCTTCCCATGGTCAGACTGTGCGGCATATCCCAACTACAACTACTGCTACTAGGGGATTTAGAGGCACTCTCCAGATTGGTTCATTAGAAGCTATTTCGAAAGCGACCAGTAGAATTACCATTGGCGATTTTCGACAAGCCGATGTGGCGCTGGGAAACGAAGGAGCACCCATTACAGTCGCAGCCATGCAAAAGTTATTTGCTTCAAAACACGAATCGAGATTGATAGTTAACATTGGCGGTATTTCAAACTATTTCTATTTCCCGTTGAACAAAAGAAGGCTTCGCCCTCTGGCCGGCGACTGTGGCCCGGGAAACAGTCTGTGTGACATTTTAAGTGAGAAATTATACAATAAGAAGTTCGATAAAGATGGCCAATGGGCCAAAAGAGGTGAAGCCTCAAAAAGAATTCTGACATTATTGCTGGCAGAACCATTTTTCAAAAACGGCTCAAATTCTACCGGTCGAGAAACCTTCGGCAAAAACTTCGCAGAAAAAATTATTCATTTGTCGGAAAAGTTCAATCTCTCAAAAGCAGACATTATCAGTACCGCCGCCGAACTCACGGTCTTTGCCATAGTACACAAAATCAAACCGATATTGAAACGTGACCAGTCTTTATCAAAATTGTATTTGACCGGCGGCGGAAGGAAAAACACATTTTTTGTGAAACGATTAGAAGAAATTCTAAATGGAATTAAAATTGACAGCGCCGATAAGCTCGGAATCAATGCAGATTATATCGAAGCGGCGGCTTACGCAGTAATGGGCGAAGCAGCCCTTAGATCCGAACCCATGCCAACAGTATTTAATAGAAAGAAAGTAGTCAAGCAGAGGCTCATCCCGGTATTAGGAAAGATTGTCCAACCTCCCGTAAAACTATGAAATCAGAGGTAAACAACAGAACTACTATTTGGTCGGTGTTAAGAATCTTCACCAGCCTGACTTTGGGATTAGTCCTGCTCGTGTTGATTTGGGGCTGTGGATCCGTTACCAACGTTGGCGAAGAAACCGGCGGCAGTTATTTACGTGTTCCATTTGTGAGAGTACTACTTGATGAAGGCAGTGACCGCACCACAATCGATGCCAACAATTCTTTCGCAATTGAATGTTTACAAGCTGACGAGCAGCTGGTCTACTATTCCAATAGTCCGGTAACGGCGTTCGTGAAAAACGGGAAAATTTTTATTAAAGATGCCAAGGGCGCCGATCTTTCAGGTGATCTCGATGAAGTCAATTTTCTGCCGCGTGGTAAAGGAAGTTTTTTGAAAATGGGTCCGCATAAATACCGCGGACTGATAAAAGTCATACCCAGCGGCAAAAATGCCGAGGTAGTCAATGTCGTTTACATGGAAGATTATCTGCGGGGCGTGGTGCCGCCTGAAATTGGAGAACGTACCTCGGATGAAGTCGAAGCTGTCAAAGCGCAGGCGGTGGCAGCCCGAACCTACGCTATGGCTCATTTGGGTCAATACGAAAACGAGCAATACGATATCAAATCCAGCATCAGCGATCAGCTCTATGAGGGCTACGACACAGAACAGAATCTGGTTAATCTGGCCATAGATGACACTAAGGGAAAAGTACTGTTTTACCACGACGATTTTGTCAACGCCTACTACCATTCCACTTGCGGGGGCATGACCGATGACATTGACAATGTTTGGGACCGCAAAGAAGTTCCTTATTTGAAAGCCGTTTCCGACAGCGGCGCCTGCTCCTGGTCCAAGTATTACATCTGGAAAGAATTTTTTACCGAAAGTCAGCTGCGCGGAAGGATAGAACAATTTTTGTCCAGTGACCGAGGTCGTGATTTCAAAATCAATCGCATCAAAGATATTGTCGTCACTGATAGAACTCCGGGCGGACGGGTGGCCGAGCTGCTGGTCAAAACTGACAAAGATGTTTTCAGCTTTAAAAAAGACAGAATTCGCTGGGTCATCGGGCGAACTTCCAATCCTGATTTGATTCTCCCCTCCGACCGCTTCAATATGGACATCGACCGTGACGGAACCGGCTATGTCAGCGGTGTGACTTTTGTCGGTAAAGGCTATGGCCACGGGGTGGGGATGTGCCAATGTGGCGCCATTGGTTTGGCCCGCATCGGCTGGACCTATGACAGCATTTTGGGACACTATTACACGAATATCGAGCTGAAAGATTTGTACTAAAGTTGCGGCAAATTATTAGTCAGAATATGATAATAAAAATGCGTTCGCTTGTTTTCGTTTTCATTGCAGCCGGAATGCTGTCATTAATGTCTGCTGTCGAAGTTAAAGCCCAGTCACAGACTATTGGCGTGTCGGGAGGATACGTTAATCTATCCGGAGGCAATCGCCCCAAGTTTACATTACAGCCGACATTTGGCGGAACTTTAGGACAGAGAATCAGTGACAGCTGGTTTGCTGATTTCAATCTTTCCGTTCAAACCCTTTACGATGATTCCACAGTCAATTCCAGCTTGTCTCTGGGAAGAAACAAGAGTAATTCGACCCGCAAGTGGAGTGCGCTGCGTTTGGCTCTTTCCCTTAATCGCTATCTGTTATCTCCGGACAACGGCTTCAATATTTCAACAGGTTTTGGCGGCGGCTTGATGGTCTGGAAAATGACCGATCCGGTGAGTGATACGGTATTTCTGGTAACATCGCAAAAGAACCAAACTGTCGACTATTCTGCATCAGAACTCTTTTTAACTCTGCAAAGCGGTCTGCATCTGATTTTTTCATCACGCTGGTCACTGGCTCTTCAAGCACACGCCGACTATTTGACCGGCGCTGGAGCCGAATTTAACAATGCTATTGAATCTGCCAGAAACAAATGGCAATTGGGAAGTTTCCTGTCACTGAAATTTGGCTTTGGCGGACCGAAACAAATGTCCTGGCAACCTATCAGGCAAACGGCATCAGTCAGCAGTGGGACCACTTCAATTTCATCATCCGGCAAAAACGACAGCGATAACGACGGTATTCCCGACGACAAAGACAAATGTCCCTATAATGAAATTGGTGTTCCCGTTGATGAACACGGTTGTCCCTTGGACGGTGACTACGATGGAGTCCCGGATGCCTTGGATCACTGCCCTAACACCGACAGAAACGCCAAGGGTCTGGTCGATATCTACGGCTGTCCCGTGGATGCGGATTTTGATGGCATTCCGGATTACATGGACCAGTGCCCGCATAATGTTGTTGGCGCTATGGTCGATTCGGTTGGCTGCCCGATTGATTCGGATAAAGACGGCGTGCCGGACGGTCTTGATGATTGCCCTAATACTTTATATGGTGTTCAGGTCGACAAGAACGGCTGTATTGACCTCACTATCATTGATAAGCCCCTCGTGCTCTACATAGATTACACGGCCGGTTCGTCCGAAGTTGACCCGGACAATCGTGAAAAATTGAAAAAACTGGCGGCCATATTGAATTTTGCTAAAGACGTTAAAATTGAAGTTAATGGCTACACTGATGACATCGGCACGCCGCTGGCCAACCGGCAGCTTTCGGAAAAACGGGCCTCGCGGGTGGCGCAGTACCTAATTTCTTACGGCCTTGATGCCGCCCGCATCAAAGTATTTGGCCAGGGTGAAGGTAATTTTGTTGGCGACAATCAAACCGCCGCAGGGCGCGCCAAAAATCGCCGTATCGAAATTGTTTTCTACAAATAGCTTTTGTAATATCTTTGGATAATGCAGCAGGAGTTCTTTCCAGGCCAACCCGCGGGTCAGTCCAAAAGTACTTATGCCGTTGTAATTTTTCTGCCTTCGCAATTGGATGAATATATTTATCCTCTGAGACAGAAATTCGACCCTCTTTACAACAAGATTCCCAGCCATATCACCCTAATATTTCGGTTCGAATGCGCTCTAAATCTGCAGGAACTGTCCGGAATGATTAAACAGGAATTACAGGAATTTCGTCCTATAGAAGTCGAGCTGGAATCAATCGGAGATTTTTATCCGGTTTCACCGACAATTTTTTGGAGAGTAAAACCTTGTGAACCCTTACAGGAATTATATCACAAATTGCACCTAAAACTTGAGGTCCCCATTCAATTTAAGCAATTCGTCCCTCACGTAACTATTGCTAGGGAAATTTCCAGCCATCGAGTCATGCTGGTCAAAGAGCGAATTGTACCATACTTGACTAGCGAAAAGTTCACGGCTCGAACAATTGACCTGGTGGTACCCATTGCCAATGAAAAATGGGTCTCGGTTCGCTCCTTTTCACTGTCCGAAGAATAGACAGTCCGGCAGGACATTTGCTTTTACCTAAAATAGTGCTAATTATTTAGTTGCAAAGGTTCGACAAATATGGTAAAATGGCCTGAATTAGTATGAAAATCCTGATTATTTCCCAGCATTTTCCGCCCGAAAAAGGGGCAGTCAGGCGAATTTTCGAATTCGCCCGATATTTTATTGGGAAAGGACACGATGTCTCGGTTTTGACGGCAATGCCGCACTATCCGGACGGAATTGTCCCCCCTAAATACAGCGGCCACTTCTACTTGCGTGAAGAAATCGAGGGCGTCAAAGTCCACCGCAGTTATGTCCTGCCCGCCGCCAACCGCTATCCCGGCAAACGGATGGTCGGCTTTGTGGTGTTCATGATTACGGCCCTCTTGAATTCATTTCGCTTCCGTGACAACTATGATATAGTTTTAGCCACGGCTCCGCCGGTCACCACGCCGGTTATTGGTTGGGTTTTAAGCAAACTGTTTCACAGCAAGTTCGTGATCGAAATCCGTGATCTGCAGCCGGAATCCAGTGAGGATTTTGGTAATCTCAATCGCTCGTTTTTTACGCGGACACTTAAGAAATTCATGCACTCGCTCTATCGCCGCGCCGACCGAGTAGTCGCCGTGACTGATGGTATCAACGAATATCTGGCCACGATTGGCGTACAGGCCGACCGAGTCACTACCATCAAATCCGGTGTCGGTACTGAATTCATAAATTCCGATTCCAACGGTATTCGCCGCAAATTCGGCTGGGAAGACAAGTTTCTGGTTCTCTATGCCGGCACACTGGGGTGGGCGCATTCTTTGGAAACAGTTATCGAAGCTGCCCGTCAGCTAACTGACCAGCCCGATATTTATTTTGTCTTTGTGGGCGACGGGCAAAAACGTGAAGCGCTCGAGGGCATGGTGCGCGATTATGGCCTCTCCAATGTTTCGTTTATCGGTGTACAGCCGCTGGAAACTATTCCCTATTTCCTGAAAGCCAGCGATGTGCTTGTGGAAAGTCTCAAAGAAGTTCCCATTTCCAAAGGTACTTTCCCCTGCAAACTTTTTGAGTATATGGCCTCGGGCCGGCCGATTGTTTTTGGCGCTCGTGATTGCGAAGCTATCAGAGAACTTGATAAAGCCGGCGGCGCACTTTGGTTTCCGACTGATGAACCCGCCAAACTTTCTGAATTGATTCTGGCCTTAAAGCAAGGTCGAATAGACGGCGAGAAACTTGGCCGCCAATATCATCATCACGCCTCAACTTATCATCGCCGCGAAATCTGGGCCGAACGCTACGCCCAATTCATCGAGAGTATCTAGCTTTACAATCCATACAAGGTCATTGCGCGGCCGTGGTATCAGGCGCCCATGATGCCGGAATCGTCGGCCACATTAGTTTGTGTTCAACATCATCGACATAGTCCGGAAAATTCGAACAGCAAGTATTCAAGACGCGCTGGCTCCCCAAAATATCCCAAACGTTATTCATATTGATATTGAATAGCTCTGGAAACGTATCGTACAAGTCAAACGGGATTGCAAATGATATGGGATTAGTGTGCTGAAACCCGTATACATCGTTCACCAGTGTTTCGGTCAGCCCTTCGCTTTCAGCCGCAACAAGTCGTAATTTCAGAATCTTGCTTGCCGCGACGACTTCTCCGGTCAAGAGGAACCCGGTCGGGTCATTTTCAAAAAGTCCCGGAAGATAATGCGAGCCATCCCAGGTCCAGGTATCGGTGTTGACCGGATCCGAATCCGCATAAGTGTACGAATACGTGCCTGACCCGGTAGCCGTGCCGTAGGAATTTTCCATTGCCGGGAAAATCACCGAATAATATCCCGGAGTCGTGTGCGGGAAATCGCGGAACGGATGGATATCGGCGCGAAGTTTGGCGTTGATGGCAATCGTCCCCACCAATGAACCGGCTTCGGCCTCCGTGTAAGTGAAAACACCCTCCCACTGCGTCAGATTGACCACGTTGCTCGAACGCTTAATTAACGGCGGCGTCCCGGACATACCGTCTATCTCAACCGTCACAGGCCCAACTGAACCGACTCCGGTGTTGGGAATGAAAGTCTGTATCAACCACGGCTCCCAGCTGTAAATCAGAAGTTCCGTCCCGCCGACAATGACACGCCCTCTCGCGCCCGGATCACTGCCAAAAAAACCGGTGACATAAAGCGTATCAAAGTGCTCAACTACGGCCATATACCGAATACTGGGCACCAGCAGGCCAAAGTCCCCCGCGCCCGCCGTATATTTGAATTCAGTAAACCCTCCGGGAGCAGCCAGTGAGTCAACGGTCGGGTGTTTAAGCAAGTTTCGGCTCTGTAAATCCTGGAAAATAGAGACATAGTCAAACGGCCTCTGCGGCGGATTCTCCTTATAAGATTGATATAAGTTGGCGCCCAGAAGGCGGTCGATCAAAAACTGCGCCAAAAGATTGCTCGCATCGGAGTACATACTATATGTCCAGCCAAAATAAACGCCGGCATTCTTGGCCAAAATCGCCCGCTTGAACGGCTGGGCAAATGGCCCGTCGCTGCCGCAGGCATCAATATAGACCATGGCATTATTGGGAAAACTTGGCCAGTAGTAATTAACGAACTTGGATGTAATGCCATAATGTGCCTGAACAAGTGTATCACCGTTCGGCAAAACATCAACTATCCCAACCTGTATCGACAATCTTTTGGCTCTTAAGTCTGCCATATAGGTTGGGAGATTCGCTTTAGTGGCGATACTACTTGTCCAAAGCGAGTAAGCCGAATCGGCAGCGGTGATCTCGAAGTACCCCGCACCGCCGTGAGTACTAAAAAACAGTACCCCCACGTCACTAATGTTGCGAAGCGCTTCGACTGTCTCCTGACCAGTATAGGCGCCGTATCCTTTGGCTCCCAGCCAGTTCGCCAGTGTTTGCGTTATGGGACTATAAAAATTACTTCCCAAAGTGTTCATGAAGACGGCATCAGTTGATGACGGCAGGCCGCTGTTGGGAATTCGAACGTTTTCCGGAAGTGGCACCGGGCCGACCTTGGTCGATGGTATCTCATACATTTGCCTGGTCAAAATCGGCTCAAAAGTTGTATCTGTATTTCCTGCAATTCGCGATGGGCCAGTCGGAAGTCGATTGTTCGAAACAAACAGCAAAACGCTGTCGGTGAACATCGCCCACACCGTCCCCGGAGCGTTCACTATGACTGCGGTATCAATTTCAGGCCGTGCATTCAAATATGCCTGAATTTTTGAATAAGCATTAGGGTCGCGGACCAGTGAATCAAGTAGATGAGTAACTTCATCGACCACTGCCATTCGTGCATCAGTCGAAATACCGGTTCCACACGCGCCCGCCGCTGGCCCACCCCGGAAAATCCAATTCACCAAATAGGTTAAATCCAGGACAGTCGAAGGTTGCCCGTCAATGTTAAGATCGCCTTCCATGAGACAAGCTGGCGGCGGGCCGCCCCGAAAGATATCGTTAATCATATAAGTCAGGTCGAGGACCTTTCCTTCTTGGCCGTCACCGTTGAGATCCCCTCTAATTCCGATACAGCACGAAGAATCAGAGTTGTTCCCATTGGCGCTGCCCAGAGTTTGTGAGTTTGTTAAACCGGCCAGCGACAATAAAACGAAGCCGCATAAAATCATTCGCATCTTGAATTTCATAGTGTCTCGTCCTCAATCAAAAGCTGTCGTGTTATCTATTAGGAGTCGCCATAAATATACTGAAATATTTGTCGTTGCGAGGAGTAAATTTATGATTCAAAGCAGAATTGAACGACGAAGCAGTCGCTCTGTGTGCGGCAGACGCCCTCGCTGTCCAAATAACCTAACCCCCCGGCCCCCTTCCCTAAAGAGGAAGGGGGAGGAAGAAGTCATTGCGAGGAGCGAAGCGACGTGGCAATCTCTAACTGCACGCCCCCGGCGCCGGACCACCTCTAAAAATCCTGTCCACCAAAAAAGTCAAATCCAAAATGTTTGCAGAAGCCGCATCAGAGTTTACATCCGCCTCTTTGGGACATCCGGGTATCGGCCCACCACGAAAGACTCTGTCAACCAGATAAGTTAGGTCGAGAATATTGGCATCCGTGCCATCATGGTTGACATCACCACGATTGCCTTCACAACATTCACTTGTCCATCGTGCTATGTGGGCAGCTTCTTTTCCTCCGGCTTCATTGAAATATCCTCCTACAATCAATTTGTTTTGGTAGACAGTGAGTGCCTCAACAATGTTGTCCACTCCCGTGCCCAATGAAGACCAGGTTTGACCATTCCAAAAAGCAATGTTGTCCGCTGAAAGACTGTCGGCAGAAGTAAAGTTTCCTCCTGCAAAAAGTTTGTTGCCATAATTACACAGAAAAGATATGTAACCAGCTGCCCCTCCCATTCCGGTGCCCAGCGTCGACCAAGACGAGCCGCCCCAAGAAGCGACACCGTTTGCAATGACGCCCCCAGCGGTGCTAAAAGTTCCCCCAACTATTAATTTGTTCCCATAAATCGCGCAGTCCTGGACACCGCCATTCATTCCAGTTCCTAAAGCTGTCCAAGACGATCCGTTCCAAACAGCTATATAGTTTACAAGGACTCCGCCTGCCAAAGTAAACCCTCCTCCAGCGACTAAATCGCTGTCAAAAATAGGGAGTGAAAGAAGATCATAGACGTATGCATTCGTTCCAGTTCCCAAAGGAGACCAAAACGAACCATCCCAAGATGCAATGTAGTTGACAGTTGAACCTCCTGCGGTAGTAAACCCACCGCCAGCAATCAATTTGTTGTCGTGAATTGTTAGAGCATCTACGAATGAAGTTGAACCTCCCATTCCGCTTCCAAGTGCGGCCCACGATACTCCGTCCCATGACGCAATGTCATTGGCAGTCACCCCGCCCGCAGTAATGAAACGCCCCCCTACAATTAGCTTACTGCCAAAAATAGTGAGAGCATCGACTTCAGGACCTGCTATACCAGTGCCCAACGGTGCCCAATCGATACCATTCCATGACGCAATGTGGTTTGCGTCTACTCCACCAATTTTCGTAAATGTCCCTCCGGCAACAAGCACATTGTCGTAAACAGTCAAAGTGTATATAACTCCATTAATTTCAGTTGTGTCGGGAGAAATACTGTTGTCCCAAAAAATATTTTCCGAACTATCTGCCGTAGTTCCCGCCAGTGCCAATTCCTGGAAAATCAGTACTAAAAGGAGTAATAGAGTTCCTCTCTGCAAAACTCTTTTAACGACAGCCATGCGCCCTCTTTTGAGTGGAAAATCGGACAGTTTACTTGGTTATAAGTTAGCCAATTAGCCCCATTGCGTCAATGAGAGAGATTGCCACATCCCGATAAGAATCGGGACTCGCAATGACCAATTTCCTGCTTCTTCCTCCCACTTCCTCTTTAGGGAAGCGGGCCGGGGGGTTAGGTCTCTTCAGGGAAGGGCCGGGGGTCTGCCCTGACTTGTGGTGAGCTTTGTCGAACCAGCGAAGCCGAATGGGTTAGGTTTGGGGCAGACTTTTAATCTTCCCTAAATCCATTCTAATGCGTATTTTGGAGTTAAGGACAATCAATATGGCTGTTACTGTCAAAGAACTTCAAAAGAGCACGCTTTCTATCGAAGCCCTGCCGCACCTGCTGGTCGGTTGCGATACGGTCGTGCCGACTATTCATGGCCCCAAAAAGTATATCAATTTCGATAATGCCGCCTCGACCCCGACTTTCCAACCGATTGCCGATGCCGTCATGTCGTTTCTAAAATGGTACTCCAACGTTCACCGCGGCAGCGGCTACAAGTCGCAACTGTCCAGCTGGGCTTTTGAACAGGCGCGGGATTTGGTCACCGAATTCGTCAATGCCGATTTGAATAAACAGGTGGTCATCTTTACCAAAAATTCCACCGAAGCCATTAACAAATTATCCAACCGCCTCCCCATTGATAAGGGCGACATTATCCTGACGACACTTATGGAGCATCACTCCAATGAACTCCCCTGGCGGCGAGTCGGCGAGGTGCTGCATATCGCAGTTAACGCCGATGGGCGCATAATCAAAGAAGACTTTGAAAACAAACTCAAGGAACACGGAAGTAGAATAAAGCTGGTGGCCATTACCGGAGCCTCCAACGTTACCGGTTACATCAATGATTTGGATTATTTCGCAAGTAAGACGCACAGTGTTGGTGCCCAGCTGATGGTTGACGGGGCGCAATTGATTCCGCATCGGCCGGTGGATATGAAGCCCAATGACCCCGAGCACTGCCTTGACTTTTTAGTTTTCTCGGCCCACAAGATGTACGCACCGTTTGGCATTGGCGTGCTGGTCGGAGATAAAGCTACGTTCATGGCCGGCGACCCCGAAGAAGTCGGCGGCGGCGTGGTCGATATCGTGACACTTGAAGAAGCTTATTGGACCGGACCTCCGGAAAAAGAGGAAGCCGGTACGCCGGACATTGTCGGTGTCGTGGCGTTGGGGAAGGCTATCAAGTTATTTCAATCGCTGGGCTGGGATGCCATCAAAAAACATGAAGCGGAACTGGCTGCCTATGCTTTGAAACAATTAAACAAAATTCCGGAAGTAACCATCTACGGTGACTCAAATCCGGCCAATGCGTCCACACGGCTCGGTGTGATATCTTTCAATGTTGCCGGAGTGCCGCACAATTTGGCCGCTGCCATACTGGCTTATGAAGGCGCCATTGGAGTTCGCTCGGGATGTTTTTGCGCCCACCCCTATGTTAAATCGCTGTTGAGTTTGACCTGCGATCAGGAAAAGAGTATGAAAGAAAGAATTTTGGCCCGCGACCGCTCCCAGCTTGCGGGGGCCATCCGCGTTTCATTCGGACTCTATAACACGATAGAAGAAATCGATGAACTGATTGAGATGATCAAAAAAATAGTTTCCGGCGATTACCATCCCTTCTATGTCGTTGACCGCGAAAGCGGCTCTTATGCCCCCAAGGGGTTCAAGTTCGATTTCGAAGATTCGTTTGAGTTCTAATCCAGATTTAATTCGCTAATTATCTGCAAGCCTTCCAAAGTCAGGTTGGGCTCAATTCTCTTGATATGCTTGGAGTGCTTGGCGACTTTTTCGGCCAGTCCGCCGGTCGCAATGATATTGGGTTTGACAAACTTCGTTTCAGTCAGAATTCTCTCAAGGATATGATCAACTTGTCCCACCGTGCCATAGAATAATCCGGACATGAGCGCTTCCGTCGTGGAACGTCCGACCACTTGGGGCGGCGGAGTAAAGGGAACTTCAAACAAACGCGCCGCTTTGCGGGCCAATTCCGAGAGCGAGGTTTCCGGCCCGGGAATCAGCACGCCGCCGATGTAATTTCCGTTGGCATCGACTACATCAAAGTTGGTCGTCGTACCGAAATCAACAACGATGACTTCACCGCCGAATCTCGCAAATCCGGCGACGGCATTGGCAATTCTATCGGCGCCGACTTGTTCGGGATTGTCGATGTCAATTTTGATGGGCAGCTTAAGATGGGCGGAGACCATAATTGGTTTGCATTTGAAATACTTTTGAGCCAACTGTTCAAAAGCATTGGTCAGCGAGGGTACGACTGAACTGATTATGACGGCATTTACGTTTTCTTTTTTGTGATCACTTTCTTTTAACCAGCCGGAAATCAAGAGTGCGATTTCATCGGTAGTAGTGGCCGGCCTGGTGGCAAATCTGAAACTGCCCAGAAGTTTTTCTTTGGAAAACAGGCCAACAACGATGTTGGTATTGCCGATGTCGATTGCCAGTAACATGACTTGAAAGCTAATTCAGTTAGTTCGAATTCTGCACAGGCAAGTCAGTTGACCCCGGGTCCACCGCTGGCCCCGCGGGCGATATCGGCATTGATTTTTTCGGCTGATTTGTAGGCGTCATACATGCCATAGATCCACATTACCGGCGTCGTAACAAAGCCAATCACTAAAATCATCAAAACCCATGAAAGAGAATAGGCTATAATGAAGACAATCCCCTTTGATATTTGCCCATTATATATCTGGCCTAAGCCCATGTAGAAAAAGGACAATATCGCGGCCAAACCCGGGTTTTTATAGAAAACTGGTGCTGCCGTTTGATTCATTTCAGTCCTCCCTTCGATTAAAGCCACGCGGCTGTATCTAAAATAAACACAAGTTTCTCCATTTACCAATCGAAAAATAAAGCAAAAAGTTTCATTCAATTTTGACCCTTTTAAATCCGATTTAAACATATAGGAAGGTAATCCACCAAAATGAATTCAACTCGCTTGTCTATAGGTATAGTCTGTGCTGCTCTTTTCTTAACCGGTTGCGGCAGGGAAATCATTATCGTCAAAGCCCATCCCAAAACGGGTTCCGGGTGGACCAATTCCGGCAGCGGCCAATGGAACACCAATTACAATTCAGGATTGGCTCATTATAATAAGAAGGAATACATCGAAGCCCTCCACCAATACGAATTGGCGCTCAAACACGCCGGCGATGACGACGAAGCTCGTGCCTGGATTTATTTTTCAATGGGCCGGTGCTGGGAAGGATTAAAGGATTTGGCCAAAGCCGAGCAGAATTACATTACGGCTCAATACTTGGACCCCAATCTCACTGAAGCCTCCGATGGTTTAGCCCGGATCGGCAAGCTCCGCGCCCAGAAAGAATAGCTATACTAGTGGGCGGCAGAAGTCCTCGCTTGCCCAGAGCTTTGCCGAAGGGTCTGCCCCACTGACCTTACAAGTGCAAGAAGTCATTGCGAGAGCCGACTTGTCGGCTCGTGGCAATCTCTCTTTGTCGGCGGCCCGCCAGCACTTACATTATCATTGTTAAAATCGTCTGTTATCGATAAATTGATTGGTATACACTCTAAAAATTTGAAAACAAAGCAGGACTCAATGATTAGGGAAAGATTACTGTTATTTTTAACCGCTGTCCTTTTATTATTGTCATTATCAAATGTAGGAGCGTCGGATAGTGAACATGTTCCGGCTGGGAAAAGTATAAGTGAGTTTGTGTCACCCGACGGCCGCATTGATTTAAAGGCTGTACGGCAAACCGGCTATCAGGGGGCGCTGGATTTGAAAGGTGTCAATGTCCACATTGACCCCAAGACGGGCGAACCACTGGTGGCAACTTCGAATGCCGCAGTGTCAACTGATAGTGCAGATGATATTTACTGGGACAACAGTATCTCACCATCGTTTCCTGGTGTGAATGGTGATGTCTACGCATTGACTGTTTATGACGGAAAACTCATTGTGGCTGGATCTAATTTTACTATTGCCGGAGGAGTTGCTGTTGGTCGAATTGCTGCCTGGGACGGAATTTCCTGGTCGGCGTTGGGGTCAGGATTAGATAATACCGTAAGCGCATTGACCGTATTTGATAATAAGCTTATAGCAGGGGGATTTTTTACCGAAGCGGGAGGCGTGATGGCGAAACACGTGGCGGCCTGGGATGGGGCCGGTTGGTCAGGGCTTGATTTGGGAGTGGATAATTACGTCAGTGCATTGACCGTCTTTAGCGGCAAACTTATTGCGGGTGGTGCGTTTCGTAATGCCGGAAGTATTAGCGCTAACGGGATTGCTTCTTGGGATGGTATTTCTTGGTCAGCTTTGGGGTCTGGATTGGAATACGGTGCCAGTGCACTAACCGTTTATGACGATCTATTGATAGCTGGGGGTGCGTCAGCTGACCATATTGCCGCTTGGGACGGTTCCGCTTGGTCAACTTTGGGCAATGGAATGAATTATCCAGTGCGTACCCTAACTGTTTATGATAATAAATTGGTGGCTGGAGGAGTATTTACAACTGCAGGAGACGTGCCTGCAAACTTTATTGCCTTCTGGGACGGCTCCACTTGGTCAGAATTAGGGGGAGGTATTGACGGTTATGTTCTTGCTCTCACCGTATATGATGGCCAACTGATCGTAGGTGGGGCGTTCACGAACGCCGGTGCATTGTCCGCTAACTCTATTGCTTCTTGGAATGGTTCCACTTGGCAGAATCTGGAAACTGGAGTGGGTGGAACACATGGGGGAGTTGTTTTAGCTCTTGCCGCGTACAATAATCACTTAGTGGCAGGTGGAGAACTTACGACGGCTGGAAGTGTAGCGGTTCACGGTATTGCCTTATGGGGCGGTTCATCCTGGTCGGCCTTGGCAACGGGAATGAATAATTATGTCAGTGCCCTCACTGTATATAATAACCGGCTGATAGCAGGGGGAATTTTTACCACTGCCGGGGACGTGGCTGCCAACTATATTGCTTCCTGGGACGGTTCATCTTGGTCGACTTTGGGAACGGGAATGAATAGCAATGTAAATGCTCTAACCGTTTATAATAACAGACTTATTGCTGGGGGGGATTTTGATACTGCTGGAGACGTTTCTGCTAGTCGCATAGCTTCCTGGGACGGTTCGACTTGGTCATCTTTAGCAACA
>Ga0334722_10001691_pt1 | contig 26735 bp, 33 predicted proteins | sample C3_bottom_MG_FD_207210 | JGI IMG/M metagenome (GOLD analysis project Ga0334722, IMG submission 207210) | Sediment microbial communities from Yellowstone Lake, YNP, Wyoming, USA - C3_bottom | ecosystem: Environmental > Aquatic > Freshwater > Lake > Sediment | place: USA: Wyoming | collected... | reverse complement strand
ATAAAATAGAAGAAAGAAAAAGAGAAATTAAAAAAATGGGTGTAAAAAAAATTGGATTATTTGGCTCTTTTGTAAGAGGAAAAGAAAAAAAAGGAAGCGATATTGATATTTTAGTAAGTTTTGAGAAATTAACCTTTGATAATTATTTTTTATTATTAAGATTTTTTGAAAAAATGTTCAAGAAAAAAATTGATTTAGTTATAGAATCTGATTTAAAACCCGAATTAAATTACGTAAAAAAAGAGGCAGAATATGTTAAGATATAATCTTTATGTAAATGATATTTTAAGAGCAATAAATAACATTGAAGAAAGCACTAACAAAAAATCTTTTGATAGTTTTAGCTTAGATAAAACACTTATTGATGCGACTGCTATGCGCTTACAGATAATTGGAGAATCGTTAAAAAAAATCCCTTCAAAATTTAAAAAAAATAAAAAAGTAAACTGGAAAGATTTAGAAGATTTAAGAAACATTATAAGTCATGCTTATTTTAAAATAAATCCTGCTTTGCTTTTTGACATAATTAAAAATAAAATTCCTGAATTAAAAAAAGAGATTAAAGGAATATTAACTGATGAATAAAAAAAATAAAAAAATAGGTGAGAAAACAATTTCATTATTTGAAATTTCTATATTAATAGTAAGCGTGATTACTTTTTCATATTTTATTGGAAATGAACTTGGATTTGCGAGCGCAACAGACATTAGTGTCGTCGATCCAGAATGGGCAGCGGATAAAACTGCAGGAAGTGTTGGAACAGGATGGGTAGATGTGCCTCCCTCATCACCATTACCTACTCCTGCATTTTCAGGAGGAATTGGACCTGAAGGAAGTTTAGGAGTTGTTCCAGGTACATCTGCGACGGGAAGTGAATTAGGAATTATTCCTCAGACTGTAAGTCCGACTGTAGTTCCAACAAGCGGTGTGCCTGAAGCGACTGCTTCAATGACTGGAAAAAAATTTGTTGAAAATATTGCAAGTAATTGGGGAGCTATTGGTACAAATTTTGCAATTGCTCAAGTACTTTATTGGGGAACACATTTCTTACTACCTTTATTAGGAGCAAGTCAGAAAATGTCAGATAGTTTAGCACTAGCTCTTTCTCTTGGATACGGAGCAGGAGCAGGCATAGGAATAATAGCAAATGCAGCTGGATGGACTAGCGGATTAGGAGGAATATTTTCTTCATCTTTAGGATTGGGCCCATTATTTGTTGGGGCAGGAGGAGGACTTATTGGTTTAGGAATTGGTGCTTTAATTTTCTTAGTTACTTACAGAGATGAAAGAGTAGATGCAATTCAATTTACATGCTATCCTTGGCAGCCTCAAAGTGGGGGGGAAAATTGTGAACAATGCAATAGGGGAATATTACCTTGCACAAAATACCGATGTGAAAGTTTAGGAAGAAGTTGCTCTTTAACAAAGATAGGAACAACTGAGCAAGCATGTGCATGGAAAGATAAAAATGATGTCAAAGAACCAGCAATTTCTGCATGGGATGGAGCATTGGATAAAACAAAATACAAATACACCCCAGATACTGCAAGGTCTCCACCAGATAAAGGAGTAATGGTCAAAGATATAAAAACTACCGACGGATGTGTCAACCCTTCTGCAAGATTTACTTACGGATTTACAACAGACAAACCAAGCATTTGCAAATATAGTATTGAAAGAAAAAATAGTTTCAAAGAAATGACTAATGCAATTGAAGGAAAATTAATTGGAGATAATTATACTTACACGATAACTTCTACTCCTGAAGAAGCAACTGGAAAAGGAGGAAGTTATGAAGTATTTGTTAGATGTGAAAGTGCAAATGGAAATTCAAATGTTGGTGCTTTTGTATTCAAATATTGCAGACAGGCAGGAATTGATCCTACTGCTCCAACAATCGGATTAACTGAACCTTTAAACGGATGGTTTATTGAAAGCGGGAAAACTTCTCAGGATGTAAATGTTTACACTGACAAACCTTCAGATTGCAAGTGGAGTCATAACAATGAAGAATATGATTCAATGCCAAACACAATGACTTGCAGCCAGAGTATAACAGAAATGAATGCAAACACTTTTTACAAATGTTCAACAACTTTAGACGGATTAAAAGACAATGTTGTGAATAGTTTCTACTTCAATTGCAAAAGCTATCCATTAAATAATGAATCAGACCGACACAAAATGACTACAAATTATCTTTATACTTTGGTAGGAACAAAACCTTTAGTGCTTGATTCAATAACTCCAGATGTAGGAAGCGTGATAAAAGATTCAACCCAAAGTGTGAAAGTAACTTTGACTGCTAAAACTTCTGCTGGATATAATAAAGGAAATTCTTATTGTGATGCTAAGCCAACTTCAGCGAGCGACAATAGTTATGCTTTATTCATATCGGACGCTAATTCTCCTCAGTACCAACACTCTCAGGATTTGTGGCTTGATGCAGGAAGTTATGATTACACTATAAAATGCTGTGACATAAAAGAATTAACTGGAAACTGCGACGTGAAAACAACTCAGTTCAGCGTTGAAACAGATTTTGAACCTCCAGTAGTAGTGAGAATTTACAATGAGAATAAACAATTGAAAATAATCACAAATGAAAAAGCAGAATGTGTGTATGGAATTAATGACTGCAATTATGATTTCAAAGACGGAGTTAAGTTAACAACACTAAATAAAATTGAACATTACGCTGATTGGAATACAAATAATAATTTTTATATAAAATGCAAAGATCAATTTGGAAATATGCCTGCTCCTGACCAATGCAGTATAACTGCAAGACCATTTAGCTCGTACTAGTTTTAGGAAAATTTATAAGTTAGTTTAGATATTTTTATTTATGAACGGAAAAAAGGGGCAATTAGATATCTCGTTTGGAATGATTTTTTCAATTATTTTAATAGTTATTTTTCTAGCATTCGGAGTTTATGCAATAATTAAATTTTTAGAATTGCAGGAATCGATACAAATAAGCACTTTCTTAAATGATTTTCAAAATGATGTGAACAAAATGTGGAAAAGCAGTCAGGGAAGCCAAAGTGTTAAGTATACTCTTCCGACGAAGATAAGTGCAGTTTGTTTTCAAGAAAGTGAATTTGAAAATTTGAAATTTACTTCAGAAAGAATAATTCGAGGGAAAATTATTGAAAATATTGATATCGCAAAAATAACAAAAGATGAAAATCCTTTCTGCATTCAGAATGTTAAAGGAAAAGTAAGCATGACAATCGTAAAAAATTTTGGGGAACAACTTGTTACAATCACTAGATAAAATGAAAAGCAAAAAAGGGGCGTTGGAAATTTCTTTTGGATGGCTTTTTGCAATTGTTGCGGGGATAGTAATAATTTTTATTGCAATTTATATTAGTTCAAGATTAATCGGAACGCAACAGACTAGCATCAGCGCGCAGACAGGAAAACAAATTGGAATTTTGCTTGACCCTCTTGAAACGGGATTTGAATCTGCACAAACAACTTCGATAACAATTCCGAGTGATACAAGGATAAATAATATTTGTGATTCAGCAGGAACATTTGGAAAACAAATTATAAATTTAGAACAAAAAAGTTTTGGCAAATGGATTAAAACCGATGTGAATGTTGGATTTCAAAATAAATATATATTTTCCGACGGACAAATTGAAGGGAAAAAATTTTATGTTTTTTCTAAACCATTTAGTTTTCCGTTTAAAATTGCAGATTTAATGTACATAACTTCTTCTGATAAAAGATATTGCTTCTCAAATGCCCCGAATGAAATAAATCAGGAAATTTCAACATTAAATCAAAGCAATCTTGTCGTGGATAATTGTGCAGTGAATGATGTGAAAATATGTTTTGGAAAAGAAAATTGCGAGATTAATGTTGATTTCAGTTCTAATTCTGTTGAGAAAAATGGGACAAAAGTTTATTTTGCAGGAGATGACAGAACATTAATGTATGCTGCTATTTTTTCAAATAAAACAATTTACGAATGCCAAATTAAAAGATTGATGTCAAGAGTGGGCGAAATCTCGTCGCTGTATGCAAGCAAAGAATTGCTTATCAATGGAAAAGGATGTCAAAATGATATTGGGAGCAACTTAGGGGAATTAAGCGGACTTGCAAATGAGCTGAATAAATCAAATGAATTAGAGATTGTAAAAATTGAGGCAGATATGATTAATCAAAAAAATAATGCGGGAGTGTGTCAACTATGGTGAGTTCTCGTGGACAAATGAAAATTCAGCAGATGATATTTATGATTGTTGCAGTTACTTTGTTATTTATTTTAGTAGGAGTTTTTTTTCTTTCAATAAATCTTTCAAATTTAAAAAAAAGTTCTGTTAATCTTGCCGAGGAGAATTCAATGCTTCTTGTTTCAAAATTAGCAAACTCGCCGGAATTTTCGTGCGGAAATGCATTCGGAAGCAGTAGAACAAACTGCATTGATTTTGATAAAGTAATTTCCTTAAAAGGTAGAACAGAATATTCAGATTTTTGGGGAGTTGCAAAAATAGAAATAAGAAAAATTTATCCAAATCAGGGAGATACATTATGCACTTCAAAAAATTACCCTGACTGCGGAGTTCTTAAAATATTAGACAAAAATGTAAAAATTCTTCCGTATAGTTCAAATTTTGTTTCATTATGCCGAAAAGAAACTGATGGGAAAATAGTTTATGATAAATGCGAGCTTGCAATGTTATTAATTGCTTCTCAGGATAAAACATCGTGAGTGGGTTCTTTTGAAAAAAGAACCTAACATGGTAGAAAACCTGAGAAAGGGGATATTAAACACAATGATAAGAAAAAATAAAAAAGGTCAGGAAGAAATGGTTGGATTTGCTGTAATCGCAATAATAGTTTCAATAGGAATTTTAATTTTGCTTAGTTTTATGATAAGAAGTCCTGCCAAAGGAGATACTGAAAATTATCAAGTTGATAGTTTTATTCAGTCTGCGCTTCAATATACGACTGATTGTGAAAGCGATGTTGAGTTTCTTTCATTGCAGAAATTAGTAATCGCATGTGGAAACGGAGAAATGTGCCTTGATGGAAGAGAAAGTTGCAGGGCGTTAAATTCTACAATAATAGACTTAGTGGGCAATGGATGGAATGCAGGAGCAAATAGTTCAGTTAAAGGATATAATCTTAAGGTTATTATAGACGGGCAGGAAAAGTTAGCAATAAAAAAGGGAAATGAAACAATTAATTTTAAAGGCGGGTTTCAGGATTTTGCAAGAAGCGGGAGAAATTATGAAGTTTCTCTTAATATTTACAATTAAAGCTTGATATGAACAGTTATTGAATCTGTTACGAGTTTTGGTTTGTGCCGTATTTTGTTTTTTGTTTTTTCTTCTGTTAATTCCACAAATCCAAATCTTTCAAGGAGTTTTACGTCATCGTGAACTGACTTGAAGTTTCTGCCTAATTTTTTGGCTAAGTCGTAAAGAGAGGAAGGATTTTCATTTTTTATTGTATCAAGCATTCTGGCTTTTTCATTGCTAAGAAGCTGTCTAAATGCAGAAATTCCTGAGAAATCATAATTTTCTTTATTTGACGACGGCTTTTTGAATAATGAGAATGTTCCTTTAGACTCTTTTATTGTTATTTCTCTGGTTACTTGAGGCATATGGTATTTTCATATAGATAAATAAAATATATATTTATTAGTTATCTATTATTTTAGTTATATATTAATTAAAGAAAAAAGAGGTTAATAAATATTTTCTTTAATCCTGATTGAAAAGTGTAATCATATTCAAGTGATACCACCAGACTTATAAATAAATCGTCTGAAAAAGGCGTTTTTGAACAATGTAGGTAAGATACATAGGACAAGTTTTTTAAAGCAAAATGAATTTTCCATTCTAACACTCGTTAAGAGTGTATCTAATAGGGTGTTAGAAAATTAATGTTCATCTCAACATGATGAGTACCCTATCTCACCAATTTGGGACGATAGTTGTCTTAGACAACATGTTAAAAAGGAGTTGAAAGGAGGTTTAAAAAAATGAGATTAAATTTTAAAAAGGTATCAGCAATCGCAGCTAGCGCATTGATGGTAGGAATGACTATGGGCGTTGCAGCAGCTGCTTCAACTACTTTCCCGGGACCATTCGTCTCTGGAAGTACATCAAATGTAGCAATCGTATATGGTACAGGTGCTGGAGTTTCTTCACTTGATTTAGTTCAAGCAGGAAATATACAAAGCAACTTGCAATCACGTATGATTAGTACAACTGGAAGCAGTTCAGCAAGCGTAAGCGGTGAAGCTGTCGGATTATTTGGCGGAAGTCAAAAATTGTATTTGAATAATTCTTTGAATACAGTTAGAACATCAGCAACAAAAGCTGATTTGCCAACACTTCTAGCAGATGGAACATTCTCTGGAAATGTTAACGCTAAAATAACTCAGTCACTTCAAATTGGAAACAATCCAAGTATTGCTTACAAAGCTCAACCTACAACAAATGACGATCCTCAATACGGAGTAGCTTACGGCACAAGCGTAAATGCACCTTTAATAAATCTTACAGCTTCATTTGATAAAGCAGTAAATTTCTTAGATGCAAATTCACAAGGACAAACTTTAAGATTGTTTGGAATGGACTTCACAGTAAGTTCTTCTTCAACAGCAAGTGACCTTGTGCTTTTACAAAGTGCTCAAAAATTAGATTTAACTAGAGATGTATCTAGTGGTAGTGCAGTTAGTCCTAATGCTAAGTCAGATGTGACAGTAGCAGGAAAGAAATACACTATTGAACTTGTTTCTGGTTCAAGCACAGCTTCAACCATTAAAGTAACAGATTCAACTGGAGCAACTGAAAGTAAATCTATTACATCTGCTACTTCAAAGACTGTTAACGGTATCACTGTCGCTGTTATTACTGCAACTCAAGCAGGTAATATAGTGACTTCTTCTATTGTCGCTGGAGCTAATAAAGTTACATTGACAAATGGAAATGCTGTTACACTTGGCGATTCAAATACTGCTGTCTTAGGAACTCAAGTAAGCTTTGCCGCAGGTACTGCTGGAAATGTCAGCTCAATTACAGGTATAACTGTATCATTCGCTGCTCCAGATAGTGACCACGACTCAATACAAGCTGGTTCAACTTGGACAGACCCGGTTTTCGGAACAGTAAGTTTACAGTTCCCAGGAGTTAATTACCCCGAAGGAGCTGCTGGCAGAGAAAACATTTCTGTTGTAAATAGCGGAGATGATAAAATGCAAGTAAGCTTTACTGATTACAGAAATAATCAGGTATCACAAGTATTCGCTAAAGTGGCAGGTTCTATGAACATTGCAACAAATCAAACTTCTCTTACTGCAGATGATAGTTATCACAACATCACTGTTATGGAAAGAGGAATTGTTAAAGCAGGAGGATATGTTGTTGTTGGAAATCAAGACCATGGTTACCTATTGAAACTTCAAAGCACACAAAATACAAGTGGTGCTGGCGCAACTTTTGACGGCTCTAAATATGCTGCTCAATTCGTAGATGTTGCAACAGGACAAACACTTTCAAATGTTGTTTGGAGTTCTGCTGGAGTTGGAACATTAACAACACCAGATGGAAATACTTACACAGTAACAATGACAGGAAATTCAGCTAACTCTACAGATCAAAGATTTGTTAGATTAAGCTATCCTGATGGTAGCAGAACTAATGCGAATACAGGAGTCTTATTCCCTACAATCCAAACATCACAAGGTGCAAAAGTTGGATTTTACCAACCTACAACAATTAATTTAAGTAATTGGGATGGTGCCACAGATGTTGGAGGAGATGGAGTAATGCTAGGAACTGGAGCTAATTTAACAACACTTAAATTACCAAATGGTAATGGATATACAAGTATAACTCTTACTCCTGGAATAGGAGTAGCGAACTCTACTTGGTATATCGGAAGTTGTCAAATTATGTTAAATGGAACCGCAGGAGCTTCACCAGTAACAGCAGAAACTAATAGTTGTTTAGTACCAGCAGGTTCGTTGGTATACAACATTACAAATGCAGGTACTGCAGTTCTTGGACAGTCCGTTACAGTTCGTTTAGTTAATCCCGGTACTACAGGATCTACAGGAATTTACACTCCTGCAGTATTCTTGTTTGAAGGCAAGGATTATAGTGGAGCATACAATGCACAAGTTGTAACTTTAGCAAATACTACAACGGGTAGCACAAACTACCTTGGCGTAAGTGGTGTTAAAGATACTTGGAGTAATGGAAGTTCTCTTTATTCTGGAATAAGTGTTCACAGTAATAACAAGCTTACAAAAGCTGTTGATTATTACGGAACAGTTGTTACTCAGGATACAAGTGATTCAAACCATAGAGTAGCATCTTTAAGTTATCCAAAAGAGCAAGTATATGCGCAAGTATATGCTGCTGCAAATTCCGCAGTAATATCTGCTGGAGTAAGTGCAGGAGGCTCAGCTCAACTTGGAGATGTTCTTGTAAAAGACTCTGAAGTAAGTTCTGTAAGTACTAAAAACTTGATTGTAGTTGGCGGAAGCTGTATTAATTCAGTTGCTGCTAGCTTATTAGGTGGTTCTGCATGTAGTGCTGATTTCACAACTAAGACAAGCGTTGGAACAGGACAATTCTTGATCCAAAGCTTAGCAAGCACTTACTCAAGTGGTAAAGTTGCTTTAGTTGTCGCTGGTTATGAAGCTGCAGACACTGCAAACGCTGAGAAATACCTAACAACACAAAATGTAGATACAACTGTTGGAAAGAAGTACATAGGTACAACTGCAACAACAGCTACACTTACAACAACAAGCGCGTAAGGATTACAAAAAATCTTTTTCTTTTTTTTTTATTTTTTTCTTTTTTTAACTCTTGGTGGTAGCCAAGAAAAATTCTTGCTTCGCAAATCAATGACAAAAAATCTGTCTTTCGAACAAGATTTTTTGTTTAAAGAAGATTAGTTAATGTGCCGAAAATTTTTGGCATGGTTTAGGAGGTTTAATAATCGTGGTTAAACTTTCTGCTCTATAAAAATAAAATATGAAAAATTTTATAAGTGATATTTTCTATTCTTAATCATGAGAAGATTAATTTCACGAGCAGAAGAAGAAAAAAAGAAAAGAAGAAACCAAATTCTTGTTGGAGTTGTTTTAATTTTTGTAATGTTCTTCAGTGTCATCGGATATTCTTTAGGTAATTTTCAAACAAGTGGAACCGCAATTGTTAATTATAATGGATTCAAATTCACACAGGAATCAAATTTATGGAAAGTTAATGTTGGAAGTTTTCAGTTTTCTTTTAAGTACAATCCAAACCAAGTTGGAAAAATAAGTTCTACACTTAATTTATTAAGCAATTATCAGGACAAGCCGTTATATTTTTCATCTGAAAATTCTGAAGCAGAATCAGAAATTTATAATAATCTTTTTGTTCAAAATAAAATAGTTCAGAGGGCGCAGCCTGCGTGCTTAAGCGGGGAAAAATGCAGCGGGAATTATCCAATAAAAACCTGCGATGATAATTTTATAATAATAAAAGAGGGCAACAGCAGCAATGTAAGGCAGGACAAAAATTGTGTTTTCATCGAGGGAAAAACAGAAGATCTTGTGAGCCTCAGTGATAGTTTTTTATTTAAGATAACAGGAATACAATAAAACTTATAAATTAAAAAAAATTATGAAAAATATGGTGGACAAGAAAAAAGAGAAAGTTTCAAGCAAGGAAAAGAGCAAAAAAATTTCTTCAGAAAAAGTTGAAAAAGAAGTCTGTGAAATTTTTAATGTTGAAAAAAACGGCAAGGAAGAAACTGTGCAGTCTTGCGGAGTTGAAAGTGAAAAACCTGCTTCTTCAGAACAGCTAAATAAAGAGAAAAAGATTTTCTTAAAATTAGCGATTATTCTTGTTGGACTTGTTTTATTTTTTGTTGCTTTCTATTTGATGAGTTACTATTCTACGCATTTTGATTACAAAGGTGTAAAATTTAGTGTTGAAAAAATGGGGCAGCTTACTTTATACAAAACTTCATTGCCTGTAACAACTTCCGATGGAAAACGCGCAGATTATAATTTTTATTTGAGAAATGATCCGAGAAAATTGGAAGCCATTCAATTTGACGGACAAATTAATTTAAGCCCTAATATGGTTTTGAATATGACTAATAGTTTTAACTGCAACGGCGACGGAATGATTGCAATCGCAAATATTCAGAATCTTTATAATTTAATTGGAACAAAGATGATAAGAGATGAAAATGCAACCTGTGATTTAGAAGGAAGATATATGTTTTTGAGAATAAGAGAAGGAAATAAAACAGGAATTATGGAATACGGAATTAAGGGCGGATGCTATAATATTGACGTAAACAACTGCGAGATTCTTCCTGTAACAGAAAAATTCATGCTTGATACTTTTATAACAGTTAATGCAAAACTTAAAAGCCAATAAAAAATTTATTCTTTAAAAATAATTAATGTTTCTTAGAAAATTTTATTTTCTTCAAATCTTTTGATAAGAATTTTATATCTGAATAGAAAGGTATTTCTTTTATCTTGAATATTTTCACACTTAGGAACCAAATTCCGACGACAAATATTATGCTTCCACCATACCACAAAAGTTTATGAGTTATATCAAAGAGAGGGCATTGTGAAACATAAAGAAGAGAAAGAGCAAAGATTCTTAATACATTTATCAGAAGCAAAATTGAAAAAGAGAATAAAATAATCAATAATCTTTTTTTCAGTGCGATGTTTGGAATTGACAAATTCAATATTAGAAGAAGATAATATGCTGAACCAGCAACGCAGGCGCCAATTATTTCTATTGGAACATTCTGAAGCATTATCGTATTAGAAATCAGCGATGATGGATTAGAAAAAAGATTCAGTAAAAAATAAACAGAATTAACTGTCAAAAAAGTGAAAGCAAAATAAAAAAAAGGGGTTCCGATAATTCCAATTACTAAAAGAATAAAATATCTTAACCCTAAATCAGAAAGCGAATTTTCCCTCTTCTTCATTAAATCACCTAGGGAAATGTATTTAAATAATTTCTTATTTTTAATTCTATGAAAAAAGAAAAAGGAATTTTTTTTGTTATGCTTGCGATTGTTTTTATATTCGCGAGTTTATTTTTTGATGCAGTTTTAATAAAATATATTTCATTTTTAAGAAATACTGCTCTTGATTCTTTTTTTATGGGAATAACTCTTGTCAGTTCTGAAATAATAATTTTTTTTGTTCTCACTTCGCTGTTTTTATGGAGCGAAAAAAAGAGAAAATGGATTTTGCCTTTGTGGGTTTCACTTGGACTTTCTGTAATAGTTAGCCTCATATTAAAAATAACGGTTCAAAGAGCACGACCATTCCAGCTCGGAATTGTTCCTCTGCTTTCAAGTTTGCAGGAAGCAAGTTTCTGGACTTGGAATTTTTCATTTCCTTCTTTTCAAAGCATGCTTGCATTTTGTGCAATTCCAATTTTATCAGAACAATTTCCAAAACTTAAAAAATTCTGGATAGCTTTTGCAATTCTTGTTGCATTTTCAAGAGTTTATTTCGGACTTCATTTTGTAAGCGATGTTATTACTGGCGGACTTATTGGATATTTAATAGGAATAATAATTGTACGAGAAGAAAAAGATAATAAGTTCGGAGAAAAAATTTACAATAAGATTTTTAGAAAGTAAAAATTATTTTTTTCTTACTACTCTTGCAGCTACAAAAATTATTACTAGAACTAAAATAACATTTAATGCGCCAATTCCCCATAAGTAAAAATTATTTCCACTGCTAACTTTTGAGAAAAATCCGGTTATGTTTGGGAATGAAAATCCATTTTTGATTGTAACTAAAACTGGTTGAGATAAAATTTTACTTCCTTGCTTTAAGTTTATGTTGAATTTATTTTCTCCAGTAGCATCACTATTTGCTTTTAATTTTATAACAACATCTTGAGATTCTCCTGCATTTAGAGTTACAAAATTTCTGTCCATGCTGACTAATGAAGCCCATTGTGAATAATCACTTAAATCCAAATTGAATGTTGACATCTTTGGACCAATGTTAACGATTGTTGCTTTAACAGTTAATTCCTGTCCTGGTTTAGCTTCAGAGTCTAATTTTGCTGAAACAGATGCAAGAGGAACAAGTGTGCATCCCCCAGAAACTTGAAGAGGAACAATAAATCGTGATTCTTTGTTGTTAAAATCGGTTGTGTAAACATTATTTTTATAATTGTGAATTACTAATCCAATTGAATAAGTTCCTTCCTCAGAATTCTCTGGAACAGTAAAAGTATAATCTAATGATTCAGTTTCAAGTGAGTTTAAATCGTTGATTGATATTTTTTTATCTAAACCTAATTGAGTATTAGTCAACTGAATGTAAGCATCAGATTGGTCATCTATTCCTAAGTTCGCGATATCTGCAGTTATTTGAACACTCTCTCCACATTTTGCTGTAGTTGGAATTACTAAATTATCAAGAGTTAAAAAATTATTTTCGAATTGCATTTCAATAGGTTCAGATTTAGTAACAGAAGTTAAAACTCCATCGTCGTCTCCTTTAACCCATGTGTAAAATAAATAATGATTTGTATTATCTGCATTGAATTTAGATAAATCTTCTAATTTAAAATTGACTGTAATAGACTTATCAATTCCTTCATTTAAACTAAAAGAACTTGCTTTGTCTTTGAATATCCATTTTCCTTTGTCTGTGTCATAAAGTCCGTATGCAACACTTATATCTTTTATTTTATTGCTTCCAACATTATCTACGCCGATTCTTGCACTAACTTCATCAAGAGGAAACCATTGGTCATTTTTCCCAAATCCATTTTCAACATTAAGGTCATCAATACTTACGCTCAGATTATTATCACTTTTATATTCTGAAGGTATTTTTTGAAAACTGACTGGAATAGTAAGATTATTTGCTGGAACTGAATCAGTAATTAACAAAGAACCTGTGAAAGCTTTCCCTAATGCAAAATTAGTATCAACGGGAGAAACTGTTGCAATAATTGTTGCAGATGAGGATGCAGGAATTGAAGTTTGATTAAAAGAGATTACTGCATTATTTCCGTGCCCATCAGAAATAGTCAAGGGAGAAATTGAAGCGGCATTTGTAGGATTTGTATTATTTATAGTAAAAGAAATTGATTGATATTGGTCATTAAATGTTAAAGAAGTGGGATTAGAAGTAATTGCTGCGCTTGCGAAACTTGATAGAATTACGAATGATAGAATTGCAAAAACGAATAAATTCAATGATTTTACTTTCATGTGTAATCATTCCGCAGTTGCTATGGTTTATAAGTTTTTTTGTTTTGCAAAATATAGTTCAAAACGATTAAAATGAAGATTTTTAATCATTTAGCTTGCTAAATGAAAGATTTAAATAATTTTGAAATGTTTTATTTTAATGGGGATGAAATCTAAAGTAAATCAAAGATTTACGATATACTTTATTAGGAGAGAAAATGATAAAGTCTAAAGAAAATTCTGTTGGGGCGTGGGCGTTTTTAATTGCGGTTATTTTTGCAATTATCATCGGTATTTCAACAAGTTTTATCCCTCTTTCTTCAATTGCTAAGTATAGCAGTTTTGTTTATTTGATACTTGTGATATTAGGATTAATTGTTGGAGCTTCAATTAATGTGGCTGGAAGAGATTCGCAGGCATTTCTTATCACTGGAGCAATTATTGTTATTGTAAGCAGATTTGGAATGGAAAGTGTCACAAGTTCTTTGATAGGAATAGGAGTTGGAGATATAGTTTCTTCAGCATTCGCAGCATTGCTTGCTTTATTTATTCCTGCAACAATTATAGTAGCATTAAAAACAGTTTTTGGATTAGCGACGGTTTAAAGTTTTAAGATTAATAACAGAACTATCAAAATCCATTCTCGGACACGCAGTATTAACCCAAGAGTTTATTCCAAAATTTTCAAATTCGTTTATGTCTATGTTATTTCCTATAAATAGGTAAGATTTTTTATTTTTCAATTTTGACTTAAAAGAAATAGCTTTTCCTAAATTTTCCTGCCCCGGTTTTGTTGAAACTAAAATTCCTATTTTATCTGCATTTAAAAATTTCAGATAAGAAGTTTTTCTTTTTTTATCAAGCAAATCTATTTCCTCTTTTGAAATTTGTTTTATATTGTTTTCTTCAAGAACATAAACTGGAATTCCTGATTCAAATGCGAGGGAAACTGCATGGAATTTTCCTGTACTCAAAAGCAAGATTGCTTCTGTTTCCGGAGGAAATTTTGGAGAAGAACATCCCAAAACTTGAATCATCAGAGTTATTTTATGTTGGGCAGACAGGATTTTTGAAACTTTTTCAGCGATTTCTTTAAATTGGATGGAATAAGCAATTGCAATTTTTTTCGGAAGTTTCAACTGAGAAATTTTTTTTTCATTTATTTCTGATTTTGTTTTTGCTGGAATAAACAGATTCTTCATGTAATAAGATATTGATTTTAATTTATATAGTTTTTTAGAACAATTCTTTTAAATTTGAAAAGAATAGAATATTATGGTAAGATTAAACTCTTTGAGAATTGGAAATTATGAAGTTTCATATTCATGGTCCACAATTGGACAAGCTCTTCCTGCAATGGAAAGAAAAGGATTTCAATTGTGTTCTCTCAAAGATATCGCAAAATTAAGAATTGCTGAAATGATTTTAAAAGAAGAGAAAAAAATTTCTCTTTTTGACAATGGACCAATTTTAATAAAAGAAGCAATTTTGTGCACTCCTTCAAATCCTCCGAAGGCCAGATTAATAAAAAATTCTCCTTTTTTAGAACCTTATATAAAATTTATTCCTGAACAAGGAATTGTCATTGAACCTTACAAGCTAGTTAAACAAACTGATTTAATTCGGGATGATGGAAGAAGTTTTAGAGATAGGATAGTAAGCGAGTTAGGGAAAACAAATTTTTTTCCTACAATGAATCAGACTATTCGCTCCTTGGAAAACGCGATTGAATTTCCTATTGAAGAGCAAGCATGCCTTGGAAGATTTATTGCAACAGAAGATTTTAAGAAAGACGGACTAGTCTCTTCTATTTTTGGAGCATTTTTAGATTTGTATAAAGAAAGTTTGATTCGGTCTGAAATTAAAGGAATAAGAATCTATCCTGAATTTTCCGAAGGGATGAAGATATTTGAATGGAATTTTGCACGTCAGATGGTTTATGGTAGAGATGAAACTGCAGACATTTGTTTGCATTCGATTCTTCCTTTAGAAGATACTATGTATTATATTTTTGGAATAAAATAAATTAGAATCCGTTAATAAGAACACTTCTTATTTTCTGATAGATAGATTGTTTTGGTTTATTAGAATTTACAATTATTTTTCCATAATTTTTTTGAAAAGAATATTCCCAACGATAAGATTCCATAGATATTTGCGGAGGAAATTCTTGTTCAAAAATAGTTTCTTCAATAGAATTCATTTTATTCAAACTTGTTAGGTTTTCTCTCAGGCTCTGCGCTTGATGTAACATCTCTTTCGATTTTTGCGAAAGGTGGAGTTACAATCAATAAGTTGTCTCCGAATCCAGCAATATTTCCTTCAAGAGCTTCTGCTGTTTTTTTAACTTTTGAAACAGCTCTTTTCAACTCTATTGGGTCTTTTTGCTTCAATGCCTTTATGTCAATGATTGCGATTGTGTAACCTTCTCTTAAAACGTTTAGGATTGCGTTAACGTCTTCATATTTTTTCAACGCGAAAAGTTTTACAAGAACTTTGCTGTCTTTTTGTTCTCTTTCTAAATCAATTTCCAGATAATCTTCTGTAGAACCTTCGCCTCTAGAACCAGAGAAAGCCTTTTTTATTTTATCAAACACCATATTGAATTGAGAAATAAGACATTTATAAAGATTTCGCAAGTTTATTTTATATATTCAAAAATATCTGTAATTTTTTTGTCGACGGAGATTTGATTAAAATAAAAATTAGAAAAATTTATTCAATTTGATTTTGAATTTCTTCCTGAAATTTTTCAAGTTGTTCAGCGAGGGAACTTTCCTGTTTTTCAAAAGATTTTATTCTTAATTCCAAAATTTTTTTCTTTTCCAGAAGTTCTTCATTAATTTTTGATTTTTCAGATTTAATCATTAATTGTCCGATTATTTTGAAAACTTCATCGCCTGATTTTTCAAGTTCCTCAAGAGCAGAATTAGTTTCTGCAATTTCTATCTGAAACGCCTGTTTTTGGAGAATAGTATTTTGCAATCTTTGCTCGAGAATCTGCAATTCCTGAATTTTTTCTTGATCCATAGCTAAGACACCTCCGGTTTCTTGTGCATCAACTTCCCACTAAATTTGCAGTCAAGCCTGATTTTCATTTTAGAATTATTCCGCTTTTATTTTTTTTACGTGAGTTCTAGGCTTGTAAAAGATTTTGCTCCCACAGAAAGGGCAGACGAATCTCTTATCCAAACTAGTGCTGACAACTTTTTTCTCACACTTGAAACATTTATATGCAACCATTTTGATTTTAATTTTTTAAGTAATATATATCTGATGCGAATTTTTTTCCGCATTTTGAACATTCCCAAATTCCTTTTGAAAGTCTTTTAACTCCTAATTTTTCGCAGTAAGGACATTTCTGTTTTATTCTTTGCTTTTGCTCTACGTTAACAAGTTTAGCTCTTACAGATCTTCCGTATCTTGCTCCGAATCTTCCTGCTGATTTTGTTTTTTTTGATTTTGATGGCATTTTGTTTTTTCCTATTTTTCTTTCAATATCTACAATCGTTGTTGTCTCAATTTCTTTTTCTTTCGAAAAAGAAATGGGGCTGCCCGGATTTGAACCGGGGTCGAGAGGTCCCAAACCTCTAAGGTTACCAGACTACCCCACAGCCCCATTGAAAAATTTAACAATTTTTAATTTATAAATTATTCTTATTATTTTTTAGCAGGGGTTTTTGCGGGAGTTTTCTCTGCTGATTTTTTTTCAGTAATAGGTGCAACGGTAGCAGCTGGAGCAGCTTCTGCTGCTTTAGTTTCTTCTGCTGCTTTAGCAGCTTGTTCTTGCTGTAAAATCTTATCCTGTTCTTTCTTTATTTTTGCAAAAGATTCTTCAAGCATTTTCTTTTTCTCTGCAGAAACTTCTGTCTTGCATGCATTTATTTCCTTATCATATTTCCCGTCGATAATTTCCTGCTCAACTTCAACAGCGGGTTTGTCTTCAACTAAAATTCCCAAGCTGACACAAGTTCCAACAATAGTTTTTACTGATGACTTCAAATCCTTGCAAAGCAAATTTCCTGATTTTGTCTGAGCAATAGCAATTATTTGTTCAATTGAGATATTTCCAACTTTGATTTTTTTCTGTTTTCCTGAGCCTTTGTCAATTCCTAATTCTTTTTTCAATAATCCAGATACTGGAGGTGAGAAAACTTTTACTTCAAAATCTCTTGTAGAAGGATTAACATTTAATTCAACAGGAACCTGAATTCCTGAAAAAGATTTAGTAGCTTCGTTTACTTTTTGAATAACTTGATTGATAGGAATTCCTACTGGACCCAATTTCTGACTTAGTGCTGGACCTGGTTTCATTGCTCCACCGTCGACTAAAAGTTTAATTAACATTTGCTTCCTCCTTTTTTTCAAAAGATGTAACTAGATGACAATTAACTCTGCCCTCAAGATATCCGCGAATATCTTTTCTAGGAGTTGGAAGTTCAACAAGAACATCCCATCGATTGTAACTAGGTTTATCATTTTTAAAAATAAATTCAGAACTTAATACTTCACAGTCTCTTAAATTAAGATAAGATTTCACATCAGTTACAGAAGTAGGCAAATTAATCCATAATTCATATTGTGTAAGTTCATTCATTTTCATCTTCTCTCCTTATAACTTTAACATTATCTAATCTAACAGTAACTGGCAATGGAACAACTGCTCCAAGCAAGCTTACTACAACTTCATCTTTTTGTTTGTCTATTCTTATAACTTTCGCTTTTTCTTTTTTGAAAGGTTCTGAAATCATTTCAACAATGTCGCCTTCTTTTATTGAAATTGTCGTCGCTGAAGGTTCAATCATATTTTTTATCTCTTCGTAATTTATTGTCTTTCCGATTATTCCTTTAACATAAGGCAAATCGAATGCAGCTTCTTCTGCAGATTCTCTGTCTTCTGCTTCCATTAAAACATATCCTCTTAATCCATGAGGACGAAGAACTGAAAAAACATTAAGGCCTTTTTTCTGAGCTCTCTCGCTAATCATATCAAGAACTCTTTCTTCTTTGTTTGTTGTTACTTTTACAATGAAAATCATTTTATTTTATTATTTAGCTCCGTCTAAGACTTAGTATCTTAGAAAGATATAATTTATTTGAAAAGAGGGTTTATAAATTTTTTTAATTAGGAGCTTCATCTGCAAAAGAATTATTTGTAAGATTTGTAAGACCATGCCCATCATAATAAACAGAATAGACTTCCCAGTTCCCATCGCGAGTAGAGGAAAATAAAATTTTAGATTCGTCTTTCGACCAAATTGGCCAAAAATTCATTCCTGGACTGGAAATTATTTTATGTTTATTTAATCCGTTAGTATCCATCACATAAATTTGATTATCTTCTCTCGAAGTGAATAAGATTTTTTCCCAAAAAGATGACCAAGAGGGATCATAAACATTTACATTATCTAAATTTAATTTCTTTCTAATTTTATCTGAAAGGTTTATTGTATAAACTCCATTATATCCACTATAAACAATTTTAGTTCCATCTGGAGAAAAAGAAGGTTCTTCGGCGGAAAAATTGTCTGAAGATAATTTAGTTGGATTTGAACCATCTGAATTCATTATATAAAGTTGATAATCGAGATTAGTAGTTGCTTTATCTCTACCCGAAACAAAAACAATTTTTTTCCCATCGGGGGACCAACAGGGATTGTGATCATAAAATGAATTATTTGTTAACCTAGTAGGATTTGTTCCATCAGAGTTCATAGACCAAATTTCATATCGAGAGTCCCATTGTCCGGCAGAATTTTCTCTATTTGAAACAAAAACAATTTTATTTCTCTGGGAGTTCCATTTTGGAGATTCATTTGCAGAAGGATTATTTGTGAGATTTATCGGATTTGAACCATCTGAATTCATTACAAAAATTTCAGAATTCCCATCACGATCTGAAACAAAAAGAATTTTGTTAGTTATATCTCCAGTACTCCCTCCGTTCCCCCCACTTCCACCATTAATCGGAATTTCTCCGCTATCAATTAATTTGTCGTATTGCAAAACTCTTTTAGAATAAGAAGGAATAAATTTTTTGAAAATTCCCATATCTATTCCAATATCTCCAAATAATCCACCATAAATTTGCCATCTTATTTTATCTGTTTTATACGAAGAAAAATCTGCATATTCTGATAGTTTGCCGTATAATCCGGCGGCGCGATCGTAAAGCCATAAAGAAAGTTCTTGGCTTGGAACGACTGAAATATTAACCTCGTCGGGAAGTGTTGGTTTTTGAAAATTAAAATTATTATTAAAGACACTTATTGGAGCCCATGAATTATCTGAATAAGAAACTCCAAGAGTTAAATCTGCATTTTGAGTTAAAGTTGCAGTGATAAGAGAAGAAGATTTTACATAAACATCTAAATCAACATCCAGTTTTGGAGTTACAATTATAGGTATCGGGGGAATTGTGGGAATAGTGCCGATAACAAATGGTTTAAAATCGTGATGAATAATTTTATATGTTTTATGCATATCTAAAAATTCTTTTGGAGAATTAATAGTGACATTAACATTGTCGGTTGTTATATTTTTAAAAGTCAAATTTTTCATTTCAAAATTTTCTATTTTAAATTCTAAATCAAATTTAGAGTTGAAAGAAATATTTCCATTTGCATTTATTTGGTCGTCAGTTGTTTGAAGATTTCCATCAATATCATATAGAACAACATTCTTCAAATCATAATTAAAATTAAATAAATCCAAAGAAGAGCGAGGAGTAATTCCTTTGCTTAAAATAACCGAGCGAATATTTGAAGAAGTTAATTCCTGAGTAGAACTAAATGAATAATTATCAACAACTTCTTCAAGAGAAGCATCTTCGGTAATTAATGTTTTTCCGTCTGAAGAAACATCGACAACTTTTCGAAGTAACCCTTGTGGAGTTGAGGGAGTAATATCGGAGATAATTATTTTCCCCGGAGATAATGAATCTATTTTTTGTGAGAGAGTTATACTATTTGGGGTTGCTGAAGAAATTTTTTGAGAATTATAGTCGGGGAGAACGATAGCGGTGTTTGCTATTTGGGGTTTTGTTTCTTGAGGAGTCGGTTGAGTTGGATGAGGACATGCAGTAAAAATAGAAACCATCGCAACAGCAGCGATTGTATTTCTTATTCCTTTGAATAAAGATTTTTCCAAATTCATCCTAAAACATAGTTAATTGTCTTTTAAATTATTTGGTTAAAAATTTCATCAAGATAGAAATAACGAAACCAAGAACTCCAATTATTAAAATTCCTGCTGCAGAAACTTTTGCAATCTTAAGAAAATCTTCTCTTGTCGGTTTTTTTAATACCATCCATACTCTTTTGCACTTTTCAAAAAAAGATTTTAATGAAGTAAAAACTTTCATATATTAATTAGAAAACATGGGTTTTTAAGATTTATCAACACGATTAATCAGGTTCAAATCAGCTATATTCTGCGCGAGGATTATCAGTCATTAATCGGGATAAATTTTTTACTGAACTATATCCCCCAATTCTATCAATATCCAAATAATCTTTTGAGTCTTTTAAACGTAATAATGGTTTATCTTCTGAATTAAACCCTTCGAAAAAAACTCTTCTTTCAATGAGTCCGTTTCCTCTATCCCATTCAATTTTAAATATATTAAAAGTAGGATTATGGATTTGGTCCTTTAATATTCCGTAAAATTCATCTTTTTCCATATTCTTTAAATTATAAATTAATTTTTAAGTATTTGTGTATAGGAAAATATTATTCATAAAATTCAATTCCAAGTTCGTCTTCAATTTCTTTGTGCTTCATTTCATCAATTGAATCTTCGTGTCCGATAATCTGTGAGCTTTTTACTCCTGTAACTACAAGGAGAACTCTTATTGATTTATCCATGTCGTCGGAAATTTGTGCTCCCCAAATTAATTTTGCTTCACGACTTAATTTATTTCCAACAGTTTCAATTATGGTTTTGCATTCTTCCAAACTCATATTAGGACCACCGATAATATTTACCAATGCGCCTGTTGCTCCAGAGATATCAACGTCAAGCAAAGGATTTTGAATTGCTTTTTCAACTGATTCAACTGCTCTTTGATTTGAATCTGATTCTCCCAACCCGATTAATGAAACTCCGCCGTCAACCATTACAGCTTTTATATCTGCGAAATCAAGATTTACCAATCCTGTTGTTGTAACTAATTCTGTAATTCCCTTGACTGCATTTGTTAAAATCTCGTCGGCAATTTTGAAAGCGGTGTGAAGAGGAAGTTCTGGAGCTAATTCAAGAAGCTTGTCATTTGGAATTACAATCAAAGTATCGACGACAGATTGCATTCTGTCTAATCCTTCCATTGCATTTTCAATTCTTTTTTTTCCTTCAATTGTGAAAGGGAGGGTTACAATTCCTATTGTTAATGCTCCTTGTTTTTTTGCGAGCCCTGCGATGAAAGGCGCAGCACCTGTTCCTGTTCCTCCGCCCATTCCGCAAGTTATGAAAATCATATCGCTTCCAGCAATTTTTTTCTTTATTTCTGATTCAGATTCTTTTGCTGCCTGCTCTCCAATTTTTGGATTGCTTCCTGCACCTAATCCTTGAGTCAAATCTTTTCCGATTAAAATTTTCTGGTCGGCATTTGCATATAATAAATCCTGCGCGTCGGTATTTACTGCAATTAATTCTCCGCCTTTAATCCCAATTTCTCTCATCCTGCTTAAAGAATTATTTCCTGCTCCGCCAACTCCGATAACTTTTATCTTCGCTGATTGCTTTTTTATTAGTTCTTCAAGTTCTCTATCAATTTCTTTAACTTCTTCGGAAACATTGGAAAAAGAAGTTGCACCTTTTTTAAAAATCTCAGCCATACAAATTAGAATTAAATTGGATTTATAAGAATTATTGTTCCTGCTTTACAGGGTTTTCTATTTCCTTGACCTCAAGTTCCAAATCTAGAATATCCTTAAACTTATCTTTGAACATTTCAATTAATTGCTTAATATTTTTTTCTACTTCAATAATTATTTTTTTATCCTGCACGGAAAATTTGAATTCTCTTCTGAATAGAAACTCAATCAATGATCTTGCTTTTTCATTTATGTCGTCAACTTTTTTCAAAACATTAATTTCGTAGATTACCTCTTTTCCAGCGAGAGGATTATTAAAATCAATCATTACTCTTCCACTTGAAACAGATAATACTTTTGCTATTCTGCCATCGAAGTTGAATACTGCTCCAGGAACGGGATTTAAGTTTTGAGAATGAAACAATTTTATTGGAACCATCTGGACAAACTCTTTTACTCTCGGGCCAAATGCTTTTTCTGGAGAAAGTTCAATGGTATATCTTCCAATTTCTTTTCCAATCAAGAAATCATCAATTCCTTTAAGGAACATTCCTTCGCCAAGAGAAAAAATCAATGGTTTTGGATTTGCCTCAGGGTTTAATTTTTCAAGATTTTTTTTAATATTTGAATCGAAAATTTCCCCGTCTTTCGTTTTTCCAGTAAATTCGATTTCAATAAAATCTTTTTTTTGCATTGCCATTTTATTTTCTTGAGTAAAAATGTTTATAAATGTATTTTTTTTGGTTAAGTTATGGTTTTAAAGATAATCAATGCAACAGAGGCGAAGGTCGGAACGAATATTATCGTCGAAGGAATGCCCTGCACAATAAAAAAAATCGACATCAGCAAGACAGGAAAGCACGGACATGCAAAATGCAGAATTGAATGTTCTGGAATAATCAGCGAAACAAAAAAGGTTTTCGTAATCCCTGGACACGATAGATTGGAAATCCCGCTTGTAGAAAAAAGAAAGGGGCAGGTTCTTTCTGTTGGAGATAAAGTCAGCATAATGGATTTGGAAAATTTTGAAACATTGGAAGTTGAATGCCCTGATGAAATAAAATCAGAGCTCGGGGAAAATGACAATGTGGAATATTGGGACGTTGAAGGCGAGAAAATAATTAAACGAAAGGTATAATTAGATAAAAATCAAATAATAACATGGCTAAAATTTTAGAATTAAAATCAAAGATTTTAAATAGCATAATTTTATTTCACTAATATGGCTAAAATTCTGGAAGCGACAAACCGAATTTTTAAGAACGTTTTCGTGTGCAAAAGTTGCCAAACTAAAAACAGAGCAGACCCTCAAAAAATTCTTAAAGGAAAAGTTAAATGCAGAAAGTGCAAAAAGAAAGCGTTTAGACCCTTGAGAAAAAAGTAAGTAGATAAAAAGATGGATTTTATAATATACGACATTGCATTGCTGATAGCATTTGTAATTTTTGTTTCTGTTTTTTTATATAAGAGAAAGGAGAATCTGAAAAGAGATGGACTTTTATTTTTGTATAAAACAAGCGTCGGAATAAAAATAATAAATAGAATCGGAAAAAAATATGAAAAGTTATTGAATTTTCTGAGTTATGTTTCTATCGGGCTCGGATTTTTGCTTATGGGTCTTGTGATTTATTTTTTCGGCAAGATAGCTTGGATTTACATGTTTCAAAGCGAAATTGTCAGACTTGTAAAAATTCCTCCAATAATGCCTTTGTTGCCTTATCTTCCTCAAGTTTTCAAATTGAATTTTCTTCCGCCATTTTATTTTACATACTGGATTTTAATAATTGCAATAGTTGCAATAACTCATGAATTCAGCCACGGAATTTTTGCAGCAAATAAAAAAGTAAAAGTAAAGAGCACAGGATTTGGATTTTTCCCTTTCTTCCTCCCAATATTTTTAGCAGCATTTGTTGAACTTGACGAGAAAAATATGGAAAAGAAAAAAATCTCTCACCAGATGGCGATTTTATCTGCAGGAACATTTGCGAATACTCTAACTGCAATTTTATCTTTGGGAATTTTAATATTATTTTTCTCTTTGGCGTTTACGCCCGCAGGAGTTGTATTTGATACTTACACTTATTCTGCTGTCGGAATTTCTGCAATAACTTCGGTAAATAATTTGAATGTGAATAATGTTAGTTATGATAAATTATTGAGCTTGAGCAATCCGACGGGATTTAACGAAATAAAAGCAGGAAATGTAAAATTTATAGTTACGCAGGATTCATTGAAAAATCAAAAAAGTAATTCTGGATTTTTAGCTTTGTACAATGATGCTCCAGCGATAAGAGCAAATTTGACGAATATAGTAATAAAAGTTAATGGAATAAATGTAAATAGTCGAGAAAAATTCGCAGGAGAATTATTGAAATATTCTCCAGGGCAGAAAATAATTATCACTGCTCTTTACGGAGATGCGTACAGAGATTATGAAATTACCCTTGGAGAAAATCCGGAAAATAAAAGCAAAGCATATCTTGGAGTTGGTTTCTTGAATAAAGAAGGCTCTGGATTGATGAATAAAATAATTGGCGCGTTTTCTTCTTTTAGAAATTCTAATGTTTATTACTCTCCAAATTTCGCTTTTGCTGAATTCATTTATGATTTATTATGGTGGCTCGTTCTGATAAGTTTCAGTGTTGCTTTGGTTAACATGCTTCCAGTTGGAATTTTTGATGGGGGGAAATTCTTTTATCTGACAGTTCTTGCAATAACAAAAAGCAAAGAAAAAGCAAAGAAAGCTTTCAAATTTGTAACTTATTTATTTTTGTTCTTAATATTTGTAATTATGATTTTCTGGGCAATCGGGATGTTTAAGTAAATTTAAAAATCTCTCGCTTGTTCTTAGTTTATGATTCCTGAAAAAGTTAAAGAAGTTTTGAAAAAACAGCATTATGCAATTGCAGGAAAACATTCTGCGGTTCAGGTATGCAGATGGACAAAGAAATCTCTTTTAGATGAAGGAGTTTGTTACAAGGAACAATTCTATGGGATAAAATCTCATCTGTGCTGTCAGATGTCGCCTGCAGTGATGTGGTGCCCGAATCGATGTTTGCATTGCTGGAGAGCAACTGAATTAACTATAGATAGTGAACTGAGGGGGAAAGTTGATTCTCCTAAAGAAATTATTGACAAATGCATTGAAGCACAGAGAAAATTATTGATTGGATTTAATATTGATAAAAATTCGAAGAAAAAACAATTGAGCAGAGCGAATATGAAAAAATATCTTGAAGCACAAGAACCGATGCAGTTTGCGATTTCACTTTCAGGCGAGCCAATGGTTTATGAAAAAATTGGAGAACTTATTGCTGAACTTAGAAAAAGAGGAAAAACTAGTTTTCTCGTTACAAATGGATTGTATCCTGAAAAACTTGAAGAGATGAAAAAGAAAAAACAATTGCCGACACAGTTGTATATTTCTGTGAATACTTCGAATAAAGAAATGTATAATAAATTTCACAGAAGTTCAAAAAAAGATGCGTGGGAAAGATTGAATAAAAGTTTGGAAATAATGTCGGAGTTAAAAAGAAAAACTAGAACAGTTTTTAGAATGAATCTTGTAAAAGATTTGAATATGAATCCTGAAATGGTCAAAGAATATGCTGAAATGATTAAGAAAACAAATCCGATGTTTGTCGAGATAAAAGGATTTATGAGTGTCGGATTTGCAAGACAAAGATTAGGATATGAAAGAATGCCGTATCATAAAGACATTGTTGATTTTGCAAATGCAATTTTAAAATTTCTTCCAGAATATAAATTTCTCGATGAGAAAAAGGAATCACGAGTTGTTCTTTTAGGAAAAAATAAGAAAGATATGAAGATTAAAAAGAGTGAATATTAGAAATATTTAAATAGTAAGAAATTCTTACTTAATTATGAATATAGAATTAACCAAAATGAGCAGTAAGGGGCAGGTGGTAATTCCTGGAAATATTAGAGAAAAACTTGAACTGAGTGAGGGAGAAATTTTAGCGGTGTCTTCTAAAGAGAATATGATTGTTTTAAAAAAAATTGAAAACCCCACTGAAGAAGAGGACTTAAGAACTTTTTCTGAAATAAAAAAATCCTGGAAAGAAATATCAGAAGGAAAGTTCAAAAAAATGAAATCCGAAGATTTTCTTAAAGAAATTTCTAAATGGTAAAAGTAGTTTATACCGAGAAATTTGAAAAAGAGATTAAAAAATTGGATAATTCAATAAAGGAAAAAGCAATTAAACAGATTAAAAAAATTATAGAAAATCCTGAAACTGGAAAACCTTTGAGATATAATTTAAAGGGAGAAAGAACAGTTTATGTTTGGCCTTTTAGGATATTATATACTTATTTTGAAAATACGATTTATTTTTTAAGATTTGAACATAGAAAAGACGTTTATGAGAAATAAGGGAAGAAGAATTTGGATTTTCAACTTCTTAAATAAATTATAATTATTGCCCCATTTTGCATAAGCATTCCATCCGTTTAAAATTTCTGCAAATTTTTCTTGTGAAATTTTACCTTCTTTAAATTCTTGTATTTTTTGCTTTATTTTTCTAATATTTCTTTTTCATGACCTCCTCTCCACACTAAAGTGTGGAGTTTCCTGAATGATGTTCATCTTGAGTTCTTACATAATTTCTAACAACATCTAACTGAACAAATCCGACGGATGATGCAAATTTTCCTCTGCTCCACA
>Ga0334722_10001690_pt1 | contig 26738 bp, 26 predicted proteins | sample C3_bottom_MG_FD_207210 | JGI IMG/M metagenome (GOLD analysis project Ga0334722, IMG submission 207210) | Sediment microbial communities from Yellowstone Lake, YNP, Wyoming, USA - C3_bottom | ecosystem: Environmental > Aquatic > Freshwater > Lake > Sediment | place: USA: Wyoming | collected... | reverse complement strand
CCCGGCAAATCCAATCTGCTCCTGCTCCAAATAGGCTTGGATCATATCGAGCATCTCCAGGTACTGGGAAAAAATGACCAGCTTCTGCCCACTGTCGCGCACCTCGTGCAATAGCTGCACAAAGAGGTCCCATTTTCCCGACTTATGCTTCTGAAAATCTTTGTACTGTTTGGTCAGCAGGCAAGGGTGGTCGCAGATCTGCTTGAGCGAGGTTAAGAGTGCAAAGACGTGCAGGTAGGGAACAGGTTTTTCCTTATTCTCCAGATCTTGTATGAGCGCCTCTCTGTGGCGCAGGAATGTCTGCTTGTAGAGCTCCTCCTGCTCTTTGGAAAGGTCGCAGTAGGCAATCTCTTCGATCTTTTCAGGAAGCTCCCGCAACACTTCCGATTTTTTTCTGCGCAGAATGAAGGGTTTGATGAGTTTAGAGAGCAGCAATTTTTTTTCTGTATCCTGATTCTTTTCAATCGGATTGACAAACCGCTCTTTAAATTGCGCCTCATTGGGCAAATAGCCGGGGACGATGACGTCAAACAGAGCTTTCAGCTCGAGCAAGCGGTTTTCAATGGGGGTGCCTGTGAGGCCAAGGCGCATGCTCGCTGTCATTTTTTTGAGCGCTTTATGTGTTTGCGACTGTGCATTCTTGGCGATTTGAAGCTCATCAAAGATCGCAATTTCAAAACTGATCTTCGCAAGTGCGCGCTGCTCACTGCGGAGCGTTCCATAGGAGGTGAGCAAAATATCGGCCCTCTCTTCGAAATGCTCCAGCGTGCGGCTAATGCCATAAAACACCAGCACGCGCCTAGAGGGCAGGAAATTCTTCAGCAAATCTTCCCAGTGGTAGATGACAGAGGTGGGACAGACAACAAGAATCTTGCCTGCAGCATCTTGCGCTCTAGCATTCGACGCGGCGGCGATGAGGCCCATGGCCTGGTGCGTTTTTCCAAGACCCATCTCATCACAGAGCATGCCAGACAGCCCGTGCAAATAAAGAAAAAACAACCACCGCACCCCCGTCTCCTGATAAGAGCGCAGCTGGCTCTGCAACCCTGAGAGATCGACAGTTTGTTCTGTCTGAAATGCATGCAGCTGCTCAATTAGGGAGCGGGTCGTCTTCTCTTCTGGCGTCCTTCCCGCAGGCACCTTGAGATCTTCACATGTGATGAGGCGCAGCCACTGCAGCGTGGTGAGTCTCAGCTGCTCCCCCTCTTTGAGCCAACACTTTTTAGAGATGCTTTTAAGCCAGCTGAAGCGGGGATGTTTAAGCAAGAGCAGTCCAGCAGATGAGAAAAGGTAGCGCTTATTCTCTTGCACCGCCTGCCAGACATCAAAAAGGCGGGCTCTGCCCACCTCCGTCTCAAAGACAGCTTCCAGAAGCCATGTCGTTGTCTTTGTTCTCCCACTTTTCTTCAATCTATTGACCTTCACAACCAGGTTGCTTGGTTTTTTCAATTCATTTTGCAAAGACAAGATAGAGGGCGTTAGCGCATCTAATTCATAGAGGACAAAAGGGGGCTCATCAAGAAGGGTGATGCTGGTCTCTTTGACATACGCCTCAGGCACTCTCTTCTCATGCGGAATTTCATAAAACCCCTCCCCTTCCACATAGGTATACTCTGCAAAAATCTGCACCTTGGTTGCATCGTAGGGGCTAAGGAATTGGAAATAGGGAGAGACCAAAATTCTTCCCTGCTCATTCAAAGAGATGTTCAAGCCCCCCTGTTGCAAAGGGCACCTATCGGCAAAAAAACCTTTCAGCCCCTCCAAATCTTCGCGGTGCTGACGTATGAACGGCGCGATCTCTGTCTTAGAAACAATAAGACCTGGCCGGATCAGCGATTCCCCCCTTCCAATTGTTTTAGCAAAAAACCCCTTCCCTTTAAGATAGATCCACTCTCCAAAATCGATGATCCCCTCCGAATGATCCATCATTTCAAGCGCTGCTTCAAAGCGCAGCGCACCCATCGCTGAAACGCTAAACTGCAGTTGCGACTCAACGGTAGAGACGTGCGTCTGAAACCCCTCAAAGCCCCCGAGCCAAACGCGGTGGCGATTGATGAAATCATCCATCTGCGCGCGCAAGACAACCTTCTCTACCCCCTCAAACAAAAGGTTATCTAAAAGGTAAAACCCCTTCTCCTGCAGATAGACCCAAGAGCCGAAATAAGCAGAGTCAGCCTCTTGCAGATCTCCCTGCTTAAAGACATAACAAACAATGTGTAAATTCCCCTCCTCATCAAAACGCACATGGTACTGGGCTCTAGTAGGGCTCAAATGGATCTGCACGTCAGCCAGATATTTTTGCACAATGAGGGAGTGCTTATGCAGCATCGATCCAATTTTTTCCTCAGGCACCACCTCCTGATTAAAGATTGGATCGATGTGCCGCGGAAAAAAACCCTTTTTGGGAACAAATAGCCACTCACCCACCTCCACACCTTGCAATAACTTCCCCTGGCGCTCTGCAGGCTGCAACGACGCAAACAGATCCTTTTCAAGGCGCAGCTGCCGTCTCTTCACATCATAGCTTATGGCTTTAATCTGATATTCCTGAAACTCATGAACAGACAGCGGCGACTGGACGGTGGCCAAAGGGGCAATCAACTGCGCCCAGTTCACCTCAGCAATATAAAAACTCACAGCAAGAGAGGAAAACTTAACGTGAATCTCATGGGGCAGCGCTCTCTTGCCCTCTTCAAACTTGATCCGGTATTTCTCCCCCTCCTCCTGCATCGCCATCATCCATTTGGCAAGGTCTGACCAGAAGCTGAGCTCATACTGCAGCTCATGGCTTGGGCGACCCGCCTTCCACAGGGCAATCTCCTCCGGGGGAAGATTCGAAAATTTCAGCGACGTCTCCTCCGTCTCAAGAGCGCGCTGAAACAACATCTCTTTGAGATGCTTGCTTGCGCCAGGACTCAGCCCTTGAATAGAGAACAACCTCTTTCCCGTCGATGAACGCGCCTCATACCCCTGACTTGTACTTTTAAGCACCTTTGCATCATAGCCATGCCGGCGCGAGGCCAACTGACAGAGGTGGTTCCACAGGCACGCATGAAAACGGATATGAAGAGGCAGCAAGTGTCCATTGAAAATCTTCTGATAAGCCGCTGCCAGGTGGGCGCACGACCGATTTTTCTCCGCTCCAGGACAGCTACAAAACCAGTCGAGCAGATGCCCCTCATCATCTAGCTGCAAAAAGGGCCAATAACGCCCCTTTTTTGTCAGCTCAGACACCTCCACCTGATAGGTCCCCTCTGAGAACAACACCTGCCCCGCCTTGCCCGACTGAAGCAAGGCTTTGCCCTCTACAATATCTTTTTTTAAAAATGGAGGGCCTTGCATAACACCTTATTCCAAGGGAAAAATGGATAGAGGAGTCTACACAACTCCTCAATACTTCACATGCCTGAAATGTAATATGTTTTCAATGACCCCTTTAAACACCAGGTCCGCACTGCCGATCATTTCAATCGTATCTTGCCCCTGCGCGTTGCAAGGAAAGTTAAAGTGCAACTCAAGAAAAGAGCGCGTCTTAACGCGCAAAGAAGAGGGCAACCTATGCAGCTTCATCGCCACAAACGCCGCAGCTGCACCTCCCGTGCCACACGCCAGCGTCTCCCCCTCCACGCCCCGCTCATACGTGCGCAGTGCAAGGGTGCCATCAGACAAAAAAGAGACAAAGTTAACATTGACCCCATGCGGCGCAAAATGGGGATGCGAGCGGATCCTCCCCCCTCGCACAGCCACAGGCACCTCATCTAAATCGCTGACGAAAATCACAGCATGGGGAACACCCGTATTGACCACATACACCAGATCGGCGTCTATTTGAATAGGCCAGTGCATAACAAGAGCTGGGCCAAGGTCCACAGCAATCCCACCCCCCGCAACTTTGCGGCACCTCAAAACCCCGTGCAAGGTCTCAATGGCCACCTCTTGCAGGGCCGCAGCCTGCCTAAAAATGTAATCGGCAAGGCAGCGAATCCCATTGCCGCACATCGCAGGCTCACTGCCATCAGCATTGAAGATCTGCATCCTGTAATCAGCGCGCTGCGAGGGAAGCAAAAGCAGCAGCCCATCCGCCCCCACCCCATGGCGCCTATCGCACAGCAGGCGCGCCACCTGGCACATGGGTAGAGACAGAGCCGCCTCACTAAAATCAAGCAAGACAAAGTCGTTTCCCGCCCCATGGTACTTAGTAAAAGAAAGGGGAAGCATTTAAATGAGGTCTTTGTAGGAACTAACAACTTGGTCGAGCAGACCAAACTCCAAGGCCTCCTGCGCGCTCATCCATGTATCCCGATCGATCGCGCGGTCAATCACCTTGGCATCTTTTCCCGTGGCCTTCACATACACTTCCACAAGCGCCTGGCGCGTCTTCAGAATCTCTTTCGCATGAATCTCCAAGTCGGTCGCTTGTCCGCGAATGACCGCACTGATCGAGGGTTGATGGATCATGATCCGCGCATTCTGTGTGGCAAACCTCCGCCCCGGAGCTGCGCACAGGCTCAAAATCGACCCCATAGATGCCGCAAGTCCCGTCACCAGCGTGGTCACAGGAGAAGTGAGCATTTTAATCTGGTCCCAGATGGCAAAACCAGAATCTACAGACCCCCCCGGAGAATTGATCACAAAGAGGATCGGTTTACCCGGATGCAGCGACTCCAAGTACCAAAACTTACGAATAACTTCTTTAGCGCTCTCATTATCCACCGCGTCGGAGAGGAAAATGCGGCGCGCCTTCAACAGCGCCTCATCAATCTTATCTTCAAGTATGCTGATGCCAGGCTTTTTCTGCGCAGGCTCTTCTTCCTGATTCTGAAACATCATACAAAACCTCTCTTTCCTTAAAACCCCAGTATTGCGCTTCAAGGCATTTATCCCCAAATAAATTCACAAGGTTGCCCCCGCACTCCGCCCCCGCACGCAAGAGTGAGGGCGAGCTGTGATCTCACAGCTGTTCAAACTAAAAACGTTGGGTAAAGATGCATAAGCATCGTCCACGTTCCGCTTCCGCTCCACTGGCGATGGTCCGGTTCCAGAATGGCTGGCTTTATCCATAACAGGTTTTTTATCTGGCCATTCCAGAATCCGGTTCTTTTGATCCCTCAAGCTCTTATGCGTCACCTATTGCCAATGCCTTACACTGCAAGACCATTGAATTACATACTGAAAACAATAGGCTAGGCATAGGAACTTGAGGGATCAAAAGAACCGGATTCTGGAATGGCCGGATAAGTAACCTGATAGGTCTAAAGCCAGCCATTCTGGAACCGGACCATCGCCAGTGGAGCGGAAGCGGAGCGTGGACGATGCTTATGCATTTTTAACCACCTTCAATCAATCACAAGCTCTGGGTACAGCGGGAAGCTACTCAAGAGCTCTGCGACCCTCTTTTGAACCGCGCTGAGCACTTTGGGGTCAATCTCCACTTTTGTGCGGCTCATCCCATTACCCTTCTCATCGAGAGCTGGTTTAGTATTTCGCAACAGCTCCACTATGCTGTCTGCAATGGTAATCATATCCCCTTCCTTCATCCCTAGAGTGGTGACGGCAGGCGTGCCGATTCGCACGCCGGAGGTGTACCAGGGGCCATTGGCATCGAAGGGGAGGCTGTTGCGGTTCACCGTCAGGTGCGCCTCGCGAAGGGCCAGCTCTGCCTGGCGCCCTGTGATGCCAAAGGTGGAGGCGACGTCAAAGACAAGCAAGTGGTTGTCTGTGCCGCCTGTTGTCAGCTTAACACCTTTTTTCATGAGGTGCTGGGCAAGCGCGCTCGAGTTGGCGACAATTTGGTGTGCGTACTGCTGATAGGAGGGTGTGTTTGCCTCTTTGAAGGCAATGGCTTTTGCAGCCATGACGTGGGGGAGCGGTCCGCCTAAAACAATGGGGCAACCTTTGTCGACCACTTCTTTAAACGCCTCTTTGCACAGAACCATGCCGCCGCGCGGTCCGCGAAGCGTCTTGTGCGTGGTTGTTGTCACGATGTGCGCAAAGGGGATGGGGTCAAATTCCCCTTGCATCACCTTGCCCGCCACAAGTCCTGCAAAATGGGCCATGTCGACCAATAAGAGGGCGCCCACGCTGTCGGCAATCTCGCGCATTTTGGCAAAATTGATCCGCCTTGGATAGGCAGAATACCCAGCGATCAAGATGGCAGGTTTTTCCCTTTTTACTTGCTCTTGGAGCTGCGCGTAATCGAGCAGTCCCGTCTGTTGGTTGATTTCGTAGGGGACAGATTGCATCATTTTAGCAGAGATGTTGTGCCTGTAACCGTGCGTTAAATGCCCTCCTGAATTGAGCGACATGCCCATCACCTTTTGGTTTACTAAAAGTTTGCGGACGCTCTCATACTCTTCTGCCGTCAGCTCATCGATGCTCTTTTTGCCCAGCCTCTCCACTTCCTTGTTCTGCACGCGGTAGACGAGCATTGCCCAAAAGGCCACTAGGTTTGCATCGGCGCCCGAATGGGGCTGCACGTAGGCGTGGTCGCAGGCAAAAAGTTTTTTTGCCTCATCCATGGCAGCTGCCTCGATCGCATCGACATTGTCGCAGCCAGCGTAAAACCGCCTGAAAGGCACCCCTTCGGCATATTTATCCGTTAAAAGATTGCCCATCGCAAGCTGGACGGCAAGGGAGGAAAAATTCTCTGAGGCGATCAGTTTTAGGCACTTGCGCTGATCTTTGAGCTCTTGGACGATTTTCTGCTCGATCAAAGGAAATTCTGTGCGGATGTGGTCGAGCGCCGCCATGTACGCAATCGCAGCAGACTCCCTTTTTTCCTCTGGCACACGATTAAAATATTTTTTTAGATGAGACATCGGGCACTCCTAAACAAAAACTGATCCCTTTAAGATGCCTATCTTCGGCAAAAAAATGAAGTGTGCAGTTTTTTAACTATTTCACTTGAGAGATATTGACCTCAGAGGCTAAGCTGCATTTCTATTTATGTATTCACCCCTCAAGTGAGAAAACAATGCTAGATGACCTAAAAGAAATTCTGGACATTCAAGAGCTCGACATGAAGATGATCCGTCTCATGCGCGTAAAAAAAGAGCGTCTAAAAGAGATGGAGCAGATCGCTGAGCTGCGCAAAGAGCTGCACGCGCAAACACGCAACAAAGAAGCTGAAATTGAGTCACTTGGGAAAAACATTCAATCTCTGGAACAAAAAATCCAAGAGGTCAACGCGAAAGTAAAAAAATTGGAATCTCAGCAGTCCAGTATTAAAAAAGCGGATGAATTCAACGCCATCACACAAGAGATGACGCACAGCGAAAGGGAGCGAATTGCCATTGAGCAAAAAGTCTCCGATCTGGTTGACAAACGGGTTGCTGAAGAGGAGCTGCTTGCGAAAATCAAAGAGAGCTTAAAAGGTTCTGAGCTGAGCAGCATGAATCTGGAAAAAGAGATCTCCGCAAACATCAGTTTGATCAATGAGGAAGGTGCGGGTATAAAAGCGCAGCGCGATGCTCTTGCAACAAAAGCCAACCAGGAGCTGCTCCAGATTTACAATCGCCTCTTACACAATAAGAAAGACCGCGTGGTCGTGCCTGTTGAAAACCGCACGTGCAGCGGTTGCCACATCGTGCTGACGGCCCAACACGAAAACCTGGTGCGCAAAGGAGACAACCTCGTCTTCTGCGAGCACTGCTCTCGCATCCACTACTGGCAAGAGAGCGAAGCCCTCGAGGGCTCCGCAGTGGCCACTAAGCGCCGCCGTCGACGTGTAGTTAGTGCATAAGTATGTGTTCTCTCACGCAGGGTAAAACAATGCCTAAAACGTTGATATCGCAGATGCCTTCAGAATCAACGTTTAGGCCCTGTTTAACCCCGTGGGGACACATACACACAAGTTTTGGGGAAAGCAGGCAATCGCTGCTGCAGGGCATTCCCCTGCAGGAGAGGAAAGTCTGGACTTCGCAGGAGAAGATACCAGTGAAAGACTGGGGGCCGCAAGGCTACGGAAAGTGTAACAGAAAATACTCCGCCGGCGTCAAAAACTGGACAGGCTGAAAATGCCAGCTTACAGGAGCTGGCCTCACTTGCAGAGATGCAAGGTGCTATAAACCCTATCTGAAGCAAGGTGCAAATGCCATTTCACTGTTCTCCGCAGGGCATTTGCAAGATCGCTTGAGGACCTTGGCGACAGGGTCCCTAGAGGAATGATTGCTCAACGACAGGATCCGGCTTATCGCTTTCCCCAGTTTGTTCTAGAGGGTGAGTTTTTTTATAGACCTCCCGTTTCAAGCGGGAGGAGACCTGTGTGTAAATTGTCGTTGTGGTCAGGCAATTGTGGCCAAGCAACACTTGAATCGTCTTCAAATCCATCCCCTTCTCTAGCCAGTGGGTCGCAATCGTATGGCGGATTGTGTGGGGCGTAATTTTACAGGCAAGTCCGCTGGCTTTTAGGTAGCGCTGAAAATTTCTATCAACAGAGCGGCAGCTCAGCTGCGTGCCCCACTTGTTCAAAAAGATCGCCTCCTTGTCGACTTCAGCTAGATGGTCCTGGCCATCACAGTGGCGCTCAGGATGCTCGAGATACTTGCTTAGCCACTTTGCAGCTGACTGCGTGATCGGCACAATCCTCTCCTTTTTTCCCTTTCCCAGGACTCTGAGGCTGAAGTTGTGCGCATCGAAATGGTGCCTCTTTAACCCAACAAGCTCGCTGATGCGCAGCCCACTGCTGTAGAAGAGCTCCATAATAGAGCGGTCGCGCAGCCCCAAATAACTAAAGAGATCTGGCTGCTCAAAAAATCTTTCCACCTGGTCGTAGCTGAGCGCAGGGGGGATTTTCTTTTCCAGCTTGGGACCTTCGATCTCATCGAGAAGATTATGCTCGATGAGGCGCTCTTTTACCAGGTACTGAAAGAAGGAGCGCAGTGAGGAGAGGCGGCGCAGAATTGTCTTTTTGCTGGTTGTTTTAGCAGCTAGCGCAGCAAGGTAGGAGCGCACGGCTCGCTTGTCGATCGCATGCACTGCAAGGGGGGCCTGCTCCTTGAGAAAATAGGCGAACTTCTCTAAGTCGAGGCCATAGTTGCGCAAGGTGTGCTCAGAGGCATTTTTGACAACCCTCAAATAATTCAAATACTTGTGCACACACTCTTCAAAAAGCAGCATCATCAGACCTCTTGCGCATCCTAGGGGGTTTCTGGTAAGATCGCTCTATTCCTATATAGCCCAATTATAACAGATATGACAATCAGCTTAAAAGCCATTACCAAAAAAGTGGGTCCGCGCCTGCTCTTTGAAGAGATCACGGTCACCTTCAACGCCAATAGTCGCTATGGTCTGACAGGGCCCAATGGGGCGGGTAAATCGACCCTTCTTAAAATCGTTATTGGCAGCGAAGAACCTACGAGCGGGTCAGTCAGCCTGCCGCGCAAAGTGGGCTTCCTCAACCAAAATATTGAGCCGTTCCACAACCACAAAGTGCTCGATGTGGTGATCATGGGCAATGCGCGCCTCTGGAATGCCTTAACAGAGAGGGACAAGCTCTACGAAGCGGACATGACAGATGATGTGGGGATTCGGCTGGGGGAGCTTGAGGAAATTGTTAATGAGGAAGATGGTTACAACGCAGAGTCAGATGCTGAAATTCTACTGACGGGAATGGGAATTCCAGCAGAGATGCACCATGAAAAAATGCACACCATTCCAACCGATAGGCAATTTCGGGTCATGCTCTGCCAAGCGCTCTTTGGCAACCCAGATGCCCTTTTGCTCGATGAGCCTACAAACCACCTCGACTTAGAATCGATCGGTTGGCTGGAAAGATTTCTGCATAATTACAAAGGGATCCTAGTTGTTGTCAGCCACGATAGACACTTCCTCAATGCTGTCACAACTCACATTGCAGACATCGACTACGAAACACTCATCATCTACCCCGGCAATTATGACCAGATGTTAGTGGCCAAAACGGCGGTGCGCGAAAGAACGGAGCTTGAGAATAAGAGTAAGGAAAAAAAGGTTGCGCAGCTGCGCGAGTTCGTCGCTAAATTCGGCGCCGGAACGCGCGCAAGCCAGGTCCAGTCGCGCCTGCGAGAGATCGAGCGCCTAGAGCCGCAAGAACTCAAAAAATCCAATATTCAGCGCCCCTACATCCGCTTCTATCCCCCAGAAAAACCCTCTGGCCAAGGGGTCTTCAAACTCACAGAGGTGAGCAAAGGCTATACAGGAAAGCCTGTCATCCACAACTTCTCGCTAGAGGTCATGAAAGGGGATAAAATTGGCGTGATTGGCAACAACGGCAAAGGCAAGTCGACCCTCTTAAAAATGTTAGCTGGCGTCCTGCCTGTAGATGGGGGGCGCCTCGAAATCGGCCACCAGGTGCAGATCGGCTATTTTCCACAAAACCACTCTGAGGTCATCGATAAAAAGAGCGCCATGACTGCGTTTGATTGGCTTAAAAAACGGCGTGAGGGTGTCTACGACCAAGATGTCCGCAGCATCCTAGGCAAGATGCTCTTTTCCGGCGACGATGCATTTAAGCCGATCTCCCACCTTTCTGGTGGAGAGACAGCGCGCCTGATCATCGGCGGCATGATGCTCTGCAATTATAACGTGCTCCTCCTGGACGAGCCCAACAACCACCTCGACCTCGAAGCAGTTTCTGCCCTATCGTGGGCTCTACAAGACTTCAAAGGAACTGTGCTCTTTGCCAGCCATGACCGGGACCTTATTGGAAATGCAGCGAGCAAAATCATCGCGTTCGAAGAGAACCGCCCCCGCCTCTTTGAGGGCAAGCTAGACGAGTACTTCGCTACAAAGCCTCGCTCAAGTTGACGATTTAATTTTTTTCTTATACTGTCATGGAAAAACAAGGAGCTCCATGACAGACCCCGTCAGTAGCAGCAAGCCGCCCCATCATCAGGCGGCGCCTCCCTCCCCTAACGTCTCCCTTCTAGCAAGAGAGATGCAAGAGTGGGTTGCAGAGCTAGCTAAACAACTGGAGCAAGTCATAGACGATCCCTCCCTCTCCACCTCTTCCCATTTTTTAGGGCAGTTTGCAACAAACGGAATCCATCTCAATCAAACAGTCCAAAACGCCCTGCTCATCAGGTAACATATGTTAAAAGAAACCCTCAAAGACAGCGCTGAAATCCTCTCCAACATCCTCAATCAGCCACTGACCATCCCCGGTATCGCAGAAAACACCACGCTGCTCCAAGCTCTTCAAAAATTCCATGAGCAGCAACCTGAAACGTCCGATTTGAGCCAAATGCTGCGCACCTTCTCCTCTAACCCTGAGCCCACCCACACCCTGATCCAAGAGCTCCAGCTCATCACGCGCGATCTAATGACGCAGTAGAAGAGAACTCATCGGCTGGACGGAAGATAGAATATCCCCTCGTCAAAAACCGATTTTTCAGGTTGTTTCGATATTAAAGAGTAGCAGTCGTTGATCGCTGTATCCAAATACAATCGTGCCATTCCACAGACAGATGTTATTGCTGAAGCTGCAGTATGGAGGCTCGGCAGGTGGCGTGCAGCCTAATATTTTAAAAGGAGCTATTTTGGGATGATGTAGCGTGACCTCTTCTTTTCCAAATGCGGGAGTAAAAACGGGCAGCTTTGGATTTTGTGAATCCCATATACAAAAACGGGTCCCATCACGCGAGGGAAAGAGGATCTTTCCTGCTATTGTGACAAAGGGAGAATCTGTACTCCAATCAAAATAATGAGTGTTGCGCCAGCAATACTGTCGTGCGAACAGATAGTCTTCTCTTAAAGATATAATTGTTTTAGTACATTCAAGGCTCTGCGCTTCAATCCGTCCCGATTCAGCAGCGCGGATGATCCAGCGTTGACAGGGAGATAGAATAAAGGATTGGACGGATGCATACCACGCGAAACGAATCTGCTTGATCTTATCCTGATCAGATGCATCAGCCGATGGGTGCAAAGCATAATTCCACGTGCTAGTTTTTCCATTCATCTGATTGCAAATGATCAGTGTGCCACCGCGTATTGCAAAATAAGGTGTGCGGTCCTTTTCACTCCCGAGAGCATCCGTTAGGTCTCTTAATTGATAAACTGGCTGCGTAGTGGGTGCGTCAAGATCCCAAATATTGATCAACGCGCCCCTTGTTTCCTGCCGTTCTCCTGCAAAAAAGACTTTTCTCATGTAACACAGGACACGGTTGTCATGCACATGCATACTAATGCAATCCCTATTGTTAACAGGGTGGGAATAATTCAAATTGACTCTCTTGTCTGTTTTATAATTCCACACTACAGCAGATAGATGCTCCCTTGCGCCACTAGACTCGCACTCTGCAAACACAATTCTCTCGCCTGACAAAGAGCTAATGGATGGACAAAGACGATGCGTCGTGAGGAAAGGGAAGGGCTCCTTTATCTCATCTGGTGAGAAAATATGACCTTGTTGTAAGGGCTGCAGATTTGTTATTTCCTGTGTTGCAATATTCCATATAACAATTGTCTTTTCAATGGTGTACATGAGTCTATTCTTTTCTAACACACACACCCTTTCGATGCTTTCACAAGGTATCTCAAGCGCTCCTGGAACGGTGGTATTTGTAACAGCATCTAAGACCTGGGTTGCAAATACGTGGAGATCAGCCCTCTGTCTGCAGGCAACGAGGTAGCGATCAGTCACAAACACTCTATCCCGAAATCGCGTCTCCGGGCGCTTATAGAGATGGTACCCGTCCCGACCACGGGAGTGGATGCGCTCTTCTAATCTACAAAACGGATCTAACTGTCTTGCAATCAATGGCTTGTGTTCAATACATCGAAGGTATTTAAGTTCTTGAAGGTAGCTATCTAGAAAAGAACTATCCAGAAAACCCAGAGCAATACGACGAAACAGCCTGGAGGTGCAGCCTAAAGCAGCGGCGTCTTTGGGATCAGCGAAGAGAGAGAATAGACGTGCTAAAATCTCCTCAGGAAATTCAGAAAGGGAAGAAATCTTCGCAACCATATATAAAATATAATTTTAGGGTTTCTCTTAGGCTTTATTATAAATAAACATTGTTAAGGTTTTGTTAAAAAACATGTATTTTAAATTATTATCGATTTAACTCGTTGAAAATAAGGATTTTATTCCGCAAGGGAAGAAATGGGTGTGGTCATGGAATACCCTCAAATCAGGTTTAAGCGATGGCGCAGCATCTTCTAGTCGAGTCGCCCCCAGTAGCGACATCATCAGACAAGGTGTCTAGACTAAAGAGTAGCTGGCTGTAATGGGGGTCTGCACCAGTTCCAAATACAATCGTGCGACCCGATAAAAAGAGATTGTGTGTTATGTGGCAGAATGGAGGTTTTGTATAACCCTGCAGAGTGTCAGGCACTAGCCAAGTAGAAGCACCTCTTTTTCCAAATGCAGGGGTAGTAGTGCACACGTCTTGCCTCTCTGGGTGCCACATACAAAAATGATCCCCTTCATCCGCAGGAAATAGAAAGGTCCCTCGTTTCGTCATGACAAAGGGGGAAGGCGCACTCCAATCTAAACAACATGCTGCTAAGCGCTGATATGTCCCTCTTAAGGGGAGGATTGCATCAGTATTTTCAAGGCTCTGCGCCTCAATCCGTCCAGATTTGGTAGAGCCAATGATCCAGCGTTGACAGCGAGATAGGACAAGGTGTTTAGTTGGGTCATTTGTTAGCTTACGAATTGGCGTGATCTCAGATATATCAACTGCAGGAAAACGAGTATAATCCCATATGCGAATCTCTCCAGATGTATGGTTACAAATGACCAATTTGTCACTGCCTAGTGCAAGGTCAGGCATGCCAAAGGCACCACTGGTAGCCCGAGCTAAATCACTTAATTGGTAAACTGGCTGTGTAGGTGCATCAGGATCCCAAATGTTAACAAAAAAGTATTCCTGCTCATTTGCAAAATGGCCTCTCATATCACACATGACACGGGTGCTGTCGTACGTAGACATGCGTAGGAAGAATACACTACAAACAGAGGGGGAACATTCCAAATTGATTCTCTCCTCTGTTTTATAATTCCATACTACAACAGACGGACGCTCCCCCACCACAGCGCTGTGGTGTGCAAACGCAATTCTCCCATCTGACAATAAGGAGGATGCGATAATACGATCGTCGCGTAAGGGCTCCAAACAGGTTATTTCCTGTGTTTTAATATCCCACATAACAATTTCCTTTTTAGTGTAGTACATAAGCCTATTATTGCTTAATACAGACGTCTGATCGATCGCAGGGGCTGGTATTGTCAGCGCTCCCTTAACGGTTGTATCAGCCACAAGATCTGAGACCGTCGTTGTAAAGAAGAAGGAGGAGGCGGAGGCGTCTTCATCTCTTGCGCAAGCTCTGTCCTTCCTCCCTTCCTTTCTACACGCAACTAGGTAGCGATCCGTAACAAACACCCTGTCCCGCCCCCAGTTCTTCCAGTCCCATGCCCAGCCACTCATCTCCTGAGGCACTTGCGGGTCTAAAAACGGATTTATCTTTCTGCCAACCAATGGTTTATGCTGAAGACGACGAACATCTAAGTGTTCCTGAACATGGAAGTGTTCCTGAAGAATAGGATCCTGAAAAATACGAAGAAACAGCCGGGAAGTGCTCCCTAAAGCAGCAGCCTCTTTCTCTGTGAGGTGAAAAAAAATTTTAACAAGAAGCTCTTCGGGAAGACAACTAAGGGAAGAAATGTTAGTAGTCATAAAAAAACCTATTTTTATTTGCTCTGTAGACTATATTATAATTAATAAATGTAAAGACTGTGTTAAGATTGCTTATATTATCTTATTTCAGAAAAAACGGAGGAGGTGAGATTCGAACTCACGAAACGTTTTCACGTTTACACGCTTTCCAAGCGTGCTCCATCGGCCACTCGGACACTCCTCCAAGAAGAAAGAAGAGGGAGTCTACTCTCTTTCTGCTTTACTCCTCAACTTAAATTCAAACTTTCACACCCTTGAACCTATCCCACTAATATTTTTCGTCGAGTAATAGTCCTTGCAAATATAACAGGTGTGAGGTGAAATTTAGAGCCAAACAGGGGTCTACCATCAAATGCTCATTCGCCTCCTCCTTCTTTTATCCCTCCTGATGCCACTGGCCTCCTGTACAAAAAAGACAGAGCGCCCTGCCTCAGAAAAACCCACCGTCCTTGTCAGTATCCCCCCTTACGCCTATTTCGTAGACAAGATCGCACAGGGCGCAGTCGAGATCGCAACACTTGTGCCCCCTGGGGCAAGTCCCCATACCCACGAGGCCACTCCGAAAGAGGTGGAGCGCTATCAAAAGGCCGCCCTTTGGGTCTATCTCGGCGAGCCCTTTGACAAGCAGGTGCTCCAGTTCTTCCGGGACTCCCATGCTGCGCAGATCAGCATCCTGGATATCGCGCGCGGCATCGACCTTCTCTCCTATTGCGAAGAGGAGGGGGTCGTCACAGAACATGCGCATTGCCACCACCACTCCCATCACGACGAGGGCTCCGATCTACACATTTGGCTCAGCCCCACCCTTGCTAAGCGGCAGGCGCAAAGGATCGCAGAGGCGCTCATTGCCCTCATGCCAATCAAGAAGCAGGAGTTTACAGCGAATTTGAATCTTTTTTTGAGCGAACTGGAGCAGTTGGATCGGCAGGTGACAACCCTTCTTGCCCCTCTCAAGGGCTCAGCCATCCTGGTCTCCCACCCCGCCTTTGCCTATTTTTGTCGCGATTACCACTTAGTGCAGCTCTCCATTGAGCTGGAAGGGAAAGACCCATTGCCACAGCATGTGACACAGATCCTTGCTAAGGCCAAAGACTACAACATTCAGAGTATCTTGACAGAGCCTCAGTACAGCAACAAAGGGGCTGAATTGATCGCAGAGTCTTTGCACCTGCCAACGCACATGGTCGACCCTTACGCAGAAAACTACACTGAAAATTTATTACTGATTGCTCGGTTCATCGCCTCATGAAAGAAAAGATCCTTTCGATTAAACACCTCTGTTTTCAATATGACAGCATGCCGGTACTGGAAGATGTCACTGTCGATCTTTTGGAGGGTGAATTCATTGGCATGTTTGGACCCAACGGAGGGGGCAAGACTACCCTTTTAAAACTCATTTTAGGGCTACTTCCCTCTCAAAAGGGGGAGGTTCTTCTATTTGGCAAGCCTCCAAAAGAGGCGCGCCACCTCATCGGTTACGTTCCTCAGGCAATCCGTCTGGACCGCGCTTTCCCCATCTGTGTTCTAGAGGTCGTCATGATGGGAGCCCTCAAGCAGCTCGACTGGTTGGGCAGATACCCCACCAGCGTCCGACGCAAAGCCCTGGACGCCTTAGAACAGGTCGGCATGACTCACAAGGCAAAGGCCCCCTTCGGAACCCTCTCAGGGGGAGAGGCGCAAAGGGCCCTGATTGCGCGAGCGATCATCGATGCGCCCCGCCTGCTTCTTTTAGATGAACCGACATCCAACATCGATCCTGAGGGAGAGCGGAGCATTCTTGAGATGCTCTCTCAACTCAACAAAACAATGACCCTTTTGATGGTGACCCATGACCTTCAGACAATCGTAGATAAGGTCGGGAAGCTGCTTTGCGTGCAGCGCAGAGTCACTTGTCTAAAAACTACGGAGGTCTGCGAGCATTTTGCTTTAGGGCTCTACCACACCCCCCTAACCTCGAAAAATCATTTTAGGCATCAATAATGAGTTTTTTTTCCGCACTCCAAGACAACCCCTTCCTTCTGATGGCTCTTGCAGCGGGGTTTGCCGCCTCCTTTGCCAGCGGCATCATCGGCTCCTATGTCGTTGTGAAGAGGATTGTCTCCATGAGCGGAAGTATCGCCCACTCCGTTTTGGGAGGGATGGGGATGTTCTTATGGTTGCGCCGCACCTACGGCATGGAATTTCTCACCCCTTTGCAAGGGGCTCTAGCAGCAGGACTGCTCTCTGCCATACTCATGGGCTGGATCCATTTGAAATATAAAGAGCGTGAAGACACTGTGATCGCCGCCATTTGGGCAACAGGGATGTCCATCGGGGTGGTCTTTATCTCCCTTACCCCGGGATACAACGTAGAACTCATGCATTTTCTATTCGGAAATATCTTATGGGTCAGCCACAGCGACATCGCACTGCTGCTCTCTTTAGACCTGCTCATTGCAGCTGCTGTTGCACTGTTTTATAGGCGGTTTCTTGCCATCTGTTTTGATGAGCAGCAAGCCACACTGCAAAAAGCACCCGTGCACACCCTCTACCTGCTCCTCTTATGCCTTGTGGCTATCGCAGTCGTCCTTCTCATCCAGGTGGTGGGCGCGATCCTAGTCATCACGATGCTAGCAATTCCTGCTGCCATTGCAGGAACGCTCACGCACGCGCTCTGGCGCATGATGGGGATTGCGATCTTGCTGGGAGCCCTCTTCACATTCTTAGGAATGTACTTCTCCTATGAGCTCAACTGGCCCCCAGGCGCCACCATCTCACTTGTTGCAGCTGTGTGCTACTGCATCAATCTCGTTTGCCAAAGAAAGCGCGCTAGCTGATTACATCTGGCAGTAGCGGTCCCAAAAACTCTTCCAAGCGCCCTGCTTGTCTGTGAAAAAGGCGGACCCTTTTTTTGCAGAATTGGACTGTTTTCTCTTCTTATTTACACTTTTTCTTACTGAACGCGTCATACTCTTCACTCCTCTTCTAGTAATGTTGGTGGAACTTAATATCTTCAGGGCGCGCCAAAGAAACCCCCTCGCTGGCCCCCTTCATCTCATCTTGAAGAGGAGGATGGCCCGCCTTGCGGTGGGTCTTTAGTGTGACTTTTGATGCTTTGCGTTTATTAACTCTTTTACTAAACGGCTTCATCCAACCCCCTGCACTAATTAACATCTATTTAATTGTTATATTAACCATAACATGAATTATTAATCAACATTACTAACTAATTACAAAATAACCCCTCCTCCACTCCCCATCAAATTCTGAAAAAATGCACTTTTGCTTTGACTTTCAATCAAGCCTCCACTTATTATCTCCCCTTTCCTCTCTAGGAAGTGCCATGTCCAGGCACTTATCCTTACATACGCGATGAACTTGTCAGGAGGTCAAATGTACGCGATCATTGAAACTGGTGGAAAACAATACAAGGTGCAAGCAGGCGACAGCATTGATGTTGAGCTGCTTAACGCACAAGTAGGCGAAAAAGTAGAATTTAGCAATGTGCTCTTCATCAACGATGCAGGCACCACCAAGATTGGTAACCCAAATCTTGCAAAATCGACAGTTCAAGGGGAACTGCTAAAAGAGGTCAAAGGGCCTAAAGAAATTGCTTTCAAATATAAGAAGCGCAAGCCTTTCCGTCGCAAAGTCGGACACCGCCAACGCTATGCGCGCGTTAAAATTACTCAGATCATAGGTTAAGGAGTCATATGGCACATAAGAAAGGGCAGGGCTCAACCCGCAACGGGCGCGACTCAAAAGCGCAGCGCTTAGGGATCAAAGCTACAGGTGGACAGCTTGTTACAACGGGCAGCATTATCGTCAGACAGCGCGGCACAAAGTGGTTGCCAAGCAAGAATGTCGGCGTCGGCCGCGACGACACCCTCTATGCTCTCATAGATGGGATCGTCACCTACCGCAAAGCTGATCGCACGTATGTTTCCGTGCTTCCGCAGGCGTAAGAGAAGTCCATAAGAGTTTCACAACCCCTGATCACACAAGTTCAGGGGTTTAGTTTTTTAAGGCGAAAAAAAATGTTCACAGATTCTGTAAAAATTACTTTGCGCGCGGGTAAGGGTGGCAACGGTGTCGTCGCCTGGAGACGGGAAAAATACATCCCCAAAGGGGGTCCTGTCGGGGGCAATGGGGGCACTGGAGGCTCCATCCTCCTCAAAACAGACGTCCACGTCCCTTCGCTCGAAGGATTTCGCAATCGGCGCCTCATCCATGCTGAAAATGGGATGCCAGGCGGAGGCAATCTGCGAAAAGGGCGAAATGGCACAGAGTGTGTGCTCACTGTCCCCTGCGGAACGCTTGTCAAAGATCTCAAATCAGGTGAGGTCCTCTTTGATTTTACAGGAGAAAACCAGGAATACCTGATCTGCAAGGGAGGCAAGGGTGGCAAAGGCAACCACTGCTTCAAATCCCCCACCAACCAAGCCCCCAACACGTGCACGCCAGGCTTAGAAGGAGAGGTCAAAGAGGTCGAACTGGAGCTTAAACTGATCGCAGATGTTGGCCTGATCGGTATGCCCAATGCAGGCAAGTCGACCCTCATGTCAAAAGTGACCCATGTCCCCGTCAAAATTGGAGCCTACCCCTTCACCACCCTCTACCCCAATTTGAGCTACATCCAGGGCCCTTCCCGCATCCTCGTTGCCGATATCCCAGGAATCATCGAGGGCGCCCACCTCAACAAAGGGCTTGGATTTGCCTTCTTAAGGCATATCGAGCGCTCCTCCATCTTAATCTATGTCATTGATGTGTCAGGATTTGAAGAAAGGGATCCATTGGATGACTTCAGGGTTCTCATGAGCGAACTCAAAGCCTACAGCGAAGAGATCCTCAAAAAGCCCTTCCTCGTCGTTCTGAATAAAATCGATCAGGAGGGCGCAGAGGAGCACTTACACAACTTCATCCAGAACTACCCCTTCGCAAAAGAGACGCTCTTCCCGATTTCAGCCATGCTAGGCGAGGGGATTGCTCCCCTCGTTGCAGCCATGCGCCAGCTCGTCCATTCCCCCTAAACTCGACTTTGTACATGTTTGGCCCGCATACCTCGAAATATTTGCGCTCGAAGACATTCAATTACACAGGAAGAGGGGTTAACAACCCCTTCCTGTGTAATTGAATGTCTAGTTCGGCCTCCGGCCGAACGCTGAGGGCGCAAATAGGCGAGGCAGGTGGATCAAAAAATGTGCAAAGTCGAGTTAAACTAACCCTTTAGAAGGCTTAAACTCGCGGTCTGGGTGGTGGAACAGGACCACCGTAACAACGGCGATGACGGTAAATCCTGCCAAAAGCAGGAATGCACCCTGGTAGTTTCCAGTCAGATCCACCAGCCAGCCCGTCAATACAGGGGCAAGGATCCCCGCCAAGGAGAGGCAGCTCGACGTGATCCCTTGAGAGGATCCCGCGCGCTCCTTTGCAACATCGATATTCGTGCTGAAGAAAGCAGGTTGAGGCATCATGCCAAATCCCAAACCAAGGCTTAAAAACAAGATCGACATACCTAAAGTATGTGTAAAACTGAGCAGGACAAAGAAAACAGCAGCTAGCAGCTGAGAGCTCCAAATCACATGCGCTCTTGCCAAACGGCTACTACCCGTTTTGCGATAGAGCCAATCGGAGAGCACCCCCCCCGCTTTTAAAAAGATAGCGCTGACCAGCCATGGAATCGTCAAATACCATCCCACACTCTTCAGATTGAGTCCATGTTGAGAGAGGAAGTATCCCGGTAGCCACAAAGTGGCAAAAAACAACATATAGCCAAAAGCAAAGTAAGCAATATTGTTAGCAATGAGCGCAGGATGGGTCAAAATAAAGCGCAGGTCCACTTTCGACTCGACGCGCTCCACCACTTTGGGGTTGGTTGCGGCAATCAGCTGCCTCTCCTCTGCCCCCACAAAACGGCAATCCTCTGGCTTATTTCTAAAAAGAATGTACCATACAACAGCCCATACGATCCCCACTGCGCTAATAGCAAAGAACATCGTCCTCCAGCCAAAGTCTGCAACGAGATAAGAGCAGACAGGCGCCCCAACCACAGAAGATAAAGGGATCGCCACAAGCCCCAAAGAAAGGGCTCTTGCCCGCTCCATGGGAGGCAGCCAGTCACTAATGGAGCGCGTCATGGCTGGAAAATGGGGCCCCTCCGTCACTCCCAACAAGAAGCGCAGGCAAATAAATCCCCAAAATCCCCCCGCAAACCCCAGAAACCCAACGCACAGGGACCAGCCGATCGCAGCCAGTGGCCATATTACGCGCGAGCCGTAGTGGTCGACAAGCCACCCTCCAAGTGCAGTCAGCAGAACATAACCCAAGCCAAAAGCGGAGAGGATCATCCCAAACTGCGTGTCGCTAAAATGAAATTCCCGCTTGAGAGGATCGATCACAAAGGAAATAGCGGAGCGGTCTACAAAATTGACAAGGGTGATAAAAAAAATCAGACCAGTGACAACCCATCGATAATGTTTAATGCGTGCTTTGTCCATTTGTTCCCTTGATTACACAGTTTAGTGAGACCACAACCTATATACTCTGTGGCCATCCCTCTTAGGGGAGGGAAAGGTAAAAAATTTCTAACCTCAGAGGTTGCCATGTCGGGGAAAAAAAATCAACCCCCAGAAAGGGAGGGCAGGCGAGGGAAAACCCCCTCATCTTTTTAATTACAAAAATTACTTTATAATAAAAACAAAACTATTGACTTTATTTACATTTAATGCAATAATTAAATACAACAAACCATTAAACAAGGTAAATACATGGCAAGTGCAACAAGTCTACAAGGCTTCCTCCAAGGTAATGCTTTTCAGGCCCTAGTCGCTTACCACCTGTCACGACTGCAGTCAGAAATGACAAACGCTCAGAGTCGCTTATCCATTCCGGCACCCGCCCCGGTTGACCTCTGCGTTCCGCTGGAAACAGTTGGTCCCGCCGTCCCGACTGACCTGCTTGCCGCCCAAACAATTCACGATTTCACGCTCGAATCCAAGTGCCTGGCAGCACTCCCCTCCGCTCTGCTGGAAGTCGTCGCATCTTGTCCTGCCAACCAACAACTCCTCAGTCTTAAAACTCTAAGGGTCTACCTTTCCACAGCCGCACACCTGCACTCAGGGTTGTCGCAAGCCACTAAAAAAGACCAAGTGGCGACCATGCTCAAAGCCGTTTCTGAAACGTTCAGCACTGTTGTATATGAAGAACTCATATCAGCCCCTGAATTACTGCAAGAATGGGTGGAAGAGATTGTTGCAATACAAAAAATGGTCAAGCCGTTTATTCCCCCTCCAACCCCTGAAAAGGGCGATTCAAAAGGCGTGTTGTACGCAATTAAAAAACAGGAGCGCACATACGGCTACCTTTTGGGAACCTTTCATTACGCCCTGACACCAGAAATGCAGATAGCGGCAAAATGCTCCCCCCTCATCCATCAAAAACTCTCTGAGTGTACAGTTATAGGAACAGAGATCAAATTAACCAGCACTGACCTTCCTTCTGTTGAGAGCAACATATTAACCACTGCCAAGAGCCAAGCCATCCCCAATTTTGGCATCGATGCCCAAGAGAGAAATCAAGTCACGCCCACCACAACAACAACAGACCTAGCCCAGCACAAACTAGAGGATTGCCTGCGCAGCGCATCTGAGCTGTGTCAAGCTTACCAAGCAGGAGATATAGAGCGCCTCAAACCCCGAGACTATGAGACAAGTCCCACCTTCAGCATAGATCCCCTGCGCAATGCAGCCATGGCACAAAACATCGATGTATTCCTGAACATCTTTGAAAGAAGAGCAGCAGATCACCCTGAAGAGACCCCAAAAGGCTTTTTTGCCGTCGGACTGACGCATGTCGTGCCCAATGATGCCGGCGTGAAAGTGATTCCAGAACTCCTCGCTGAGAGGGGCTGGAAGGTAGAGCTGCTGTCGCAGTAAAGCCTCTTGCGTAGCACGTGCCTTGTTAAAAATAGGCGGTTTCAATTATATCTTCCTCTGCCTTAAGAGGAGGACTATGCTTAAACATCTATTGACCGCTGCGGTTCTGTTACTTGGCAGCATTCCTGAGATCTCGTATGCAGAGCAGCATGATTTTCAAAAAAATGGGATCGCCTATGTTTGGGAAGATGCACCCAACTACCTGGAATCTAAAAAGGTCTTCTTAGACGCTTTTGTCACATCCTACAATCAAATCCCCTTGGATGTTCTAAGAAAACCCTCAAGAGAAGCCATGGTGCAATGGTTGGACGATGCATTTGAAGACGTATATGGCGATTATAAAAACTCTCAAACGAGTCTATGGCTTTCAGCTAAGGCAGACGATAAGATTATAGGCGTGCTAGTCATTGACACTGCTAAATTTCCCGAAGAAATCTATTTGGCAGAGCTGGCTATTGATCCTGCATATCAGGGAAAAGGGATAGCCTCTTCCATGATACGCTCTCTTTTTGATCAATTTTCAGAATGTGGCAAATTTGTTGTCATCACAAGATGTGCAAATGAAGGTGCTAAAAGCCTGTACACCCACTTAGGCTTTTCCCCCTCCTCCTACATACATCCAGGTTACAGCCGAGAGCTTTACACCGGATTTGAGTACACTCCTCCCCAGAAACCTGTGGAGTAACCCCTACAAAATAGCGTGACCATTTTACAAGCGCCGACAAAATGGTCACATTTCATTCCCAAAAAGGCTCGTAAATCAGCGCTCCATCTGCGTTGTTGACATTGGCAACGCAAAGTTGCTCGATCCCTAATCCCTGCATAAAGCCAAAGGCCAGTACCGCAGCCGAGCCCTCAGAAGAGGCAAAATCCCCGCCCCCAAAGTCTGCATCCGTTTTACCTACCAACCCTTGAACTACTGCAGCGATATCGTCCAAGCAAAAGGCATTCTTTCCCACCCGTGCAGCTACACCATGTCCAAACGCATTTCCTGCCCCCACCACTTTTGTAGTGGGATCTTTAAGCTTATCCCTGATTGCTCGATTGACTTTTTGAGAGAGGGCGCGCGCATATGCTTGTGCGCGAAGAATATCGCTGCTAGACATCGGATTGGGGGTTTTGCGCTCTTTGGGATTCTGGGACTGAATGCTCCCAATAATATACTCGTTAAACGCACCTACACCCTCCTTTCCACAATCCACTAAGTCAGAGTCGTCAGTCGCCATGCCTACAAACTGAATGCTCCCTCCACCAATATCCCACACAATAAGACTTTCAGGTTGAATTTCCACCTTGGAAAGAACCGCTTGAAAGGCCAATTTTGCCTCTAAGTGCTGGTCAATGATATGCACTTTGATAGCAGTCTCATCCTGAAGCTCCTGTGCAAATTCAAGCCCATTGGAAGCGGCGCGAAAAGAGGCTGTGGCAATGGCTACAATCGCCTCTGCTTGAAGGGAGCGCGCAACATGTACAGCACTCTTAAATGCCTCCAACCCCTGCGCCATCATTTCAACAGATAGCCTATTGCCCTCATCCTTAGAAATCCCCTCATAGAAATTAACAAAATACTTCTGGCTATGCAGCAGCTTCACAACTTTATTCGTTGTCAAGTCTACTTCAGCCACTTGTAATTTAGGACCCCCCATCCCTATGTCTATGGCTGCACGCACCACATGGGTAGAAAAAAGCGTAGAACTCAAAAGGATGGCGCTGCAAAAAAATGCCACCCATCTAATCATTTGCGAGGCCCTTCTGCTTGTTTTAATATGCCTTGAGTTTGCACTGCGTCATCAAAGAATTTTACAAAAAAGGTCTTCGTCAACTTCGGGTTGTGCTTATTTACCCTAACGAATTCCACCTGAAACCCACACTTCTCATAAAAGCCCGGAGCCTGAAATGCACTGGTGACCAAGTTGATGTTATTGAACCCTTTCCCTTGAAAATGGCGCTCGAGTTCTTGTACCAGTTTTTTACCAAACCCCTTCCCGCGATGCGCTGTATCAACCCAAATATCATCGATATAAATCTCAGCAAAGGCGGTATACGCATTGAGCACCCCAAACACCACCCCATTTTCATCCTTCAAAACTAGTGAAAATGTCTTATAATTCACATCAATCCCATGCGCACTCTCATAAGCGACCAACTCTTTGGTCATCCTGTCTTCTTCAAGAGCAGAGATTGTATCTGCGAATTCAAGGGTGTAATGCATTTTCATAAAAGTTTCCTTGCGACCCACTTTCCATTGTTTCCTACCGAAAAATGCACGGGCACACAATTATTAATGGCCCATTCATGCTCCTCAATGCCCATCAACCAACAAATCGCCCAGTGCACACCCCCATGAGCCACAATTAAAGAGGGAGTTGGCAACAAGAGCGCCTGATTAACACCATTTCTGACGCGATCCATAAATTGACGCACGGCACCTCCCGTTGGAAGAGGAGAATACATCCCACATTGGGCCATTTCTCTCCAAACTTGAGCAGAGCACTCGCCAAGATCACCCATCTCATGATGCGTGACTTGAGAGTTGGTAACAATGATCTCCTTTGTCTCCTGTGCTCGCTTGAAAGGGCTGCAGCAAACCGTCTTAATGGGCAAAGCAGAGAGGATGGGCTGTATCAATTTCGCCTGGCGTCTTCCCGTTTCATTCAACGAGATATCCGCAGGATGGTCCTCCTTGTGCTTCCCCTCTAAGAGGTTATGGTCAGTCTGTCCATGCCTAACAAAGTAAAATTCTTTTTGTGAAATCATCAGTCCCCTCCTTCGCCCAGAATAAAATTCCCCACTGAGGATAGCCATAAGGGTAATTGTATTACAGTCAACAATGGCAACTGGGAGGTTTTCTCCGTCGACTTGGTCGAAAAGGAACTATTCGCCTCTACTGAAAAATCGTAACAGTCTAATAACAAGTGGATTAAATCCGTTTCTTTACCTTAATTGATTTTGTACATAAATTCGTGTACAACAAGAAGGAGAAATAATATGGAAATGGAGGGGAGAATCTGGAAAGAGGGCGGGTTCTGGCTTGTTGAAGTTCCTGCACTTGACGCAATGACTCAAGGCAAGACTCGCAAAGAAGCAGTAACTATGGCTGAGGATTTGGTTTTTGAAATGGCTAGGAGCTATTTTGAAGACGAAACTAACAAAGGTTTTTCCATAACTGTTATCGATTACAAGAAAAATCTAATCGGCATAACTGCTAGTGACAATAAACTGTTTTTAGCGCTTTCCTTGCGCAGACAAAGAGAAAAAAGTGGCTCCACAGTGCGAGAAGCCTCCGAGCGATTGGGATCAAAGTCCCCTAATGCCTATGCTCAATATGAACGGGGAAAAACGAGCATTTCTGTAGATAAGTATGAAGAATTGCTAATAGCGGCAAATCCATCTGAAAGATTGCGACTTAGACTTGTCTAGCTTGGATTTTTCAGATCTAAACTCATGATGATATCGTCGATGTATCCATCTTTGATTTTTAGCCTATTTTTTAACCTGCCTTCTTCGTAAAACCCCGTTTTTTTATAAAGAGCAATGGCTATCGTATTCGAGGCTCTCACATTGAGCTGGATCTTTTCTAAAGCGCCTGCATTTTTTGCGCGTTTAATGAGTTGCTCCAGGAGTTGTCTACCTATCCCTTTGTTTTGCCAACCTAGATGCACAGCAATGTTTAAATCGGCAATATGACGCAATGATTGCAAAGTATACGGCTCTAAAAAAGCATGGCCTACGATTTGCCCTTCCTGTTCAGCAACTAAGTAAATACTCTGAGGAGATTGGATAGTTTGTATCACGGCCTCTTCAGTTAACTCAGAGGGTTGAGAACAAAAATAACCTGGTTCTTGGGCAATTTCTCGCTCAGCCTCGACGAGGCATCGAGCATCTTTTAATTCTGCTTTCCGAATAGTTACGTTCACAGACTTCCTTGTTTTAGAGCATTTGCTAGCGTTGTTTTGCCACTACTCGATGGTTCATTTTCGTCTCAAGGCATCTTGGAGGAACTCTACAGCCACATTTAGTGATTCTTCTGCTTTGCAAGAGGCTCTTGCACCATCACCAGCCAAATGATTGGCCCCCTTCTGGCAATAGATTTGTGCAGGCACATTGGCTGCTTGCAAACGGCGCCCATAGTGTTCTCCGGCAAGCCGCAGATCGTCTTGTTCAG
>Ga0334722_10001689_pt1 | contig 26749 bp, 22 predicted proteins | sample C3_bottom_MG_FD_207210 | JGI IMG/M metagenome (GOLD analysis project Ga0334722, IMG submission 207210) | Sediment microbial communities from Yellowstone Lake, YNP, Wyoming, USA - C3_bottom | ecosystem: Environmental > Aquatic > Freshwater > Lake > Sediment | place: USA: Wyoming | collected... | reverse complement strand
TTCCGGCGTAACCCGGGTCCCGATCGGGCAGGCGTATGGGCTGTGAGGCCCCAGCTCAGCTAGCCGCACACCCCGACCCAGCCGCAGGCGCTGCAGAACTCGCAGCCGTCCTTCTTGATTACGGCGTGGTTGCCGCACTCGGGGCAGCGCGTGCCTTTCAGGTGCGGCGCGGCGCCCTTCAGCGGCGTTTCCATGATGCCCATGGTCTGCACCGGCAGACCTTCCTCGTTGAGGATGCCGAGCATGGCGTAGCGGTGCATGATCAGGCGCGCGACATAGGACACGGTCGAGGGCCAGTTCTGCTGCTTGCGGCTGCCTGGGGTGTAGGCCATGAAATCCCCCAGCGGTTCCGGGAACACCAAGAGTTTGCGCAGCTTCATGCTGATCCACGCCGGATCCATCACGCGCATGTCCAGCGACAGGATCTTGCACAGGCCGTCCAGGGCGCGCGGGTAATCGCCCGAGAGCCACATCGAATACGGCCGCGTCAGGCCGTCGGGCAGGGTGATTTCCTTCAAACCCAGCACGAAGTCGTCGCCGGTCGCGGGGTTCTTCACGTCGACGGTCCAGGACATGGTGCCGTCGGTGCCGGTCTTGGGCTCTTTCAGGCTGAACATGGCGTCGAGCACGGGGCCGGTCTTCGCATCCGACAGCGCGCCCAGTTCCTCCACGCGGTAGCGCACCACCTGCGCCATGGCCGAGACCACGCTGGGCATGCGCTTCTTTTCCCCATGCGGCGGAAAGTGCATGTCGAAGGCGTCGTCGCTCACGGTCTTGGCGAGCGTATCCAGCTTGAGCCTGAGCCAGCCCGGGTCGTTGGCGCGCATGTCCATGGACAGCGTCTTCGCCAGGGCGCCCAAGCCGCGCGGCTGCTCGCTGCCGTTGACCCAGACTTCGAACGGGCGCGATTTGCCGTTTTCCACATGGCCGACGAACAGGCAGAAATCGCCGTGCGCGTATTCGATCATATAGCTCCAGGCCGGATTGCCGCCGGCGAGCTTGGGCCGACCGGGCCAGCGCAGCGAGGCGAGCACCGGCGCCGGCACGTCCTTGATCTGGATGCGCCGGTTGACGTCGCTGCTGACGAAGTCCTGCGGCTGCTTCGCCTGGGTGCTGTCCACCGACAGCACCGAGCCGAGCACGCTGTTGGGGCGGTAAGTGGCCAGCCCCTTCAGTCCCGATTTCCAGGCCGCCATGTACAGCCCCTGGAATTCCTCGTAGGGATAGTTCTCCGGCACATTCACCGTCTTGGAGATGCTGGTGTCGACATAGGGCGCCACCGCAGCCACCATGGCTTCGTGCGCCGCGGCCGAGATTTCGAGCGCGGTGACGAAATAGTCGGGCAGGGCCTCCTCATTGCCTTTGGCGGCGGGGGGCAGTACGCCCGAGGCGCGCAGATGGCGGTACAGGCGCCAGGCGTAATCCTCGACCGGAAATTCCTGCAGCGTGCCGTCGGCCATGCGCTTCTTGCGCGTGTAAGTCCAGGAGAACGGCGGCTCGATGCCGTTCGAGGCGTTGTCGGCGAAAGCGAGGCTGATGGTGCCCGTGGGGGCGATCGACAAGAGGTGGCTGTTCCTCAGACCGTGCTTCCTGATCTGCGCCTTGATGTCCTGCGGCAGGCGGGTGGCGAAGCTGGTGCCCGACAGGTACATGTCCGCGTTGAACAGCGGGAAGGATCCGCGCTCGCGCGCGAGATTGCTCGAGGCGCGGTAGGCGCAATCGCGCATCGCCTCGGAGATTTTCGCCGCCAGTTCGCGCGCAGACTCGGTGTCGTAGCGCTGGCACAGCATGATCAGCGCATCGCCGAGGCCGGTGTAGCCCAGGCCCACGCGGCGCTTGTTCATCGCCTCTTCATGCTGCTGCGGCAGCGGCCAGGCAGTGGAGTCGAGCACGTTGTCGAGCATGCGCACCGAAGTCTCGACGGTGGCGCCGAAACGCTCGAAATCGAACGCGGCCTTGTCGGTAAACGGGGCGGTGACGAAGTTGGTCAGGTTGATCGAACCCAGGCAGCAGCAACCATAGGGCGGCAAGGGCTGCTCGGCGCAGGGATTGGTCGCCTCGATGGTCTCGCAGTAATTGAGGTTGTTGTCGCGGTTCATGCGGTCCAGGAACAGGATGCCCGGTTCGGCATGATCGTAGGTCGAGCGCATGATCTGGTCCCACAGCTCGCGCGCGCGCAGTTTGCGGTAGACCCACAGCCCGTCCTCGCGCTGATAGCCGCCCGCGTCCAGCAGATCCTTGTGCGGACGCGCCTTGTGCACGAGTTCCGTGTCCGAGTCGCTCTCCACCGCCTGCATGAAGGCGTCGGTGACGCCGACCGAGATATTGAAATTGGACAGGTCGCCACGGTCCTTGGCGTGGATGAATTCTTCCACGTCCGGATGGTCGCAGCGCAGCACGCCCATCTGCGCGCCGCGGCGCGAGCCGGCCGATTCCACCGTTTCGCAGGAGCGGTCGAACACGCGCATATAGGATACGGGGCCGCTCGCGCGCGAGTGCGTGCCCTTCACTTCCGAGCCCTTGGCGCGGATGGAGGAAAAGTCATAGCCGACGCCGCCGCCGCGGCGCATGGTCTCCGCCGCCTGCTGCAGCGCTGTGTAGATGCCGGGCTTGTTGTCGACGATTTCGGAGATCGAGTCGCCGACCGGCTGCACGAAGCAGTTGATCAGCGTCGCCTGCATCTGGATGCCCGCGGCCGACATGATGCGCCCGGCCGGAATGAATCCTGCCTCGATCGCCTGCAGGAAACGCTTTTCCCACAGGCTGCGCTTGTCTTCGGTCTCGACCGCGGCGAGCGCGTGCGCGACGCGCGCGCGCACGTCGTCGATACTGTTCTCCGTTCCTTTGGCGTACTTCTCCAGCAATACTTCGCGGCAAATTTTTTGATCGGGCAGGGGCGGCGCGACGACACTGGAACCTTTAGTTTCGTTTTTTGTGATGTCCATGTAATCAATACCTTATAATGTAATCTTGTGGTAGAGTGTGACCAGCATACTACAAATTTCCGGCTTGTGCTGGGCTACGCAAATTCTGTTTTTCTGGTATGAGCGCCCAGCGACAGGACGCCGGATTCGTGTCAGGTGGCAGGCGGCCGCGGAGTATATTCGCACGATACCGCGTGCGCAATTCTTGTTCGGGGGAGCGAAACCTTACCTGATACCGGCGCGCATGAAGGATTGAACGAACTGGCGCTGAAACAGCACGAAGGCGACGAGCAGCGGCGCCACCGACATCAGCGTCGCCGCCGTGATGATAGGCCACTGCACCCCGGATTCGGGCGCGCCGAAGATGGCCAGGCCCACGGTCAGCGGCCGCGTCTCCACCGAATTGGTTATGACCAGCGGCCAGAGGAAATTGTTCCAGTGGTAGCTGACGGAAACCAGGCCGTAGGCGAGATATACCGGGCGCGCCAGCGGCATGTAGACGCGAAACAGGATCTGCAGCATGCCGGCGCCCTCGATGCGCGCGGCTTCCTCGAGTTCCCTCGGCACCATCTTGAACGCCTGGCGCAGCAGGAATATGCCGAAGGCGCTGGCCATGTACGGCAGCGCGATGCCGGGAATGGTGTCGACCAGGTTGAGCGCGCTCATGGTGCGGTAGTTCTCGACGATCAGCACCTCCGGCATGATCATGAGCTGCACCAGCACCAGCGCGAAGGCGACTTCGCGGCCGAAAAATTCGAAGCGCGCGAAGGCGTAAGCGGCCAGCGTGCAGAGGACGAATTGCGCGGCGAGCGTCATGGTCACCAGCAGAAAGGTATTCATGAAGTAGCGCGGAAACGGCGCCTGGCTCCAGGCGATGCGGAAATTCTCCAGGGTCAGCGGGGCGAACAGACGGAAATGCGTGGCGTACTCCGGCGGGTGGAATGCGCTCCAGAACGCATATGCGAGCGGCGCAATCCAGATCAGGCCGAGCAGCCACGCGCCGGCGGCTTCGGCCCAGTCCCCGACTCCAGTGCCGCGACGCACGCTCATTGGTAGTGAATCCGCTTTTCGAGGAGAAAGTACTGGCCGATGGCCAGTACCGCCAGAATGGTGAGCAGCACGACGGTCAGCGTCGCCGCGTAGGATTCGTCGAGGAAGCTGAACGCGACCTGGTAGATGTAATACAGCAGGAGCGAGCTCGCGTTGTCGGGTCCGCCCTTGGTCAGGATGAACAGCTGGTCGACCAGCTTGAACGAATTGATCACGGCGTTGATGAGCACGAACAGCGTCGTCGGCATGAGCAGCGGAAACACGATGCGCCAGAAATAGTGCCAGCGCCCGGCGCCCTCCAGGGTCGCGGCCTCCTCGAGATCGGGGGAAATCGCCTGCAGGCCGGCAAGGTAGAAGATCATGAAGAAGCCGGACTCCTTCCAGATGGTCATCACGACCAGGCAGCCCATCACCGTGTCCGGGCGGCCGAGCCAGTTGTGCCCCGGTATGCCGAAGACGCCCAGCGTCTGGTCGAGCAGGCCGATGCCGGGACTGTAGAAGAACAGCCAGATATTGGCGACCGCTATCATCGGCAGGATGGTCGGCGTGAAATAGGCCATGCGCACCAGAGCGCGACCTGGAATCCGGCCGTTGACCCACAGCGCCATGACGATGGCGATCACGATGCTCGCGGGCACGGTGCCCAGGGCGAACCAGACATTGTTCTTGAGCACCTTCCAGAACACCGGGTCGGAGGCCATCGCGGCGTAGTTGTCGAGCCCGACGAAGCGGCTCGGATACAGCGCGCTCGCCGGCGAGTAAAAGCTCTGCGCCAGCGATGCAACGGCCGGGTAATGCGTGAAGGCGACCAGCAGCACGGCCGCCGGCAACAGCAGCAGCCAGCCGTAGACATGTACCAGCAGCCTTCGGTGCATAGTTGTTCCTTACAGTGCGCAGGGAGTGGGGACGGAAGCAGCCTTCCCCTGGTCCCTCATCCTCGCCTAAATCGGGGCGTAACAAATTTTGTTGCGGGGTCTCGCGAACCAGCCGCGCGGAGCCGCTTGCGGCGGCTCCGCGGGCAGATCATTTCGCCGAACGGTAACGCCGCAGCAGCGGGTCGGCCTGCGCCTGCGCCGCCTTCAGCGCCGCTTCCGCCGTGGCCTTGTCGGTGAGCACCGACTGGATCGCGTCATCGAGCAGCTTGCGCACGCGCCCGGTCTGGAAGGTCGAGAGTTCGGCCGTCGCGAACGGCAATTGGTCGCGCGCCACCAGCGCATAAGGGAAGCCCGTCGCGTAGTCCTTCATGGTCTTGGTGTCGTAGGCCGCCTGCGAGGTGGCGAGATAACCCGTGCCTATGCTCCATTTGGCCGCCTGCTCCGGTGCCGTGAGGTAGCGGATCAGTTTCATCGCCGCAACCCGCTCCTCGGGCGTGGTCTTCTTGAAGATGTAGAAGTTGCCGCCGCCGGTGGGCGAGCCGCGCCGCTTCGCGGCCGGCAGCATGGAGACGCCGAAATCGAACTTGGCTGCGTCCTTGACCGCAGTCAGGTTGCCGGTGGTATGCCACATGATGGCGGTCTTGCCGTCGAGAAAGTCGGCGCGCAGCGTGCCCCATTCGACCGTGCCCTTGGGCATGACGCCATCCTTGTGGCTCAAGTCGTACCAGTACTGCAGCGACTGGATCACGGCAGGATGGTCGTAATAGGTCTGGTCGCCGTCGGCATTCATCAGCACCTGTCCGTTCTGCATTGCGAACGCCTGGAACATCCAGTAGGCGTAGCCGGTAGACGGAACCATCACGCCCCAGCGCTGCACCTGGCCGGCGGCGTCGCGCTTGACCAGTTTCTTGCTCATCTCGACCATCTCGGTCCAGTTTGACGGCGGCTTGTTCGGATCGAGCCCGGCTTCCCTGAATGCGTCTTTGTTGTGGTACATGACGATGGTCGAGCGCTGGAACGGGATGCCGTAGACCTTGCCCTTGAAGCTGCCGTTCTCCATCAGCCCGGGATAGAAGCTCTTCAGCCACGCCTTTTCCTCGGGACTCTTGACGATGTCGTCGAAGGCGACGATGGCGTCCTGCTCGATCAGCTCGTAGATGTCGATCGAGAACAGCACCGAGAGCTGCGCCGGCTTCCCGCTCTTTAACGCGGCGAGCGCCTTGATGCGCGCGTCGTCGTAGTTGCCGGCGTAGATGGCGTTGACCTTGATGCCCGGATTCTCCTTTTCGAATCCGGCCACGAGGCCGTCGACCAGCTTGGTCAGCGCGCCGCCGACCGCGATCGGATAGTACATGTTCAATTCGACCGGACCGGCCGCCCAGGCCGGAACCGTGCATGCCAGACCCAAGGTCGCGGCCATGGAGATCATGAAACGAGTGAATGCGTGCTTCACGGCGATACCTCCTACTTGCAGCGCCGGGAACGGCCGGCGCGACCGATGATCATTCCCGGCAGCGGCACGCGGCAGCAGGCCTGCGCGACTCGTCGAGGAAACTGCGTCGTGCGCTTGCCCCGCAAGCGGACAAGGATCCTCCAGCTTTATAGCAGGAGATTTCGAGGAAGCTGTTGACATTTGTCATAGCGCTACAGGACCTCGGTGCTAATCGCTTCGCGCCCCTCCAGGCGGCGGCCGGATTGCGCATCGAACACATGTGCGTCGCGGCTGCGCCAGCCGAGGCGCACCTGCTGCTCGCCGGCGACGCGCACGCGTCCGGCCACGCGCACCAGCAAGGATTGCGTCCCGATGCGCGCGGTGACGATGGTATCGGCACCCAGGTATTCGGCATTGACCAGCTGCGCAGCGACCCCGGCGCGGTCGGACAGGCGGATGTCCTCCGGGCGCACACCCAGCTTCAGGCCACCCCCGTTTCCCTGTAGGACGGGGCTGCCGTCACCGCCTGCGATCGCAGCGCCCGCGGCGCCATCGGCGAGCTCGAGCAGGTTCATCGGCGGGGTGCCGATGAAGCCGGCGGCAAAGGTCGATACCGGCCGCGAATAGAGTTCGTCGGGCTCGCCTTCCTGCTCGATGCGCCCGTCGCGCATGAGGATGATGTGGTCCGCCATGCTCATCGCCTCGACCTGGTCGTGCGTGACATAGACGACGGTCATTCCCAGGCGGCGCTGCAGGGCGTGAATTTCAATGCGCATGTCGTGGCGCAGGCGCGCATCCAGGTTCGACAGCGGTTCGTCCATCAGGCAGATCGGGTGCTCCGCGATGATGGCGCGCGCCAGCGCGACACGCTGGCGCTGCCCGCCGGAGAGCTGCGCCGGTTTGCGCTCCAGCAGATCGGACAGCCCGACCAGGCCGGCGACGTGGGCGAGGCGTTCACGGCGCGCGGACGCCTCGACGCGCCGCACCTTCAGTCCGAACACGATGTTCTCGGCCACGGAGAGGTGCGGAAACAGCGCGTAGGACTGGAACACCATGGATAGCCGGCGCGAGGACGGGGGCAGCGCGGTCACATCGGCGCCATGAATCGATATTCTGCCGGCGGTAACCTCTTCCAGACCGGCGATCAGGCGCAAAGTAGTCGATTTGCCGCAGCCGGAAGGACCGAGCAGGACCAGGAAGCGGTTCGGCGGCGCCTCGAAACTGACTTCGTCGACGGCCCGGGTGCCGCCCCAGTGCTTGGAGACGCGATCGAGCGCGATCTCGGCCGTCGCCATCTAGTTCCCCGCCCCGGGATCGGGAATGCGGGCCGCGACGCTGCGCGCCCCACGCCCGGCAGGCATGCGTTCGATGATCTCCCCGAAGAACATTGCTGACACCCTAAGGCCCATGCATCGCTGTCGTTTTTCTTGATTCCAGGCGAATATTACCCGTTTTGAAGCGGGCAAGCGGGCGCGGCCGCCAGCGGATCGTAGTCGGGCAGCGCCTGCGATCCAGATCAGCACCGTTGCGCCTGGCGGCTCTGCGCGTCGCCTCGCGCAGGGCACGACAAGCGTAGTATGCTCCCCACTTTTTCAGCGACGCGCCGGCATGGCTTATTCGGTCAAGGAAATCTTCTACACGCTGCAGGGCGAGGGCGCCAATGCCGGCCGGCCGGCGGTGTTCCTGCGCTTTGCCGGCTGCAACCTGTGGTCGGGGCGCGAAGCGGACCGCGCGGACGCGGCGTGCCGTTTCTGCGATACCGATTTCGTCGGCACCGACGGCGTCGGAGGCGGGAAGTTCGACACGGCGGAAGCGCTTGCGGCTGCGGTTGACGCCCTATGGCCCGCGCAGGGCGCCGCGCGGCCGGCGCGCGCGGCCGCAGCGCTTGCGCCTGCAGCAGGCGCGGCCTGCCGTTTTGTTGTCTGTACTGGCGGCGAACCTTTGCTGCAGTTGGATGCGGGGCTGGTCGAGGCGCTGCGCGGGCGCGGTTTCGCGATCGCCGTGGAGACCAACGGCACGCTGGACCCGCCCGCAGGCGAACTGTGGCTGACGGTGAGCCCCAAGGCCGGAGCGCCGCTGAAGTTGATCCGCGGCGACGAGCTGAAGCTGGTGTATCCGCAATCGGGCGCCGAGCCCGAGCGCTATGAGCGACTGGCATTCGGGCACTTCTTCCTGCAGCCGATGGACGGCCCGAGCAAGGCGCTCAATACGCAGCTGGCGATCGAATACTGCCTCGCGCATCCGCGCTGGCGCCTGTCGCTGCAAACCCACAAACTCATAGGAATTCGTTGATGGAAATCTGGAAAGCATTCACCCTGGAGTCGGCGCACCGGCTTCCCAATGTGCCGCCGGGGCACAAATGCGCGCGCGTCCACGGCCACTCGTTTCGCGTCGAAATTCACGTCTGCGGCAAGCTCGATGCGCACATCGGCTGGGTGCAGGACTTTGCCGATATTTCGGCTGTGTTCCAGCCGCTGTTTGAGCAGCTTGATCATCGTTACCTGAACGAGGTGCCGGGGCTGGAGAATCCGACCAGCGAACATCTGGCCCAATGGATCTGGACCAGGCTGAAACCGGCGCTGCCGCTGCTGTCACAAGTGGTGGTGCACGAGACCTGCACCTGCGGCGCGGCCTATCGCGGCGAGGAGGAAGCATGAGTGTGCCGGAGCGCAGGCAGCCAACTCGATGGTGCATGAACCGGCGCCGCTTCCTCGCCGTTTCCGTCGCCAGCGCCTTCGCCGGCAGCGCGCTCGCGCAGACTGCTCCCGCAGGCCTGATGCGCATCATCGTCGCCTATCCGACCGGGGGGCCGAGCGACGCGGTTGCGCGCGCGCTGGCGGAGAAGCTCAGCGCGCAGCTGGCCACTCAGGTGATCATTGAAAACCGCGCCGGCGCCGGCGGCAGCGTCGGCATCGATGCGATGGCGAAGTCCGCGCCCGACGGGCTCACGCTCGCGTTCGCGGCGGTGAGCCCGATCACGCTCAATCCGCATATCAACACCAAACTCGGCTACGACCCGTTCCGCGACGTCGCGCCGGTGGCGGTGGTGATGATCTCGCCGGTCTACGTGCTCGCCACACCGGCCTTCAGCGGCAAGACCTTCGGCGATGTGATCGCGCTGGCCAGGGCGCAGCCGGGCGCGCTGCGGCTCGCGACCTCGGGTGTCGCGACCGTCGGCCACCTGATGCTGGAGCAGATCAAGGCGAAGGCGGGCGTAGATATCACCCACATACCCTACAAGGGCGGCGGACAGGCGATCACCGATGCGGTGGGCGGGCAGTTCGAACTCTTGCTCGCCAATCCCAGCCCGGCCCTTACCGGGCAGACTGCCAGCGGCAGGCTGCGCCTGCTCGCCGTCGCGGCGCCGCAGCGGCTCGCGAGCTACCCCACTATTCCGACCCTGACCGAGCTCGGATTCGCGGCCGCCAACCTCAGTTCCACCTTCGGCATTTTTGCCCCGGGCAAGACGCCCGCGGCGACGCTCACGCGTCTGAACGCCGCGATCAACAAGGCGCTGGAGCTGCCCGAGGTGCGCGAGCGCCTGCTCCGGCTGGAGAACCTGCCGGCGATCATGAACCCGGCGGAGTTTGCGCAGCTGCTGCGGCACGAGCACGATGCGAACGCATCGATCGTGCGCAGCGCCAATATTCGCGCGGAGTAAGCGGCATGCGTGGAAACAGTCACAGGTGGATAGCAATCCGAAAAGGGGAACAAGTATGGATCTGGGCTTGAAGGACAAGGTCGCGATCGTGACCGGCGGCACGCAGGGCATAGGCCGGGCGGCCGCGCTGCGCCTGGTTGCGGAGGGCGCAAGCGTGGTGATTGCGGCGCGCGGCCGGGAAATGCTGGAACAGCTTGCAGCGGAAATCCGCACGGCCGGGGGCAAGGCGGCGGCGGTGCAGGCCGATGTGAGCCGGGCGGAAGACTGCGCGAAATTGGTGGCGGAGGCGGTCAAGGCATTCGGCCGTTTGGACATCCTGGTGAACAACGCCGGCACCTCGGCCACCGGCGAATTCGAATCCGTGACCGATGAGATCTGGCAGGCGGATTTCGAGCTGAAACTGTTTGCCGCGATCCGGCTCGCGCGCTTGGCGATTCCGCACATGCAGCGGCAAGGCGGGGGCCGCATCATCAATATTACCAATATCGGCGCCAAGCAGCCGCGCGCGAAATCGATGCCGACCACGGTCACGCGCGCCGCGGGACTTGCGTTCACCAAGGCGCTGTCGAAGGAGTTCGCGCCGCAGCAGATCCTGGTCAACACGGTGTGCATCGGCTCGGTGCGCGCGGGACAGCATGAAAAAAAGGCGGCCAAGGCCGGCATCGCGCTGGAGCAATACTATGCCAACATGGGGAAGGACATCCCGCTGGGGCGCGTAGGGCGCGCCGAAGAAGTCGCCAATGTGATCGCCTTTCTCGCCTCCGAGGCGGCGAGTTTCGTCACCGGCACCAGCATCAATCTGGACGGCGGCGTCTCCGGCGTTTTGTAGTTCGGTCAGCCGCGATTCAAACTTGGAGAAGACAGCATGAGCAAAGCATTTGATCTGAGCGGACGCGTCGCCATCGTCACCGGCGGCAATGGCGGCATCGGCCTGGGCATGGCCGAGGGGCTGGCGCGCGCGGGGGCGGCGCTGCTGATCGGTGGGCGCAACGCAAGCAAGAACGCGGCCGCAGTGAAGGCGCTTCAAGCCTTGGGTGCGAAAGCCGCCGCAGTCGAAGCCGACGTGACGCAGCAGCCCGCTTGCCAGGCGCTGATCGCGGCGGCGCTGGCGCAGTTCGGCCGCGTGGACATACTCGTGAACAACGCCGGCATCAATATCCGCAAGCAGCCGCAGGAGTACACGCTCGAAGAATGGAAGTCGGTGCTGGACACCAACCTCTCCAGCGCCTTCCTTTGCAGCCAGGCTGCCTACCACGCGATGCTGAAGGCGGGCGGCGGCAAGATCATCAACATCGGCTCCATGCTGTCGATATTCGGGGCGGCCTTCGCCGGACCTTACGGCGCGAGCAAAGGCGGCGTCGTGCAACTCACCAAGTCGCTCGCGTGCGCCTGGGCCAAGGACAATATCCAGGTGAACTCGGTGCTGCCGGGCTGGATCGATACCGAACTCACGCGCGCGGCGCGCAAGGAGGTCGCCGGTCTGCATGAGCGCGTACTCGCGCGCACGCCGGCGGGCCGCTGGGGCGACCCGGCCGATTTCGCCGGCATTGCGGTGTTTCTCGCCAGCAGCGCATCGGACTTCGTCACCGGAACCGCGATCACCGTCGACGGCGGCTACTCTTCGCAGGCTTAGTGCCGGCGCTCGCGTTTGTAAGAAGACGAGGGAGATATCCCTTCGTGCTCTCCTGGATCGGTTCGTAAGGAGTTTTCTACGGCTTCCTAGAACTAGAACGCATAGCGTGCGCTGAGGATGAGCGCGAGATTGCGCCGCGGCGCCGGCTCGAAGAAGCGGCCGTTGCCGTCGGCGACGATCACCGAACCGATGTAAGTGCGGTCGGTAAGGTTGTCGATGCGCAGCGTCTCGGAGATGCGCCAGTCGCGCGCCTTCTGCTCGAAACGCAGGCGCAGATTGGCGATGGTGTAGGCGGCGGCTGCATCGCTGTTCTGATCGTCCACGTACACGCGGCTGCTATGCCGCGCTTCCAGGACGGCTGAGAAGCCGGATGCGAAATGGCGCCATTGCAGTTCGGCATATAGCGAGCTGCGCGGCACGCCGGGGAGCTTGTTCCCGACCGGAACGGCGCTCGCAGCCGCGCCGCTCGCGAACGCCTCGGCGTAGCGCGCATCGAGCGCGGTGTAGGCGGCGCGCGCGTCGAAGCCCGCCGGCAGCACCGCCTGCCACGAGGCTTCCCAGCCGCTGCGGCGCGTGCGACCCGCGTTCTTGAACATGGTGCGGCCGCCGGCGGCGGTATCGATCACGATCTCGTCGCGCGTGGTCGTGTCGAAGCGCGCAAGCGTCACGGTCTGATCGTCGCCGAGGCGGCCTTTGAGTCCGATTTCCGCATTGCTGCTGAGGCTGGGTTTGAGCGCGAAATTGAGGCCGGTGCCGTTCCTGCGGTAAGCGAGTTCGGCGAAGGTGGGCGTCTCGAAGCCGCGGCCGGCGCTGGCATACAGGCTCATTTCCGGCGCGAGTCGGTAGGCTAGCCCCGCGACCGGACTGGTATTGGCGTAGGCAAGGCTGCCGCTGTCGTCGGGATTGGCCGCGGTAATGAAATAGTCGTGCGAGTCGAACCGGACCAAGGTCCGGCGCAGCCCCAGCGTGGCGCTGGCGCGCTCGGTGTAGCGCCAGTCGGCCTGTGCGAACAGATTGGTGCTCGCTACGCGGTCGTCCTCGTCGCGCTTGAGCGCGCCCAGGGCGCCGAAATTGTTGAGCTGGCCGCGGCGCCGCTCCTGCATCATTTCCTGCTCGAAGCCGCTGGTGACGGACAGCGGGCGGCCGGCCAGGCTGCCGTCGTGGATCCAGTTGAGCGACATGCCGCCGAAATAGCGCCCGAGGTCGACCACGCCGCCAGAGGCAGTGGCGAGATTTTGCGCCGCCAGCGGTATGGCCTGGAACTGGCGCACCTGCCGGTCGCCCAGATACAGGCTCGCGCGCAGCAGGTCCTCCACACCCAGGCGCTGCTCGACGATGGCGCCGCCCTGCTGCTGGCGCACGGTCTTGCGCGCGTTGAACAGGAGTGCGGACGGGTCCACTCGGCGCGGATTGGCGGAGGCCTGTGCCGCGCTGAGCCCGAGCGCGTCCTGGGTCTCGGGCTGGTACAGCGTGTTCAGCATCAAGCTGACGCGCGTGTCGGCGCCCGCCTGCCACTTCAGCTTGCTGTTGAACTGCTGACGGTTCGCGCTCGAGTGCTCGCGGTAGCCATCGGTGTGGAACTGCGACCAGTCGGCGATGTAATTGAGCGCACCCGACTCGCCGCCGGCCTGCATGCCGGTGCGCTGGGTGCCGTAGCTGCCGACGAGCAGGTCCCCGGATAAGCTCGGCCGCTTGGGGCCGTCCGCTGTGTAGAGATTGACTACGCCGCCGGAGGCGTTGCCATAAAGGCTGGCGAGCGGCCCACGCATGACCTCGATACGCTGGGCCGTGGACAGGTTGAAATTCGCGGCCTGTCCCTGGCCGTCGGGCATGGTCGCGGGGATGCCGTCGGCGTAGAGCTTGATGCCGCGGATGCCGAAGGTCGAACGCGCGCCGAAACCGCGGATCGACATCTGCAAGTCCTGCGCGTAGTTGCCGCGGTTCTGCAGCACCATGCCGGGCACGCCTCCCAGCGATTCCGATAGATTGAGCCTGGGCTGGCCTTCGCGCAGTGCGTCCGCAGTTACGGCGTCGATCGATGCCGGGATGTCCAGATTGCGCCGTTCGGTCCGGGTGGCGGACACCACCACGGCCGCATCGGCATCTTGTGCCGTGGCGGGCAGCGCATGGAACACGGCGCCGAGCGTCAGAACCACGGTCGTGCGCGAACGGTGTTTCATCGCAGGTTCAGCGCGTGCCCAGCCCGGAGAGGTAGTCGGCAAGGATATCGATGTCGGTATCGGACAGGGCCTGTGCGGCCGAGGTCATATTGCCGTCCATGTCGAAGCGGGTGGACGCCTTGAAGCCGCGCAACTGCGTGCGCAGGTACTCGGCCTGCTGCCCAGCGAGCCGCGGTATGTGTTGTTGCCCCATCAGCGTTTTCGCGTGGCAGGCGACGCAATTATTCTGCTCGCTGATGCGCCGCCCCGCCGCCACGACCTCGGGTGTGCTTACATGCGCGGACGGCACATGCGGCTGGGCCGAGAAGTATGCAGCGAGATCGTTCAGGTCCGCGTTGCTCAAGTTCGCCGCGAAGGGGGACATCTGCGCGTCCTTGCGTTTGCCCTCGCGGAACATGTATAGCTGGGTCACGATGAACTGCTGCGGTTGCCCGGCGAGGGAGGGCACGACTGGATTCGCCGAGTTGCCGCCGAGGCCGTGGCAGGCGACGCAAGTCTGCGCCTTCTGGCGGCCGGCCTCGGCATCGGCAAACGCAGCCGGCGCGTATGCCAGGGGCAGTAAGGACAGCGCGGCGGCGAACATCGCCGCCGCACCCCGCAGTTCGGCAAAACAGCCGCTCACTTCTTGTAGCTGACCCGGTAGATGATGCCGTTGTAGTCGTCGGAAACGAGCAGGGCGCCATCCTTCATCACCAACACGTCGGCCGGCCGGCCCCACATCGGCGGATCGCCTTTTTCGTCGGTCAGGAAGCCCGTCAGGAAGGGTTCGGATCTGGCCTTGCCCTTGGCATCGACCACGACGCGGATCACGTCGTAGCCCTGCTTGGTGCTGCGGTTCCACGAACCGTGGCGGGCGAGGAAGATGTTGTCCTTGTACGCGGCGGGGAACATCTTGCCGGTGTAGAAGCGCATGCCCATGGGGGCGACGTGTGCGCCCAGATTGAGCGCGGGCGGCGTGAACTCGGCGCAGGAGCGGTTCTTGCCGTAGACCGGGTCGAGCGTGTCGCCCTGATGGCAGTACGGAAAGCCGAAGTGCTGACCCATCTTGGTCGCGACGTTGAGCTTGTCCGAAGGCATGTCATCGCCCAGCCAGTCGCGTTGATGCTCGCCGAACCACAGTTGCTTGGTCTTCGGATGCCAGTCGAATCCGACCGTGTTGCGCACGCCCTGGGCGTAGGTCTCCAGCGTGCCTGTGTTCGGATCCACGCGCGTGATCGAAGCCTGCGTGTAATTCGGCATGGTGATGTTCTGCGGCGAGCCGATGTTGAAATACAGCTTGCCGTCCGGACCCGCGGCGAGGAACTTCCAGAAGTGGCCCGGCGCCTTGTCGGGGTCGAGGTTGTCCACCACGACCCTGGCCTCGGGCGGGTTGTCCAGCCGGTCCTCGATCCCGGCGTAGGCGGTAATGCGGTTGCGCTCGGCGACATAGAGCGTGCCCTTCAGAAACGCGACGCCGTTGGGCGTATTCATGCCCTTTAGCAGCGTCTTGATTTCGCGCTTGCCGTCCTTGTCGACAATGGCATACACGTTCGAAAGATTGCGGTTGCTCACGAATACCGTGCCCTTGTCGCCGAGCGCGAGCGAGCGCGCCTCGGGCACGCCGTCGGCCCAGACCTCGACCTGGAAGCCCGCCGGGACTTTCAGCTTGTCGATCGGCAGATCCTTGGCCGGTCTGCCGGTGAGGTGCGGTGCGAACGGGTGCAGCGTCGAGCTCGCATGGTCGGCCGATTTGCCCTGCTGCCAAGCCGGCGGCGGCGCGGGCGTCGCGGCCGGGGCGGCTGCAGGGGCTGGTTGCGCCAAGGCCGGAGCGCTGAAGCACGATGCGAGCAAAGCGGATGACAATAGCTTGCGTGTTTTCATGACATCTCCTTCTGGGTGAAATCGTTGTATTTTTATGTCCGAGGGGGAGCGCGGACTTCGCCGACAACGGCGGCAGTGTATATGGGAATCATTCCAATTGGCAACCGCGCGCCTGCCCAAATTTCTGCGCATTTATCGCCCGCACGGCTTGCGGCTGCGACGCACTGGGTTTATGATTTGAACCATGGTTCAAAATTCGAATTCCGGTTCCAATGCGCCTGCCGGCAAGGCCGCTTCCGAGCGCCTGCGGCGCAAGAGCGAGGCGCGGCGGCTGGACATCCTGCGCGCTGCCGCGCGGGTATTTCGCCGCAGCGGCGTCGCCGCCGCGGGCATGCGCGAGATCGCCGAGGAAGCAGACCTGTCGCCGGGCAATTTGTATTACTACTTTGCGGGCAAGAATGAACTCCTGTTCTTTTGTCAGGACCGCACGCTGGATCGCATGCTGGAGGCGGCGGAGACGGCGCGCGCTTCCATCGTCCCGGTCGCGGACCAGTTGCGCGCGGTCATCCGCGCCCACCTGCACTACACCCTGGACGAACTCGAGGGCGCGACCGCGCATCTCGAAATCGACATGTTGTCCGAGGAATTGCGCCGCGGCATCATCGACAAACGCGACAAATACGAACATGCGGTGCGCGCGCTGATCGCGAAGGGCGTCAAGCGCGGGGAATTCACCGCCTGCGACGCCGCGCTGGTTGCGCGTGCCATCCTCGGCGCGCTCAACTGGACCGTGCGCTGGTACCGTCCCGATGGCGCGCAGAGCGTCGTGTCGATTGCCGAGGGCCTGGCCGATTACCTGGTGCGGGGCATTGCCCTCGCGCCGCAAGCATTAACCGCGCCCGTCAGGGCCGTTTCCGGAGGTCGAAAATGAATGCCGTAGTGAAAACGATCGCTCAGCGCAACGCGCACATCACGCTGCGCGTGAACGGCGAGGAAGTCGAAGTCTCGTTCGCACCCTACAAGACGCTGCTCGAAGTGCTGCGCGAGGACTTGGACCTCACCGGCACCAAGCACGGCTGCGAGCTGGGCGAGTGCGGCGCATGTGCGGTGCTTGTCGACGGCCAGCCGCTGCTGTCTTGCCTGAAGCTAGCGCTCGAGTGCGACGGCAGCGTGATCGAGACCGTCGAAGGCCTGGCCTCGGGGCCGGAATTGCATCCTTTGCAGGCCGCGTTTTCCGACCACGGCGGCTCACAGTGCGGCTACTGCACCCCGGGGGTGCTGATGACGGCCAAGGGACTGCTCGACCAGGAACCCCAGCCCAGCCGCGAACGCATCAAGGAGGCGCTGTCGGGCAACCTGTGCCGCTGTACCGGCTATCAGCAGATCGTCGATTCGGTCGAAGCGGCCGCGCGGGCTATCAACGAGACGACGGTGAACGAACGGAGGGCCAAAGCATGAGCACCGGGAAAAAACTCGACGTTATCGGCCACGCGCGGCGGCGCGTCGACGGCCGCGAAAAAGTGACCGGGCAGCTGCGCTACGCCGACGACCTGAAGCTGCCGCGCATGCTGTACATGAAACTCCTGCGCTCGTCCCAGCCGCATGCGCTGATCGAAGCGATCGACACCTCGCGCGCTGAAGGCCATCCGGGGGTGCATCTGGTGCTCACCGGGCGCGATTTTCCAGTCCCGTTCGGCATCATGCCGGTGGCGCAGGACGAATACCCGCTCGCGCCGGAGCGCGTGCGCTACGTCGGCGATCCGGTGGCGGCGGTGGTGGCGAAGGACGAACAGACTGCTGCCGAGGCGCTGGGCCTGATCGAAGTGAAATACAAATCTTTGCCGACGATCGCGACGCCGGAAGAAGCGCTGGCGCAGCCGCAGGCGCGGATTCACGACTATACGGATGCGGGCAACATCCATCGCAACCAGGCGTTCGAGTTCGGCGACGTGGAGGAGGCGCTGGAGAAGTCGGACCACGTGTTCGAGGACCTGTTCTTCTACGAGGGCGACAACCACATGGCGATGGAACAGCACGCCGCGCTGGCGAAGGCCGAGGGCGACGGCAAGCTGACGCTGTGGTCGAGCACCCAGGATCCGCATTATCTGCATCGCCAGCTGGCGCGGGTGCTGCAGATGTCGGCCGCGCACATCCGCGTGATCGCCTGCAACAACGGCGGCGGTTTCGGCGGCAAGTGCGATCCGGCCGGCCACGAATTCGTGGTGTCCAAGGCGGCGCTGATGCTGGGCCGGCCGGTCAAGATCTGCCTTACGCGCGAAGAAGTGTTCTATCTGCACCGCGGCCGGCACCCGGTGCTGATGAAATTTCGCACCGGCGTCAGCAAGGACGGCAAGCTGACCGGCATGCATCTGCAGACCCTGCTCGACGGCGGCGCCTACGGCTCCCACGGCCCGGCGAGCACGTTTTACACCGGCGTGCTGACCCCGCTCACTTACCAATTGCCGCGCTTCAAGTTCGACGCCTGCAGGGTGTTCACCAACAAGCCCGCCTGCGGACCCAAGCGCGGCCACGGTACGCCGCAGCCGCGCTTCGGCCAGGAAGTCCAGCTGGACAAGATCGCCGAGAAACTTAAGCTCGACCCGGCGGACCTGCGGCTCAACATGGTGACCCAGCCCAATTCGCTCACCGCGAGCTGGCTCAAGATCGGCAGCAACGGCCTGGCCGAATGCATACGCCAAGTGGTCGAGGGGTCGGGTTGGAAGCAAAAACACGGCAAGCTTCCGAACGGCCGCGGCGTCGGCATCGCCTGCAGCTCATACATGTGCGGAGCGGGCGTGTCGATCTACTGGAACAAGATGCCGCATTCGGGCGTGCAGCTCGCACTTGACCGCAGCGGCCAGGTGACGGTGTTCTGCGGCGCGACCGAGATCGGGCAGGGCTCGGACGATGTGCTCGCCGCGATCGTGGCGGAAACCCTGGGCATCAGCACCAAGGAGGTGCGCTGCATCACCGGCGATACCGGAATCACGCCGATCGACCTGGGATCGTATTCGAGCCGCGTAACCATCATGATGGGCAACGCGGCGCTGCAGGCGGCCGGGCGCGCGCGCGAGATGCTGGTCGCTGCGGCGGCCGAGCAGCTCGCGGTCCTGCCCGAGAGCATCGTGCTCTCGCGCGGCCGCGTGTTCGCAGCCGGCGACGCCGCGAAGAGCATGAGTTTTGCCGAGGCCGTCGTGTATGCGGAAAGCAAATTCGGCACGCTGGGCACGGTGGGTTCGTACACGCCACCCAAACCGCCGGGCAAATTCAAGGCGGCGGGTGTGGGCCCGTCGCCCGCGTATTCCTTCTCCGCCTGCGTGGTTGAGGTCGAAGTCGACGAATCGACCGGCTGGATCACCGTGCCCAGGATCTGGATCGCGCACGACATCGGCCGCGCCTTGAATCCGGTGCTCGCGCGCGGCCAGGTCATAGGCGGCATTTACATGGGATTGGGCGAAGTCTTGATGGAAGAGCAGGTGTTCCGTCGCCTGCCGCCGAAGCTTTCCAATGCGCTGGTGCACAAGATTCCGTCGCTGCTCGAATACAAGAGCATCACCTCGCTCGACATGCCCGAGGTCGAGGTGTTCCTGATCGAGGATCCGGACCCGAATTGCCCGTTCGGCGCCAAGGAGGTCGGCCAGGGGCCGCTGCTGCCGGTGATGCCTGCGGTCGCGAACGCCGTGTTCGATGCCGTCGGCGTGCGCATCGACGAAGTGCCGATCACGCCGGAGAAGATCCTGCGCGCGCTGCACCTGAAGCGCGAAGGCAAGAATCCGCGCGTGGGTCCGGAGCATTTCCCCGAGGTGCCCTATGTTGAACCGACGTTCGTCATTCCGCCGGCTGAAGGCGGTGACGGCAAGGAAAGCAAAATGGCAGACAGAAATCCGGCACACAAGCTGATGGAGAAGACAGCATCATGATGCGCCTCCCGTGGTTCCAGTTTAAGGCCCCGGCCAGCGTGGCGGAAGCGGCGCGCATCCTTGCGGGCGAAGGCCCGCGCGGCATGTTGATCGCCGGCGGCACCGATCTCCTGCCCAACATGAAGCGCCGCCAGCAGACGCCGGCGACGCTCATTTCGCTCAACCGGGTCGAGGGCCTGAAGAAGATCACAAACGGTTCCGGTCTCACTCTGGGTGCGGGGCTCACGCTGACCGAGGTCGTGGGAGCGGGCGCGGTGCGCGAACAATACCGCGGCCTCTACCAGGCGGCAGCGCAGGTGGCTACGCCGCACCTGCGCAACATGGGCACGCTGGGCGGCAATCTGTGCCTGGACACGCGCTGCAATTACTACAACCAGAACGAGGATTGGCGCGAGGCGATCGGCTACTGCATGAAGAAAGAGGGCAAGACCTGCTGGGTTGCCACCGCGAGCAAGCGCTGCCTCGCCGTGTCGTCAACCGACACGGCTCCGGCATTGATCTCGCTCGGCGCCAAAGTGCGCCTGGTGTCGGCCGCGGGCGAGCGCGAACTCGAGCTGGCCAGCCTGTACAACAACGACGGCATGGATTACATCACGCGCAGGCCGGACGAGATCCTGACCGAGGTCGTGCTGCCCGATGCCGCTGGATGGAAGAGCACCTACTGGAAGCTGCGCCGGCGCGGCTCATTCGACTTTCCATTGCTCGGCGTTGCGGTCGCCGCGCGCGCTGCGGCCGACGGCACGATGGCGGCGGTGCGGCTGGTGCTGGGTGCGGTTGCGTCGCAACCTATCGTCGCGAGCAAGGCGAGCGAATTCCTGGTCGGCAAGAGACTCTCCGATGAGGTGATCGCCGAGGCGGCTGCCCTGGCCGCTTCCAGGGCCAAACCGATGGACAATACCGATCTCGATGTCTATTGGCGCAAGGAAGTCGTGCCCAGTTACGTCGCTTATGCTTTGCGCGAAATTCGCGGCGACGATATGAGCGCGATCCGCCTGCGCACCGCGCGCCAGGCCTTGTGAGCTTGGCCGGGGCCGCCGATCCCCTGGGCGGCCATGCCTGAGTGAAGTTTGTCCCGCCGCTACCGAATCGGCGGGACAGGTACAATAGGCATCCGCACGAATTCGTGGTGGCGAAAGCGCCGCAGGCCATTCTGCTCGCGGCTGAATCCGGCGTGGGACGAGGGACGTCAAAGTGAATCTAATTCATAGAGCCGATTGCAGCTCGAGGGGATGCGTCCCCGCGCGCTCCACTAAATCGGAGGCCATTGCGACAATCCAGAAATGGTCTCGCGGCATCGCCTTGTTCGCGGCTGCAGCCCTGCTTCAGGGATGCGGCGGAAGCGGTGGCGGCGGCACGGCCGGAACTTCGGGCGGAATCGTGCTCGCCGGATCCAATGTGCAGCCCATTTCGGTCAGCGCCGGTTTGGGCGGCACCGTCAACCTGGCGTTTACCAGCGTGATTCTGTGCGCGCCGGGCAGCAGCAACTGCCAGAGCATAGACAATGTATTGATCGATACCGGATCCAGCGGTCTCAGAATCATGGCCTCGGCGCTGTCCGCGTCGCTGGCATTGCCGCAGCAGACCGATACCGGCGGCAATCCAGTGGTGGAATGCGGACACTTTGTGGATGGCTACACCTGGGGACCGGTGAAACTGGCGGACCTGAAAATGTCGGGCGAGCAGGCGCGCTCGCTTCCGATCCAGATCATCGGCGATCCGAATTATCCCCTGGTGCCCGCCGGGTGCTCGGCCAGTGGGGCATCGAAGAATTCGGTGGCGAGCTTGCGCGCCAACGGCATTCTGGGACTAGCGATTTTTCCGCAGGACTGCGGCCCCGCGTGCGCGCAGAGCAGCAATCCCGGCCTGTATTACAGCTGCCCGCCCGCGGGCTGCCAGCCGGCGACGATCCCCCTGGCGCTGCAGCTGCAGCACCCGGTGGCGAAGTTCGCCGGCGACAACAACGGCGTCATCATCGAACTGCCTGCGGTCCCTGCCGGCGGCGCCGCCAGCGTCAGCGGTTCGCTCGTGTTCGGCATAGGCACGCAGGCGAACAACGGCATCGGCAGCGCCACCGTGATCGGCGTGGATTCAGCCACCTCCAACTTCACTACCGTCTATAACGGCGCCAGCTACAGCGCCAGCTTCATCGATAGCGGCTCGAACGCCCTGTTCTTCGCCGATGCCGGCACGCCGGTCTGCACCGATCCGGTGGCTGCCGGATTTTATTGTCCCGCCACGACAAAGAATTTGTCCGCCACCATCCAGGGCAGGAACGGCCGGGCCGCGCTGGTCAATTTCAGCCTGGCGAACGCGACCGCGCTGGTGACGACCAACCCCGGCTTCGCCGCATTGGGCAGCCTGGGCGCGCCGCAAATCAGCGCCAACAGTTTCGACTGGGGCCTGCCTTTTTTCTACGGACGCAAGGTCTATATCGCCATCGACGGGGCGAATACGCCGGCCGGTTCGGGACCCTATATTGCATTCTAGCGGCGCGGCGCTGGTACTCGCATGCGCATAGAGCCCGCCGTACTCGCCTTTGACGCCGGCGGGACGCCGTACTCGCCCCGCTACGGCGACGTCTACCACAGTGCGGACTCCGGGCCCGGGCAGGCGCGACACGTGTTTGTCGCGGGCAACGATCTGCCGCGCAGCTGGGCCGAGGCGCGCAGCTTCACCATCCTCGAAACCGGTTTCGGACTTGGCCTGAATTTCCTCGCGACCTGGAGCGCCTGGCGCGACGATCCCGCGCGCTGCGAACGCCTGCATTACGTTTCGATCGAAAAGCATCCGTTTGAGCGCGATGCGCTCGCGACCCTGCATCTGCGCTATCCAGAATTCGCGCCGCAGGCCGAGCAACTGCGCGGCGCATGGCCCCTGCTGGTAGCGGGCGTGCACCGGCTGCATTTCGAGTCCGAGCGGCTGACGCTGACGCTGGCATTCGGCGACGCCGCCGAGCTCGTGCCGGGTTTGCGCCTACGCGCAGACGCAATTTACCTGGATGGCTTCGCGCCCAGGTGCAACCCCGATATGTGGTCGCCGCAACTGCTGCGCGGCCTCGCGCGCTCGGCGCGTCCGGGCACCACGCTTGCGACCTACTCCAGCGCGGCCGTACTGCGCCAGGGGCTGGAGGCGGCGGGATTTGCGCTGGAAAAATGCCCCGGCTTCGGACGCAAACGCGACATGCTGCGCGGCCGCTTTGCGCCGCGCTGGCAATCGCGCCGTGCACCGGAGGCGGGTCCCGTTGCGACGGGCCGTCATGCGATCGTGATCGGTGCCGGCCTCGCCGGCGCCGCAGTCAGCGAGCGCCTGGCGCGGCGCGGTTGGCGCATCGACCTCATCGAAAGCCGCGCGCTGCCGGCGACGGCCGAGCCGGCGCGCTATGCCGGCGTGTTTCATCCGCATATTTCGCGCGACGATTGCATCCTGTCGCGCGCCGCGCGCAACGGCTTCCTCTACGCGCTGGCGCGCTGGAACACGATGGCGCAGTCCGGAGCGGAACTGGCCTGGGAGCGCTGCGGCGTGCTGCAGCTCGCGGGCGAGCGCGAACGCGGCCTCGCCGCAGCCGTTGCCGCAGAGGCCTATCCAGACGACTTCGTGCAATGCCTGGATCAGGCCGAAGCCGAACTCCACGCCGGCTGTCGCCTGCGCAGCGGCGGCCTGTGGTTTGCCGGCGGCGGCTGGATGCGCCCGCAGAGCCTGATCGCAGCGCAACTCGCGGCAGCGTCGTCTTATGCGCAAGCTGCGCTCGCCGTGCACGCGGGGACCGCAGTGCACGCCATCGCGCGCAGCGGCGATGCCTGGCAGGCGCGCGCCGCCGACGGCAGACTGATCGCCGCGGCGCCGGTCCTCATCCTCGCGAACTCGAACGACCTGACGCGGCTTGCCGGCGTCGCACAATCCCTGCAGCAGATTCGCGGTCAGATCAGCTATGTTCCAGCGGCGAGCCTGATTGCGCCGCGGGTCGTGCTCACCGGCGCAGGCTATGTGCTGCCCGCGAGCGATGGACTGGTGATTGCGGGCAGCACTTACGATCGCGACGACGACGATCCCGCGCCGCAGTTGCAAAGTCATGCGTCCAACCTGCTGCGCCTGGCGCAGCTGCTGCCGGACGCGGCGCGGGAAGTGGATGCGGCAAGGCTGGAGGGTGCGGTGGGATTTCGCTGCGTGGCCCCGGACCGCATGCCGCTGGTGGGCGCAATGCCGGACCTGGATGCGGCACGCGTGCGCCAGGCGGCGCTCTCCGGCGCGCACTTGCGCGATCTGCCGCGAGTCCCCGGCTTGTACTGCGCCGCGGCTTATGCCTCGCGCGGTCTCATCTGGGCGGCGCTCGCAGGGGAGATGCTCGCCAGCCTGATCGAAGACGAACCGGCGCCGCTGGAACGCGATATCGCCGACGCCCTGGACCCGGGGCGTTTCCTATTGAAACAGTTGCGCCGCGGCGGACTCTAGTCCAGAGATACCTTGGCGTCCTTGATCATCTTGGCCCACTTGGGAAAGTCGGTCCTGATCACAGAGGCGAATTCTTCCGGCGAATTACCGACCGCTTCTGCGCCGATGCCATCGAGCCTGGTTAGGACCTCTGGCAGATGCATGATCCGGTGGATTTCGCCGGCCAGTTTGGCAATGATGGGTTTGGGCGTGGAAGCGGGGATGAAGGCGCCGGTCCAGCCCACGGGTTCGAATCCGGGATAGCCCTGTTCGCCGAAGGTGGCGACTTCGGGCAGCAGGCGCGAGCGGCGCGGCCCGGTGATCGCGAGCACTTTTATTTTTCCCGAACCCAGTTGCGGCTGCGCCGTGGCGAGATCGACGAAGCCGGAACTGACGTGATTGCCGAGCAGGTCGTTCAACAGCGGCGCGGCGCCCTTGTACGGCGTGTGGGCGAGATCCAGTCCTGCGGCAGAATTGAGTAAATCGCCGTGCAGATGTGCGGACGTCGCGGCGCCGAAGGATCCGAAGTTGTATTTCCCGGGGTTGGCTTTGACCAGCGCGACGAATTCCTTCAGGTTGTTTGCCGGGCTGGACGCCGGCAACACGAACAGATTGTAGGAGTAGGTCAGCAGCGACAGAGGCGTGAGTTCCGTGAATACATCGTAGTTCAACTTCTTGTACAGGCTCGGAGCCTGGATGATCTGGGTGATGCCGATCAGCACCGTATAACCGTCTCCCGGCGCCTTGGCCACGACCTCGTTGCCGATCAGGCCGCCCGCCCCCAGGCGATTCTCGACGATGACCGGCTGTTTCCAGGTTTCGGTGAGCTTGGTCCCGATCAGGCGCGCCACCGTGTCGGTGATGCCGCCAGCTGCATAGGGCACGATGAATTTGATCGGCCGGCTGGGATAAGTGCCCGCGTCCTGCGCATGCGGCTGGGCCGCAAACAGCAGCGAGGCGATCGCGGTGGCGAATAGCTGCATCAATCGACGGCTCATAGTCTCACTCCATGCAAATTGCAGCACCGCACAGCGACGGATTTCGCCGCGCGTCCGCACCTGCTCAACGTCCGCCCGACAGGGTCAGAACATTGCCTATCATGTAGGCGGCCTCATTCGACATCAGCCACAGGATCGCTTCCGCGCATTCCTCTGCAGTGCCTATGCGCCCCATCGGCACCGTCGGTATCACTTTCTGCAGCCGGTCGCCGACGCCAGCCTCGGCATGAATTTCCGTCGCTATCAGGCCCGGGCTGATGGCGTTGACGCGGATGCCTTCGGCGGCGACTTCCTTGGCCAGACCCAGGGTGAAGCTGTTGATCGCGCCCTTGGCTGCGGCGTAGGGTATCCACTGGTTGGCGCCGCCCAGCGCCGCGGCGAGCGACGACACATTGACGATGCTGCCGCCCGCGCCGCCGTTCTTGGTCGACATGCGCTTCACCGCCTGCTGTGCGCAAAAGATGGCGCCGGACACATTCACCTCTAGCACGCGCCGGATCGCTTCCGCATTGAAACTATCCAGGCGCCCGGCACGCCCGGTGATGCCGGCGTTATTGACCAGCGCGGTGATGGTCCCGAGTTCGAGGTCGACGCGCTCGAACAGCCGGATCACTTCGTCCTCGCGCGCCGTGTCCGCCTGCACCATGATGGCTTTGCCGCCGCCGGAGCGGATTGCAGCCACGACTTCATCGGCACGCGCCTCGTTCTTCAGGTAATTCACGCAGACCGCGTAACCGCGTTTGGCTGCGAGCTGTGCCGTCGCCGCACCTATGCCGCGGCCCGAGCCGGTAATCAGTGCTACTCCAGACATGCGCAATTCCCTTTCTTGTGCAAGATGAGCGGACGCGAGGTCCAGGTCGGAAGCTTGGGGCCGCGGCCCCAGTCCCCGCGTGGTTGCAGGCTGGCCCTAGTCCAGCGTCACGCCCAGCTCCTGAATGATAGGCCGGAATTGTGCCACCTGTTTCTTCAGCATCGCGTCCTGCTCCGCCGGCGTGGAACCGACCGGATCAGCCGCGATTTCAGCCAGGCGCTTGAGCACGTCGGGATGGCGCACGGCTGCCGCCGTTTCGCGCGCGAGCCGGTCGATGACGTCCTTCGGCGTCTTCGCCGGCGCGAACAGTCCGTTCCAGCCTTCGGCTTCGATCCGTGGAAAGCCCATCTCGCGCACCGTAGGCACATCGGGCAGCGCGGCAATGCGCTGCGAGGAATTCGTCGCCAGCGCTTTCAGCGTGCCCTTGCGCACGTCGCCGAGCGAGGAGGACAGCTGGTCGCCGCCGAGTTGCAGCCGTCCGGCGAGCAGTTCCTGCTTTAGCGGCGCGGCGCCCTTGAGTGGAATGTGGGTCATTTCAATTTTGCCGTCGCGCTTGATCACCTCGCCGACGATATGCATGTACGAACCGGGACCGGTGGAGCCGTAGTTGTACTTCAGGCTGTGGTCTTTTTGCAGCAGCGCGACGAATTCGCGCAGGTTCCCCGCCGGCACGCTCGGGTTGGCGGTGATGATCAGGGGCACGTTGGCCGCGATGGAGATGCCGGCGAAGTCGGTGTCGATGTTGTAGGGCGCGCGGTTGGCTAGCGCGAGCGCGGCCGAGGCCAGCGGAAAGGTGATGTTGTGCATCAATATGGTGTAGCCGTCGGGCGCCGCCTTGGCGACCACATCGGCGCCGATCGATCCGCCTGCGCCGGCACGGTTTTCCACCACCACCGCCTGTCCCATGGTTTCGGTCATGCGCTGCGCCACCAGCCGCGCAATGATGTCGGTCGTGCCTCCGGGCGGGAAGGGCACGATCATGCGTATCGATTTCGCCGGATAGGTCTGCGCCAGCGCAGCGGCAGGGAGCATGGCCG
>Ga0334722_10001688_pt1 | contig 26749 bp, 20 predicted proteins | sample C3_bottom_MG_FD_207210 | JGI IMG/M metagenome (GOLD analysis project Ga0334722, IMG submission 207210) | Sediment microbial communities from Yellowstone Lake, YNP, Wyoming, USA - C3_bottom | ecosystem: Environmental > Aquatic > Freshwater > Lake > Sediment | place: USA: Wyoming | collected... | reverse complement strand
AAAGATAACATAATATGGGATAATATTTCACCAGATATTCTGGATAGATTACAAAGATTAAGGCGTGGCAAATAAATTGGCTTGACGTTATTTTGCATATTATGTATAATAGTTTATGTAAATTTATACCTTTTAATATAATTGCGGGGGCGATACTATTGAATATTGAGCTTTCGAGAGAGTCAGGAGATTTTTGGCCCTATGATGATATGGTAGATGAGAGGATAGTGGAATACGCCCAGCAAGGTAATCCCCAGGCATTGGAATATATAATAAACAAGTATAAAGGTATAGTAAAAACCAAGGCACGTTCTTATTTTTTGGTCGGTGCTGACAAGGAAGATATTATACAGGAGGGTATGATAGGACTATTTAAAGCCATTCGAGATTTTAAAACCGATAAGCTTTCATCCTTTAGAGCATTTGCGGAACTTTGTATTACGAGACAAATAATAACCGCAATAAAGACGGCAACAAGGCAGAAACATATACCTCTTAACTCTTATGTTTCATTGAACAAACCGATTTATGATGATGAATCGGACAGGACCCTTCTTGACATTATATCCTGTGAAAAAATTTCGGATCCAGAAGAACTCGTAATAAGTAGAGAGGAGTTTTCCAATATAGAAGACAAGATGGGAGAACTTTTAAGCGATTTGGAATGGGAGGTACTCATATCCTATTTACGCGGAAAATCTTACAATGAGATTGCTGAAGATTTGGACAGGCATGTGAAATCCATAGACAACGCTTTACAGAGGGTTAAGAGGAAACTCGAAAGATATTTGGAGGATAGGAAGGAATAAATTATTGACTTTGTAAAAAAAATATGATATATTACTATATTGTGTTAGATATTTAGGCCCACGTAGCTCAGCAGGCAGAGCGTCGCCTTGGTAAGGCGGAGGTCACCGGTTCAAGCCCGGCCGTGGGCTCCATATTTATTTAAAAAGTATGAGTCAAAAACCGGCTTAAGACGCCGGTTATTGTTAAATTTTAACGAAAATATTATACATATAAAGGGAGGAAAGAAGATGGCGAAGGCGAAATTTGAGAGGACGAAGCCGCACGTAAACATAGGTACGATAGGGCACGTAGACCACGGTAAGACGACGTTGACGGCGGCAATAACAAAGGTATTGGCATTAAGAGGGAAAGCGCAGTTTGTAGCATACGACCAAATAGATAAAGCACCAGAAGAGAGGGAAAGAGGAATAACAATAAACACAGCGCACGTAGAATACGAGACCGACGCGAGGCACTATGCACACGTAGACTGTCCGGGGCACGCGGACTATGTAAAGAACATGATAACCGGAGCAGCGCAGATGGACGGGGCGATATTGGTAGTATCAGCAGCAGATGGACCGATGCCGCAGACAAGAGAGCACATACTGTTGGCAAGGCAAGTAAACGTACCGTATATAGTAGTATTTTTGAACAAAGTAGACATGGTAGACGATCCCGAATTAATAGAGCTGGTAGAAATGGAAGTAAGGGATCTACTATCCAAATACCAATTCCCGGGAGACGAAGTACCGATAATAAAAGGATCAGCACTAAAGGCATTAGAATCCGGGTCACAAGATCCGAATGCACCAGAATACCAATGCATACTTGAATTAATGAAAGCGGTAGACGAATATATACCGACACCGCAGAGAGACGTAGACAAACCGTTCCTGATGCCGGTAGAAGACGTATTCTCGATAACAGGAAGGGGAACGGTTGCGACAGGAAGAGTAGAGAGAGGCAAGCTGAAAGTAGGGGACGAAGTAGAGATAGTAGGATTTACCGACAAGCCGAGGAAGACGGTAGTAACAGGAGTAGAGATGTTCAGGAAAGTATTAGACGAAGCGGTAGCAGGGGACAACATAGGAGTATTATTAAGAGGAATAAACAAAGACGAAGTAGAGAGAGGTCAAGTATTAGCGAAGCCAGGTACCATAAAGCCACATACCAAGTTCAAGGCAGAGGTATACGTATTAACCAAGGAAGAAGGAGGAAGGCATACACCATTCTTCAACGGATACAGGCCGCAGTTTTACTTTAGGACAACCGACGTAACAGGGGTAATAACATTACCCGAGGGAGTAGAGATGGTAATGCCCGGGGACAACGTTAACATGACAATAGAGCTCATCACGCCGATAGCGATAGAAGAAGGATTAAGGTTTGCTATAAGAGAAGGCGGAAGAACAGTCGGTGCAGGTGTTGTTACCGCTATTATAGAGTAATTTTTTTGAAGAAAAAGAGAAGTCTCTTAAAGACTTCTCTTTTTTGTTATATAATATTATTAAGAAAAGTAATTTGGAGGTCTTATAATGAATTCGTTGATTATAATACTTGCTGAAAGGTTCAGTATGGTGGCACTTTTGGCCTTCGTTTTGTCTAAAACGGAATTTTTTAAAAAAATTATAGATAATACTAAACCAACTAAAAAGGATTATTTTTTGTTGATGGTTATATTCGGTATAATTGGTATTCTTGGAACCTATACAGGGATTCCGATTAATGATGCCATTGCAAATTCAAGAGTTGTTGGGCCTATGGTTGCGGGTTTTTTAGGTGGACCACTTGTAGGTCTGGGTGCAGGTCTTATTGCTGGTGTTCATAGGTATTTTTTAGGAGGTTTTACGGCTTTACCCTGTGCTCTTTCTACCATTTTGGAAGGTTTAGCAGGCGGAATAATAAGAAGATATTACAAAGGTGAATATATTTCCTGGCAGCTTGCCTTTGTGGCCGGCTTTATAGGGGAAGCTGTACAAATGGGAATTATTTTATTGACTGCAAAGCCCTTTTCGGACGCGCTTGCCCTGGTTAATATAGTGGGACTTCCAATGATGATTGTTAATGCTACCGGTATAGCAATTTTTATGATAATAATAAAGTCTGTATTCGAAGAGAAGGAAAGAATAGCTGCATACCAAGCAAAAAAAGCATTAAATATTGCCACAAGAACCCTTCCGTATTTAAAGAAGGGATTAAACGAAATATCCGCTTACAAGGCTGCCGAAATAATATACGCTTCTACAAATGTAGCTGCTGTGGCCTTAACCAATACCGAAAAGGTTCTTGCCCATATAGGAGTTGGCTGTGAACATCATAAACCTGGCATTCCGATATTAACCGAGGCCACTAAAAGAGCCATAGAGAGCGGGGAGATACAAATTATTAAAAGCAAGGAAGGGATAGGATGTCCAATTGAGGGATGTCAACTTTCTTCTGTGGTAATAGTTCCACTGTTTTGTAGAGGTAATATTGCGGGTACATTAAAATTATATCAAAGCGGAAGGAATAAGGTGATTTCAAATGTAGAAATAGAACTGGCTATGGGGCTCGGACACCTTATTTCAAATCAGTTAGAGATAGCAGATGCCGAATACCAGAGAAAATTGGCAAACGAAGCACAGCTAAAAGCTCTGCAGGCACAGATTAATCCTCATTTTCTTTTTAATGCTTTAAATACCGTAATATCCTTTATAAGAACTAAGCCTAATGAGGCCAGGGAGCTTCTGATAAACCTGAGCGAATATTTTAGGCATAACCTTCAAAGTATGGGCAAATTCAATACCATTGCTAAGGAAATAGAGCATGTAAACGCATATCTTTTTATAGAAAAAGCTCGTTTTGGTGATAGATTAAATGTAGAGCAGGATATAGATGAAAATATATTGTCCTATTTAATACCGTCCTTTGTATTGCAGCCGATAGTTGAGAATGCGATAAAACACGGTATTATTCATAAGGAGGAAGGCGGAACAATCAAAATAAAAATAAAGGATGCCGGAGAATTTATAGAATTTTATGTGGAAGATGATGGTGTTGGGATTTCGAAAGAAGGTCTTAAAAATGTGTTGAAGCCGTATTGCGGGAGTGGGGCTGGCATAGGGCTTTATAATGTAAATGAAAGGTTAAGAAGCCTTATGGGTACCGATTCCACATTGTCGATTATAAGCGAACCCAAGAAGGGTACCAGGGTAACCTTTAAAATACCTAAGAATTGGGCAAAGGGTGATGAACTCTATGAAGCGGTTTAGAGTACTCATAGTAGATGATGAACAACCAGCAAGGGATGAACTTAAATACCTATTAGAGGATTATGAGGATATTGAAATTGTAGGTGAGGCAGATAACGGTTTGAGTGCTATTAAAATGGTAAAAGAAATGAAACCTGATATAGTATTTTTGGATATAAATATACCTAAAATAAGCGGTATGGAAGCGGCAAAAAATATTATCTTAACTGGAGAAGCCCCGTATATTGTGTTTGTTACGGCTTACGATGTTTATGCTATAGAAGCTTTTGAAATAGGAGCAATAGACTATCTTTTAAAGCCTCTCAGCCCTTCAAGGCTATATAAGACCTTGGAAAAAGTGAAGAACTTATATAAACAACCGGATAAATGGCGCGAATCCATAAACAATATTTCGGAGTTTATGAATAAAAAAGTGGATAAATTACCGGTGGAGAAAAATGGCAGGATTAAACTTTTGGATTTAAATGAAATAGTATTTGCCGAGGCTTATTCGGGTGAAGTTTTGATAAAGACGAAAAATGACAGGTATACTTTTAAAGGGACTATAAAAGATTTGCAATCCAGACTCGAGGGTAAGGGTTTTTTGAGGATACAGAAGAGCTATATAGTTAATCTTAATAAAATAATAGAAGTAATACCTTGGTTTAAAGGAACCTATTGGGTTGTAATGGATGATGATTTGAAGACTCAGATACCTGTAAGCAAAAATCAGGTAAAGGATTTAAAGGTTATATTGGGACTTGACAGGGATAAATAGCCCTGTTTTTATTTTTGTACGCATATATTTCTTTTCAGGTTTGAATTTTTTATTTTCATCGTCTTGGCGGGTTGGATATTTCCTGTTATTATACTTTTTATTCTTTATATTTTAAAAATACTGAAAAATCTTTTTTAATCACTTATCATAGTATTATAAAGAAATCTTTTTGAGGAGGGGTGTTATGAGTGCTATTGTACTGGTAATAGCGGCGGCGTGTATTTATGTTCTTGCTTACAGGTTTTATGGTGCTTTTATAGCCGCTAAGGTTTTGGTACTTGATGAGTCGAGAAAGACTCCGGCTTATCAGTACGAAAATGGGTATGACTATGTGCCCACGAACAAATGGATAGTTTTTGGTCACCACTTTGCAGCAATAGCTGGTGCTGGTCCGCTCGTAGGTCCGGTTCTCGCAGCACAATTCGGATATTTGCCCGGAGCACTTTGGATATTAATAGGTGCTGTAGTTGCAGGTGCGGTACACGATATAGTGGTACTCTTTGCATCGGTTCGTCATGATGGATTATCCTTAATCGAGATTTCAAAGAGAGAAGTAGGAAAGCTGTCAGGATTCTGTACTGCTATTGCGGTTTTATTTATCTTGATTATAGCAATGGCGGGACTTGCTCTTGTAGTTGTAAATGCGTTATTTAACAGCCCATGGGGAACCTTTACGGTAGGTGCTACAATTCCAATCGCGTTATTGATGGGAATATACATGAAATGGATAAGGCCGGAAAAAGTATCAGAAGCTACTATAATAGGTGTAACTTTACTCATTTTATCGGTTATAGCAGGACCATATATTCAACATTCTGCATTGGCTCCGTTCTTTACATTTAATCAAAAACAAATGACGATAATTCTTGCTGTTTATGGATTCGTAGCAGCAGCTTTGCCCGTATGGTTGCTATTGGCTCCAAGAGACTACCTTAGCACTTATATGAAGATCGGTGTTGTAGTTCTTCTGGCAATCGGTGTTATTATTGTAAACCCAATCATTCAAATGCCTGCTGTTACTAAATTCGTAAACGGTGGTGGCCCAATTATACCTGGTAAGGTATGGCCCTTCGTGTTCATAACAATAGCTTGCGGTGCTTTGTCTGGTTTCCACTCACTGGTAGCATCAGGTACAACTCCAAAGATGATTAAAAACGAAAAGGACATACTACCGATAGGTTTCGGTGCAATGCTTGTTTAAGGTTTTGTTGCTATAATGGCGTTGATAGCTGCAACAAGCTTAGTACCTGGAGACTATTTTGCAATAAATACTCCTCCGGCAGTTTTTGCTAAACTTGGCATGCAGATTAAGGATCTACCTATACTCTCCCAAATGGTTGGTGAAAGTTTAGCAGGAAGAACTGGTGGAGCGGTTACTCTGGCAGTAGGTATGGCCCACATATTCTCCAAAATTCCTGGACTCGGTTATCTAATGTCCTACTGGTATCACTTTGCTATATTATTTGAAGCACTGTTTATATTGACAACAATAGATGCAGGTACTCGTGTTGGTAGATATCTCCTCCAAGAAGCAGGCGGAGTTATATATAAACCGCTTAAGGATAAGAATTGGTGGCCCGGCATCATAATTACCAGCGCTATAATATCCTTTGCTTGGGGTTATCTCGTATACGGCGGAAGCATATCAACAATATGGCCGCTTTTCGGAACTTCTAACCAATTGTTAGGAGGAATTGCACTTGCGATTGGTACAAATATGATCATAAGGATGGGTAAAGCGAAGTATATGTGGATTACCGCTGTACCGATGGCATTTTTAGTCGTTACCACAATTACTGCAGCATATCTTAACATTGTAACAAATTATCTGCCGAAGGGCAATATGCTTCTTGTAACTTTATCTGCAATGATAATACTTTTAGCTGTAATTATAGTAGTGGATTCCGTTTTGAAATGGTTTAAGATGTTAAAAAAGGAAAATGTAACAGCTTAAGAGAGAGCTTAATTTCTAAAATAGAATGAAATTCAAAATAGACCGATTAAAAAATAATTCGCAAGATATATTGGAGTGAGAAAATGCATATTTCTGAAGATGCAAGAGAATATATAAAGAGAAAAGGCGGAAGTATATATCTGAAACTTCCGAATATAAAAGGTTGCTGTATTGAGGCAAATTATGAACCTATTGTATATGTTGGTGTTCCAGCCGATAAAAATAATTATAGGATTTTGGAATTTGAAGATATTGTTGTTTATCTGGATAAAAATATGGGGAAAACGGACAATTTATCTTTAGAACTTAAAAGCTTTTTAGGCTATAAGTATCTAACTTTGAAAGGCTGGAGAATAATTTGAATTGGGTGGTTTTACCACCCTCTCTTCTATTTTAATATGGGGGGGTGAAAAAATGCGCGTTTCTGAAGAAGCGAGAGAATATATAAAAAGAAAGGGCGGAAGTATATATCTAAAATTGACCGAAATAAAAAATTGCTGAATGGATGTTAATTTTGAGCCCCAGGTATTTTTTGGGGTTCCCGAGGATATGAAATTTTATAGAGTATTAAATTATGAAGGTATAAAAATATTTATCGACACAAGGATTGGGAATACAGATGATTTGACTTTAGAACTCAAAAATTTTCTTTTCTATAAATATCTTAAAATAAATAATTGGAAGATAATGTAAAGGGTGGTTTCCACCCTTTTTTACTTTATTAAAGTAGTGTGAACGAGATTGTGGCTCATCTACAATCAATTTGTAATTTTTTGTTGACAATGCACCTAAATTATGATAAATTTTATAAAGTGACGGCATAGTTTTTTTTTATCTTGGAGAATAATCGTAGTTATTAATAAAAAGCTGTTTACGGTAAATTAGGAGGTGTAGCGATGAGAGTTAAGATTACTTTAGCTTGTACCGAATGCAAGCAAAGAAATTATGATACAACCAAAAACAAAAAAAATAATCCTGATAGGTTGGAACTCAGAAAGTACTGCAGGTTCTGTCAAAAGCATACCATTCATAAGGAAACAAAGTAATTAAAATCTTATTTAGAAGGATGGTAATCCATGTCAAGGATAAAAAATGGTTTTGATAGGTTTAAAAGGTTTCTAAGAGAAGTTAGGTCCGAACTCAGAAAGGTTACATGGCCTACAAGGGATCAGGTAAAATCTTATAGTTTGGTTGTGGCATCTGTAATCATAGTGCTTACAGTATTGTTATGGCTTGCGGATTCGGTATTCAGCCAGGTATTAAAGCTTATAATTAAATAAAAGGAGGGAGGGGCCACAATAGGTCCCTTGTTGTATGACGAAGAAGATGGAAAAGGAAAAGGCAAAATGGTATGTAGTTCATACTTATTCTGGCTATGAAAACAAGGTGAAGGCAAACCTCGAAAAAGTGGTTGAAAACCGCGGACTTCAGCATCTGATTTTTGATATACGTGTACCAACTGAGGAACATGTGGAAATAAAAGATGGCAAAAAAAAGATAGTTCAAAGAAAAATATTTCCTGGCTATGTCTTGATAAAAATGATAATGACCGATGAATCTTGGTATGTTGTAAGAAATACTCGGGGTGTTACGGGTTTTGTAGGCCCGGGTTCCAAGCCGGTTCCTCTCACAGATGCAGAAGTAAGATCAATGGGCATAAAGGAAACCATAACTACCATTGATATGAAACCAGGAGATAATGTCAGAATTATATCAGGACCTTTGGAGAATTTCATAGGTATTGTGCAAGAGATTGACATGGATAGGCAAAAGGTAAAAGTTTTAATATCCATGTTCGGAAGAGAAACGCCTGTTGAATTGGAGTTTATACAGGTTCAAAAAATATGAGCTCACTATAGAGGAGGTGTTATTTCATGGCTAAAAAAGTTGTTGCAATGGTAAAGCTTCAAATACCTGCAGGTAAGGCTACTCCAGCACCACCGGTAGGTACAGCTTTAGGTCCTCACGGTGTGAATATAATGGCTTTTTGTAAAGAGTTTAACGAGAAAACTGCAAGCCAGGCAGGGCTTATAATCCCTGTTGTAATAACAGTGTATGCGGATAGATCCTTTACATTTATTACAAAAACTCCACCTGCTTCTGTTCTACTTAAAAAGGCATTGGGTATTGAAAGTGGTTCTCCGCAACCCAATAAACAGAAGGTTGGAAAGATTACGATGGATAAGGTAAAGGAAATTGCTCAAATTAAAATGAAAGATATGAACGCAGCAAGTCTTGAAGCAGCCATAAGCATGGTAATAGGCACAGCCAAGAGTATGGGAATTGAAGTTGTAGAGTAAAATTTTGAGTGGGAGGAAATTCTTCCGATATTACCACAAGGAGGTATAAAAAATGCCAAAGAGAGGTAAAAAATATTTAGAAAGTCTCAAATTAATAGACAGAGAAAAACTATATGATCCCAAAGAGGCTGTAGAGATTCTTCAACAAACTGCAAAGGCTAAATTTGATGAGACCGTAGAGGTTGCGGTAAGGCTGGGTGTGGACCCGAGACATGCAGACCAACAGGTAAGAGCTACGGTGGTTCTTCCACACGGAACAGGCAAAACAAGAAGGGTTTTGGTTTTTGCTAAAGGCGAAAAGGCAAGAGAAGCTGAAAATGCAGGAGCAGATTATGTAGGTGCAGAAGATTTGATAGAGAAGATTCAAAAGGAAAATTGGTTTGAATTTGATGTGGCAGTGGCAACTCCTGACATGATGGGAATGGTTGGTAGATTGGGTAAGCTTTTGGGTCCAAAAGGTTTAATGCCGAATCCAAAGGCAGGTACCGTGACCTTCGATGTGGAAAAGGCTATTAAGGAAATCAAAGCTGGTAAGATAGAATTCAGGGTTGATAAAACTTCAATCGTTCATGCACCGATAGGAAAGGTATCCTTCGGTACCGAAAAGATTCTGGATAACTTCAAGGCCTTCATGGAGGCGGTGATTAAAGCAAAACCTGCTGCTGCAAAGGGTCAGTATATAAAGAACGTTGCTATATCTTCTACTATGGGACCAGGTATAAAAGTTAATTATGCAAAGCTTTTTGAAAAATAATTAAATATTTGAAGAACCGTAGACAGTAGGTGCGGGTTTCCGCTTAAAGATGCCTACCGAGGTTATAAAAGGATATAAAAGGTCCTCTTATGTCTACGGGGGACCTTTTTATGTTTTACTCAAGGATTGCAGTTTGAGGAGGTGAACGGGCAGGTGAAGAAAAAGAGTAGAGAAATAAAAGAACAGAAAGTACAGGAAATAATTGAAAAATTTAGAAATGCTCAGGCAGCTATATTGGCAGATTTTAGGGGCTTAAATGTGGAAGAGGACACAGAATTGAGAAGAAAGTTTAGGGAAGCAGGTGTGGAGTACAAGGTTTTGAAAAATACTCTTACCAGGATAGCTATTAAAGAAGTAGGATATGACGTTTTGGAAAAATATTTGGAAGGACCTACAGCTATAGCTTTTTCCTATAAGGATCCTGTAGCACCTGCTAAGATATTGGTTGATTTCATAAAAGCTCACAAAAAACTCGAATTAAAAGCCGGTATAGTTAACGGCAAGCTTATTAACGAGGATGGAATAAAGGCTCTTTCGGAGCTTCCGCCGAGAGAGGTACTTATCGCAAAAGCCCTTGGCGGCATGAAGGCTCCAATTTCCGGCTTGGTTGGAGTTCTTCAAGGTACTATTAGAAAGACTGTGTATGTCTTAAATGCTATAAAAGAGAAGAAAGAAGCGATGGGACAATAATAAAAAATTAATAAAATAAATAATAAATGGAGGTAGGAGAAGATGACAAAAGAGCAAATTTTAGAAGCTATAAAGAATATGACAGTTTTAGAATTGGCTGAACTGGTAAAGGCTTTAGAGGAAGAATTCGGTGTAACAGCAGCTGCACCGGTTGCAGTAGCAGCAGCTCCGGCTGCGGGCCCAGCTGCAGCTCCTGCAGTTGAAGAAAAGACAGAATTTGATGTAATCCTTGCAAGCGCTGGAGCAAATAAATTAAACGTAATCAAAGTTGTAAGGGAATTAACAGGTCTCGGATTAAAAGAAGCAAAAGACTTGGTTGACGGGGCTCCTAAGACATTAAAAGAAGGTGTAAGCAAAGAAGAAGCAGAAAAGATCAAAGCAAAGCTTGTTGAAGCAGGCGCAACGGTAGAAATTAAGTGATGTGTTTTAAGACCCTGGGGTTTAATACTAACCCTGGGGTTTTAATTTTCATGAAAATTGTTAAAAATTTAACAAAAAATTTTATTGACATAAAATTTTGGTTGTGTTATGATTATAAAATGCATTGGTGTAGCCATTTTTATTTCTTGAATATATTTTCTATTTATGGAAATAATATTTAATACCTTTTAATCCCATTCTATTTTTTTCTGGTAGCAATATAAACAAGGGGTGAATTTTAATGTTGCGACCTGTTCAGGTTGGCAGAAGAACCAGAATGAGCTTTTCTAAAATCGATGAGGTCTTGGAAATGCCCAATCTTATTGAGGTTCAGAAAAATTCCTACAAATGGTTTTTAGAGGAAGGTCTAAGAGAAGTATTTCGTGAGATTTCTCCCATCGAAAGTTTTACAGGCAATTTGGCTTTGGAGTTCGTGGATTATACCCTCGATAGTACCCCAAAGTATTCTATAGAAGAATGTAAAGATAGAGATGACACCTATGCTGCTTCTTTGAGGGTAAAGGTAAGGCTTATTAATAAAGAAACGGGCGAAATAAAAGAACAGGAAGTATTCATGGGTGATTTTCCACTGATGACCGAAAAAGGAACCTTTATTATAAACGGTGCTGAAAGGGTTATTGTAAGCCAGTTAGTAAGGTCTCCGGGAGTATATTATGAAGAACAGACGGATAGAACTGGTAAGAAGCTCTATTCTGCTACTTTTATACCTAATAGGGGAGCATGGCTTGAATACGAGATGGACAGCAACGACATAATGTATGTTAGGATAGATAAGACCAGGAAATTACCCGTTACGATTTTACTCAGAGCATTGGGTTTTGGAACCGATGCACAGATATTGGAAATCTTGGGTGAGGAAGAAAGAATTCTTGCAACCATTGAAAAGGACAGTGTAAAATCCGAAGAAGATGCATTGATAGAAGTATATAAAAGATTGAGACCAGGTGAGCCGCCTACTGAAGAAAATGCGAGGTCTTTATTATTCGGTCTTTTTTTCGATTCCAGAAGATATGATTTAGCAAAGGTAGGTAGGTATAAAATAAATAAAAAACTTGCATTAAGTGCAAGAATTATAGACAAGATAGCTGCTAAACCTATTGCCGACCCCAACACAGGTGAGATAATTGTAAATGCCAATGAAGTAATTACGAGAGAAAAAGCCATAAGAATACAGAACCTGGGCATTAACTCTGTGGACATATTGAAAGATAATAAAATTATCAAGGTTATCGGAAATAATACCGTTGATATAAATGAATATTCACTTCCTTTTGATATAAAGGATTTGAATATAAAAGAAAAGGTTTATTTACCAGTATTAAAAGAAATATTGAGTATTTGTAATGATGAGAAAGAGTTTAAGGCTGTAATAAGAAACAGAATGGATGACCTCGTGCCAAGGTGCATCAATGTCGACGACATTATTGCATCGGTTAATTATATGATAAATCTATGTTATGGCATCGGACGGGTTGATGATATAGACCATTTGGGGAACAGAAGACTTAGGGCTGTTGGTGAACTTTTGCAAAATCAGTTCAGGATTGGTCTTTCCAGGATGGAACGTGTTGTAAAAGAAAGGATGACCATCCAGGATTTAGATGTTGTAACACCCCAAGCCCTTATCAATATAAGACCTGTGGTTGCCGCAATTAAGGAGTTTTTTGGGAGCAGCCAGTTATCCCAATTTATGGATCAAACCAATCCTCTTTCCGAACTTACTCATAAGAGAAGGTTGAGCGCATTAGGTCCCGGCGGATTGAGTAGGGAAAGGGCAGGCTTTGAAGTAAGAGACGTTCACTATTCTCACTATGGTAGAATGTGCCCTATTGAGACTCCGGAAGGTCCTAATATAGGTCTTATCAGCTCTCTTACCACCTATGCGAGGGTAAATGAATACGGATTTATAGAGGCACCTTATAGGAAGGTTGATAAGAAAAGAGGGGTTGTTACCAACGAAATAGTTTATATGACTGCTGATGAGGAAGACGAGTATTTTATAGCCCCAGCTAACGAACCGCTGGATGAAGAAGGTAAATTTATAAATTCCAAGGTGGTTGTAAGGGCTAGACATGAGATAGTAACGGTTCCAAGCAGTGAAGTGGATTTTATGGATGTTTCTCCAAAACAGATTGTTTCTGTTGCTACGGCTTTGATACCATTTCTTGAAAATGATGACGCAAACCGTGCATTGATGGGTTCCAATATGCAACGTCAGGCCGTACCGCTATTGAAAACCGAGGCACCAATAGTGGGAACTGGTATGGAATATAAGGCGGCAAGGGATTCGGGCGTTGTGGTCATAGCTAAGGATGACGGAATTGTTGAGAAGGTTTCTGCCAAAGAGATTGTGATAAGAAAGGAAAATGGGGAAAGGGATAAATATAAGCTTATAAAATTTATGAGATCCAATCAGGGTACCTGTTTTAATCAAAAACCCATTGTAAAAGAAGGAGATGTCGTCAAAAAAGGAGATATAATTGCCGATGGACCATCTACGGATTTAGGCGAATTGGCTTTAGGGAAAAATGTTCTTGTCGGTTTTATGCCATGGGAAGGCTATAATTACGAAGATGCCATACTTATAAGCGAGAGACTTGTAAAGGAGGATGTTTTCACTTCTATTCATATTGAGGAGTATGAAGTTGAAGCAAGGGATACCAAATTGGGTCCAGAGGAAATAACGAGAGATATACCAAATGTCGGTGAAGATGCACTAAAAGATCTGGATGAAAGAGGAATAATAAGAATAGGCGCTGAGGTTACCGCAGGAGATATATTGGTAGGTAAGGTTACTCCTAAGGGAGAGACCGAACTTACTGCAGAGGAAAGATTATTAAGGGCAATATTTGGTGAAAAAGCCAGGGAGGTCAGGGATACCTCTTTGAGGGTTCCTCATGGCGAATCAGGTATCGTAGTAGATGTAAAGGTGTTTTCCAGAGAAAACGGTGATGAACTGGCACCGGGTGTAAACTATCTGGTCAAGGTGTATATAGCTCAGAAACGCAAAATATCTGTAGGCGATAAAATGGCGGGTCGCCACGGAAACAAGGGTGTTATTTCAAGAATTCTTCCGGTTGAAGATATGCCCTTTTTGCCCGACGGAACTCCCTTAGATATAGTTTTAAATCCTTTAGGTGTTCCTTCTCGTATGAATATAGGTCAGGTTTTGGAAGTGCACCTTGGTTTGATAGCAAAAATATTCGGATGGCATGTAGCTACACCTATTTTTGATGGTGCAAAAGAGGAGGATATTGTTGAATTACTTAAAAAAGCCAGGTTTGAACCCGATGGAAAGGTTACTCTGTATGACGGAAGAACCGGAGAACCCTTCGAAAACAAGGTTACGATAGGATATATGTATATGTTGAAACTTCATCATCTTGTTGACGATAAGATGCACGCGAGATCAACTGGACCCTATTCTCTTGTTACTCAACAGCCTCTTGGAGGCAAGGCGCAGTTTGGTGGTCAGAGATTTGGAGAAATGGAAGTATGGGCACTTGAAGCCTACGGTGCTGCTCATACTTTGCAAGAGATGTTGACCGTTAAATCCGATGATGTTGTGGGACGTGTCAAGACGTACGAAGCCATCGTAAAAGGCGAAAATATCATGGAACCGGGAATACCCGAGTCTTTTAAGGTTTTGATAAAAGAGCTTCAAAGTTTGGCATTGGACGTAAAACTTCTCACAGAAGAGAACGAGGAAATAGCTCTTAAAGAATTTGAAGAAGATGAAGAAATCGATGATTTGAATGTTAATCTTGAAGGTCTTGAAGACATACCGACAATTGAGCCTACCGAAGAAGAAGAGGAAATAACATCCTTTAATGAGGAAGATCTGGACGATTTGGAAGAAGACTATTTGGCTGAAGATTTTGAAGAAGATGACCTTTATTAATAAAACATTAAAGAAAGGAGAGAAACTCCTTGTTTGAATTGAATAATTTTGATTCCATCAAAATTAGTTTGGCCTCTCCGGAGAAGATTAGGGAGTGGTCCCGTGGCGAAGTTAAAAAACCAGAAACAATAAATTATAGAACTTTAAAACCGGAGAAGGATGGTCTTTTCTGCGAAAAAATATTCGGCCCTACCAAGGATTGGGAGTGTCACTGTGGTAAATATAAAAGAATAAGATATAAAGGCGTGATATGTGATAGGTGTGGTGTAGAGGTTACTCGTTCTAAGGTTAGAAGAGAGAGGATGGGTCATATTGAGTTGGCTGCACCAGTCTCCCATATATGGTATTTTAAAGGAATTCCCAGTAGAATGGGTTTGATTTTGGATATGTCTCCGCGTTCCTTAGAAAAGGTTTTGTATTTTGCTTCCTATATAGTTATAGATCCAGGGGATACTCCTCTTTCAAAAAAGCAGCTTCTTTCAGAAAAGGAATATAGGGAAGCACTTGATAAATACGGCAAAAGATTCAGAGCGGGCATGGGAGCAGAGGCTATAAAGGAGCTTTTGCAGGAAATCGATTTAGATAAGTTGTCTGCTCAATTAAGAGAAGAGCTCAAAAATAGTACTGGACAAAAAAGACTTAGAACCATAAGAAGGCTTGAAGTTGTAGAAGCCTTTAGAAAGTCCGGTAATCGTCCGGAATGGATGATTCTCGATGTTATTCCGGTTATCCCACCTGATCTGAGACCGATGGTCCAGTTAGATGGTGGCCGATTTGCAACCTCTGATTTAAATGACCTATATAGAAGGGTGATAAATAGAAATAATAGACTTAAGAGGCTATTGGAATTGGGTGCACCTGATATCATAGTAAGAAATGAGAAGAGAATGCTTCAGGAAGCCGTTGATGCTTTGATTGATAACGGTAGAAGAGGACGTCCTGTAACCGGTCCTGGCAATAGGCCATTAAAATCGCTATCCGATATGTTAAAAGGTAAACAAGGAAGATTTCGCCAAAATCTTTTGGGTAAACGTGTGGACTATTCTGGACGTTCGGTTATAGTCGTGGGTCCCGAATTAAAAATTTATCAGTGCGGATTACCTAAAGAAATGGCATTGGAATTATTTAAGCCTTTTGTTATGAAAAAATTGGTGGAAGAAGGATATGCACATAATATTAAAAGTGCTAAAAAGGCAGTTGAAAGAGTAAGGCCAGAGGTTTGGGATGTTTTGGAAGAAGTTATAAAGGATCATCCGGTTCTTTTAAACAGGGCACCTACACTCCATAGGCTTGGTATTCAGGCTTTTGAACCAATACTTGTTGAGGGCAGAGCTATTAAACTTCATCCTCTGGTATGTACGGCTTATAATGCCGATTTTGATGGTGATCAAATGGCTGTTCACGTACCGTTATCCGTCGAGGCGCAGGCAGAAGCAAGATTTCTGATGTTGTCCGCGCATAACATATTGAAACCTCAGGATGGCCGCCCCGTCATGACACCTACTCAGGATATGGTTATAGGGTGTTATTACCTTACAAATGTTAAGGAAGGTGCCAAAGGAGAAGGAAGGGCTTTTTGCTCACCTGAAGAGGCCATAATGGCATATCAATTAGGAGAAATTTCATTACATGCAAAAATAAAAGTAAAGATTACAAAAGAAATAGACGGTGAGAAAAAAAGTAAGGTTATTGAAACGACGGTTGGAAAGATTATATTTAATGAAGCGATTCCTCAGGATCTGGGTTTTGTAGATAGGTCCATTCCGGAAAATATATTTAGATTAGAAGTAGAAACGGTTGTTGACAAAAAAATGCTTGCAGAAATAGTTGACAGGTGTTATAGAAAATACGGTCCTACCAAGACAGCAATTGTTTTGGATAAAATCAAAGAATTAGGCTTCAAGTATTCAACAAAGGGTGCTATTACGATAAGCGTTATGGACCTTGAAATACCTGAAAAGAAAAAGGAGCTTATTGAAGAAGCTACTAAAGAAGTAGAAATGGTTGAAAAGCAGTATAGAAGAGGTCTTATTACCGATGAAGAAAGATATGAGAAGGTCATAAAAATTTGGAATCAGACAACGGATAAAGTTGCAGATGCTCTGATGGACTCTTTGGACAAATTTAATCCGGTATATATGATGGCAATATCAGGTGCAAGAGGTAGTAAAAATCAGATAAAACAGCTCGCCGGTATGAGAGGATTGATGGCAAATCCCAGTGGTAGAATTATCGAAATGCCGATTAAGTCCAATTTCCGTGAGGGACTCAATGTTTTGGAATTCTTTATTTCCACTCACGGTGCAAGAAAAGGTCTTGCGGATACAGCTTTAAGGACTGCCGATTCGGGATATCTTACGAGAAGGTTGGTAGACGTAAGTCAGGATGTCATAATAAGAGAGGTTGATTGCGGAACCGATGAAGGAATATATGTACAGGAGATAAGGGATGGGCATCAGGTAATAGAAAAACTTCGCGAAAGAATTGTGGGAAGGCTTGCAGCAGAAGATATTATGCATCCTGAAACGGGAGAGCTAATAGTGGCTAAAAACGATGAAATTACGGAGGATATAGCGGATAAAATCATAAAGGCTGGAATAGAAAAAGTAAAAATAAGATCTGTCTTGACCTGTGAAAGCAGGCTCGGCGTATGTGCTAAGTGTTATGGTAGAAACCTTGCTACGGGTTCTCTTGTTAATATAGGAGAAGCAGTTGGAATTATTGCAGCTCAATCCATAGGTGAACCGGGTACCCAGCTTACCATGAGGACCTTCCATACAGGTGGTGTTGCTGGTGCCGACATAACTCACGGTTTGCCAAGGGTTGAAGAACTTTTTGAAGCAAGAAGACCTAAAGGATTAGCTATTATTTCGGAAATCGATGGAGTGGTGACGGTAAACGAGACCAAAAAGAAGAGGGAGATATCTGTATTCAACGAAAAAACTGGCGAGACCAAGATATATAATGTTCCTTACGGTGCGAAAATAAAAGTTGTATCCGGCCAGACTGTGGAGGCTGGGGATGAACTAACAGAAGGTTCCATCAATCCAAATGATCTCTTAAAGATAAAGGGTGTAACGGCGGTACAGACATATCTCCTTCAGGAAGTTCAAAAGGTTTATAGAATGCAAGGTGTTGAAATAAACGATAAACACATAGAGATAATCATAAGACAGATGTTGAGAAGGGTCAGAATAGAAGACCCCGGTGATAGTGATATGCTCCCGGGAGGATTGGTGGACATATTTAAATTTGAAGAAGAAAACAGAAAGATTATAGAAGCCGGTGGAAGACCTGCAATTGGAAAGCGGGTACTTCTCGGGATAACAAAGGCATCTCTTGCTACCGAGTCCTTTTTATCTGCTGCTTCCTTCCAGGAGACAACAAGGGTTTTAACCGATGCTGCTATAAAAGGGAAAGTTGATCCTCTTATAGGATTAAAAGAAAATGTTATCATTGGTAAGCTCATTCCGGCAGGGACCGGTATGTCGAGATATAGAAATATAGTCGTAAAAAAAGCAGGAGAGCCTACGTAATATTTATCATTTGGTTGACATTTTTGAAATGAGGTGCTAAAATATTTAGGTGTGTCTTATTATAATTTATGGGGAGGAGCATGTATGCCCGAACGGTTGCGTGGTGCGACAAATAAAGTGGTTGGCACGAAGCAGACCCTGCGTGCAATAGAAGGTGGAAAGGCTAAAGTGGTTTACATTGCTGATGATGCAGAAGAGCGTGTTGTAGCTAAGGTAAAGGAATTATGTGCATGTATGGGTATAGAGACCGTTCATGTTCCAACCATGAAAGAGTTGGGAGAAATATGTGGCATCGAAGTAGGGGCGGCTTCAGCGGCATTGATTGATCAATAAAAATCTTAAAATTATTCCATTTACCTCTTCGATTTCGAAGGGGTAAATGGGTTAATATTTTTATTTATTTAGAACGCAAGGGGAGGTGTATTTATGCCGACGATAAACCAGTTGGTAAGAAAAGGTAGGGAAATGGTTGAAAAGAAATCGAAAGCTCCTGCTTTGCAAGGCAATCCCCAAAAGAGAGGAGTATGTATAGCTGTTAAGACCACAACACCAAAGAAACCGAACTCCGCTTTAAGAAAAATTGCGAGGGTAAGGCTTACAAATGGTGTTGAGGTTACAGCATACATTCCGGGTATAGGGCATAATTTGCAGGAACACTCTGTTGTTTTGGTAAGAGGCGGAAGAGTTAAGGATTTGCCAGGTGTTAGGTATAAAATTATAAGAGGAGCTTTAGATGCTGCTGGAGTTGCTAACAGAAAGCAGGGTAGATCCAGATACGGCGCGAAAAGACCCAAAAAATAAAAGGAGGGATGATGAATGCCTAGGAAAGGACCAGTGCCGAAGAGAGAGATTCTTCCGGATCCGCTTTACGGTAATTTATTGGTTGCAAAACTTATCAATAAAGTTATGCTGGATGGCAAAAAAAGTCTTGCACAAAAGATATGTTACGGCGCTTTTGATATCATAAGAGAGAAAACCGGAAAAGATCCGATAGAAGTCTTTGAAACGGCATTGAATAATGTAATGCCTGTATTGGAAGTAAGGCCGAGACGTGTTGGCGGGGCTACTTATCAGGTTCCTATAGAAGTTCCGCACGATAGACGTATATCCTTAGGTATAAGATGGCTTGTGGAATATGCTCGTCAAAGAAATGGCAAGAGCATGCAGGAAAAACTCGCAGCTGAAATAATGGATGCAGCCAATAATACAGGAGGAAGCGTTAAGAAGAAAGAAGATACTCATAAAATGGCTGAAGCTAACAGAGCTTTTGCACATTATCGCTGGTAATTTTTCTTTGGAAGGAGATGATGGTTATGCCCAGAGAGTATCCGTTGGAGAAGACGAGGAACATCGGTATAATGGCTCACATAGATGCTGGGAAAACCACCACCACAGAAAGGATACTTTTCTATACAGGAAAAGTTCATAAGATGGGGGAAGTACATGAAGGTGCAGCAACCATGGATTGGATGGAACAGGAACAGGAAAGAGGTATAACCATTACATCTGCTGCTACCACATGTTTTTGGAAAGGTCATAGAATAAACATTATTGATACACCAGGACACGTGGACTTTACTGTAGAGGTAGAACGTTCATTGCGTGTTCTTGACGGTGCGGTGGCTGTTTTCTGTGCTAAAGGTGGCGTAGAACCCCAATCCGAAACCGTATGGAGACAGGCTGATAAATACGGAGTGCCAAGAATTGCATATGTCAATAAAATGGATATAATGGGTGCCGATTTCTTTAATGTTATTAAGATGATGCAGGATAGATTGGGGGCAAATCCTGTTGCTATTCAACTTCCAATAGGTAAAGAGGATACCTTTGAAGGTATAATCGATTTGGTTAAGATGAGAGCATATTATTATCTGGATGAACTTGGGAAAAACATTGAGGAGAGAGACATTCCATCCAACATGAAAGATTTGGCTGAAGAATATAGGACTAAGCTTCTTGAGGCTATATCCGAATTAGATGAAGAAATAATGGTTAAATATTTGGAAGGTGAAGAAATTTCCGAAGATGAGATAAAAAGAGTTTTAAGGAAGGGTACCATTGAGGTTAAGTTGGTGCCGGTGTTATGCGGTTCTTCTTATAGAAATAAAGGCGTACAGTTGCTTTTGGATGCTGTTGTAGACTATTTACCCTCGCCTATCGATATACCTTCGGTAAAAGGTATGGTTCCGAGGGAAAATAGGGAGATTGAAAGAAGAGCTGCAGATGACGAATCCTTTGCTGCATTGGCTTTCAAGATTATGTCTGACCCGTATGTTGGAAAGCTTACCTTTTTGAGAATTTATTCGGGCGTATTGAAATCGGGTTCTTATGTATACAATTCTACGAAGGATAAAAAGGAGAGAATCGGTAGACTTCTCAGAATGCATGCAAATCATAGAGAGGAAATTGAAGAAGCATATACCGGTGATATATTGGCAGCTGTAGGTTTAAAGGATACGACAACCGGCGATACCCTTTGCGATGAAAATAATCCTATAGTATTAGAATCAATGGATTTCCCTGATCCAGTTATATCGGTTGCTATTGAGCCCAAGACGAAAGCAGGCCAAGAAAAAATGGCCATAGCCCTTCAAAAGCTGGCAGAAGAAGACCCGACTTTTAGGACATATACCGACCAGGAGACAGGTCAGACCATTATAGCAGGTATGGGAGAGTTACACCTTGAAATAATTGTTGATAGATTGCAGAGAGAATTTAAAGTAGAATGTAATGTTGGTAAACCTCAGGTTGCATATAAAGAGACCATCAAGAAACCTGTCAAAATTGAAGGTAAGTTCATCAGGCAGACTGGTGGTCGTGGTCAGTATGGTCATGTATGGTTGGAAATTGAACCTATGGAAAGAGGAAAGGGCTATGAATTTGTTAACAATATTGTTGGTGGTGTAATACCAAAAGAATATATCCCAGCAGTAGATGCCGGTGTTAGAGAAGCAATGCAAAATGGTGTTTTGGCCGGATATCCGGTTGTAGACGTAAGAGTTAAGTTATTTGATGGTTCATATCATGAGGTTGACTCCTCTGAAATGGCATTTAAGATAGCTGCATCCATAGCTTTTAAGGATGGTATGAAGAAAGCTGAGCCGGTGCTTTTGGAACCGATTATGAAGGTAGAAGTAGTGGTTCCAGAAGAATACATGGGCGATATAATGGGTGATATAAATTCAAGAAGAGGAAGAATTGAAGGGATGGAAGCAAGGTCGGGTGCACAGGTAATAAGAGCTTATGTGCCTCTTGCGGAAATGTTTGGATATGCAACCGACTTGAGATCCAGAACGCAGGGTAGAGGAACCTATACCATGCAGTTTGATCATTACGAAGAAGTTCCCAAAAATATAGCGGAACAAATAATTAAATAAAAAGTAGAGGAGGAAAGAAGATGGCGAAGGCGAAATTTGAGAGGACGAAGCCGCACGTAAACATAGGTACGATAGGGCACGTAGACCACGGTAAGACGACGTTGACGGCGGCAATAACAAAGGTATTGGCATTAAGAGGGAAAGCGCAGTTTGTAGCATACGACCAAATAGATAAAGCACCAGAAGAGAGGGAAAGAGGAATAACAATAAACACAGCGCACGTAGAATACGAGACCGACGCGAGGCACTATGCACACGTAGACTGTCCGGGGCACGCGGACTATGTAAAGAACATGATAACCGGAGCAGCGCAGATGGACGGGGCGATATTGGTAGTATCAGCAGCAGATGGACCGATGCCGCAGACAAGAGAGCACATACTGTTGGCAAGGCAAGTAAACGTACCGTATATAGTAGTATTTTTGAACAAAGTAGACATGGTAGACGATCCCGAATTAATAGAGCTGGTAGAAATGGAAGTAAGGGATCTACTATCCAAATACCAATTCCCGGGAGACGAAGTACCGATAATAAAAGGATCAGCACTAAAGGCATTAGAATCCGGGTCACAAGATCCGAATGCACCAGAATACCAATGCATACTTGAATTAATGAAAGCGGTAGACGAATATATACCGACACCGCAGAGAGACGTAGACAAACCGTTCCTGATGCCGGTAGAAGACGTATTCTCGATAACAGGAAGGGGAACGGTTGCGACAGGAAGAGTAGAGAGAGGCAAGCTGAAAGTAGGGGACGAAGTAGAGATAGTAGGATTTACCGACAAGCCGAGGAAGACGGTAGTAACAGGAGTAGAGATGTTCAGGAAAGTATTAGACGAAGCGGTAGCAGGGGACAACATAGGAGTATTATTAAGAGGAATAAACAAAGACGAAGTAGAGAGAGGTCAAGTATTAGCGAAGCCAGGTACCATAAAGCCACATACCAAGTTCAAGGCAGAGGTATACGTATTAACCAAGGAAGAAGGAGGAAGGCATACACCATTCTTCAACGGATACAGGCCGCAGTTTTACTTTAGGACAACCGACGTAACAGGGGTAATAACATTACCCGAGGGAGTAGAGATGGTAATGCCCGGGGACAACGTTAACATGACAATAGAGCTCATCACGCCGATAGCGATAGAAGAAGGATTAAGGTTTGCTATAAGAGAAGGCGGAAGAACAGTCGGTGCAGGTGTTGTTACCGCTATTATAGAGTAATTTTTTTGAAGAAAAAGAGAAGTCTCTTAAAGACTTCTCTTTTTTGTTATATAATATTATTAAGAAAAGTAATTTGGAGGTCTTATAATGAATTCGTTGATTATAATACTTGCTGAAAGGTTCAGTATGGTGGCACTTTTGGCCTTCGTTTTGTCTAAAACGGAATTTTTTAAAAAAATTATAGATAATACTAAACCAACTAAAAAGGATTATTTTTTGTTGATGGTTATATTCGGTATAATTGGTATTCTTGGAACCTATACAGGGATTCCGATTAATGATGCCATTGCAAATTCAAGAGTTGTTGGGCCTATGGTTGCGGGTTTTTTAGGTGGACCACTTGTAGGTCTGGGTGCAGGTCTTATTGCTGGTGTTCATAGGTATTTTTTAGGAGGTTTTACGGCTTTACCCTGTGCTCTTTCTACCATTTTGGAAGGTTTAGCAGGCGGAATAATAAGAAGATATTACAAAGGTGAATATATTTCCTGGCAGCTTGCCTTTGTGGCCGGCTTTATAGGGGAAGCTGTACAAATGGGAATTATTTTATTGACTGCAAAGCCCTTTTCGGACGCGCTTGCCCTGGTTAATATAGTGGGACTTCCAATGATGATTGTTAATGCTACCGGTATAGCAATTTTTATGATAATAATAAAGTCTGTATTCGAAGAGAAGGAAAGAATAGCTGCATACCAAGCAAAAAAAGCATTAAATATTGCCACAAGAACCCTTCCGTATTTAAAGAAGGGATTAAACGAAATATCCGCTTACAAGGCTGCCGAAATAATATACGCTTCTACAAATGTAGCTGCTGTGGCCTTAACCAATACCGAAAAGGTTCTTGCCCATATAGGAGTTGGCTGTGAACATCATAAACCTGGCATTCCGATATTAACCGAGGCCACTAAAAGAGCCATAGAGAGCGGGGAGATACAAATTATTAAAAGCAAGGAAGGGATAGGATGTCCAATTGAGGGATGTCAACTTTCTTCTGTGGTAATAGTTCCACTGTTTTGTAGAGGTAATATTGCGGGTACATTAAAATTATATCAAAGCGGAAGGAATAAGGTGATTTCAAATGTAGAAATAGAACTGGCTATGGGGCTCGGACACCTTATTTCAAATCAGTTAGAGATAGCAGATGCCGAATACCAGAGAAAATTGGCAAACGAAGCACAGCTAAAAGCTCTGCAGGCACAGATTAATCCTCATTTTCTTTTTAATGCTTTAAATACCGTAATATCCTTTATAAGAACTAAGCCTAATGAGGCCAGGGAGCTTCTGATAAACCTGAGCGAATATTTTAGGCATAACCTTCAAAGTATGGGCAAATTCAATACCATTGCTAAGGAAATAGAGCATGTAAACGCATATCTTTTTATAGAAAAAGCTCGTTTTGGTGATAGATTAAATGTAGAGCAGGATATAGATGAAAATATATTGTCCTATTTAATACCGTCCTTTGTATTGCAGCCGATAGTTGAGAATGCGATAAAACACGGTATTATTCATAAGGAGGAAGGCGGAACAATCAAAATAAAAATAAAGGATGCCGGAGAATTTATAGAATTTTATGTGGAAGATGATGGTGTTGGGATTTCGAAAGAAGGTCTTAAAAATGTGTTGAAGCCGTATTGCGGGAGTGGGGCTGGCATAGGGCTTTATAATGTAAATGAAAGGTTAAGAAGCCTTATGGGTACCGATTCCACATTGTCGATTATAAGCGAACCCAAGAAGGGTACCAGGGTAACCTTTAAAATACCTAAGAATTGGGCAAAGGGTGATGAACTCTATGAAGCGGTTTAGAGTACTCATAGTAGATGATGAACAACCAGCAAGGGATGAACTTAAATACCTATTAGAGGATTATGAGGATATTGAAATTGTAGGTGAGGCAGATAACGGTTTGAGTGCTATTAAAATGGTAAAAGAAATGAAACCTGATATAGTATTTTTGGATATAAATATACCTAAAATAAGCGGTATGGAAGCGGCAAAAAATATTATCTTAACTGGAGAAGCCCCGTATATTGTGTTTGTTACGGCTTACGATGTTTATGCTATAGAAGCTTTTGAAATAGGAGCAATAGACTATCTTTTAAAGCCTCTCAGCCCTTCAAGGCTATATAAGACCTTGGAAAAAGTGAAGAACTTATATAAACAACCGGATAAATGGCGCGAATCCATAAACAATATTTCGGAGTTTATGAATAAAAAAGTGGATAAATTACCGGTGGAGAAAAATGGCAGGATTAAACTTTTGGATTTAAATGAAATAGTATTTGCCGAGGCTTATTCGGGTGAAGTTTTGATAAAGACGAAAAATGACAGGTATACTTTTAAAGGGACTATAAAAGATTTGCAATCCAGACTCGAGGGTAAGGGTTTTTTGAGGATACAGAAGAGCTATATAGTTAATCTTAATAAAATAATAGAAGTAATACCTTGGTTTAAAGGAACCTATTGGGTTGTAATGGATGATGATTTGAAGACTCAGATACCTGTAAGCAAAAATCAGGTAAAGGATTTAAAGGTTATATTGGGACTTGACAGGGATAAATAGCCCTGTTTTTATTTTTGTACGCATATATTTCTTTTCAGGTTTGAATTTTTTATTTTCATCGTCTTGGCGGGTTGGATATTTCCTGTTATTATACTTTTTATTCTTTATATTTTAAAAATACTGAAAAATCTTTTTTAATCACTTATCATAGTATTATAAAGAAATCTTTTTGAGGAGGGGTGTTATGAGTGCTATTGTACTGGTAATAGCGGCGGCGTGTATTTATGTTCTTGCTTACAGGTTTTATGGTGCTTTTATAGCCGCTAAGGTTTTGGTACTTGATGAGTCGAGAAAGACTCCGGCTTATCAGTACGAAAATGGGTATGACTATGTGCCCACGAACAAATGGATAGTTTTTGGTCACCACTTTGCAGCAATAGCTGGTGCTGGTCCGCTCGTAGGTCCGGTTCTCGCAGCACAATTCGGATATTTGCCCGGAGCACTTTGGATATTAATAGGTGCTGTAGTTGCAGGTGCGGTACACGATATAGTGGTACTCTTTGCATCGGTTCGTCATGATGGATTATCCTTAATCGAGATTTCAAAGAGAGAAGTAGGAAAGCTGTCAGGATTCTGTACTGCTATTGCGGTTTTATTTATCTTGATTATAGCAATGGCGGGACTTGCTCTTGTAGTTGTAAATGCGTTATTTAACAGCCCATGGGGAACCTTTACGGTAGGTGCTACAATTCCAATCGCGTTATTGATGGGAATATACATGAAATGGATAAGGCCGGAAAAAGTATCAGAAGCTACTATAATAGGTGTAACTTTACTCATTTTATCGGTTATAGCAGGACCATATATTCAACATTCTGCATTGGCTCCGTTCTTTACATTTAATCAAAAACAAATGACGATAATTCTTGCTGTTTATGGATTCGTAGCAGCAGCTTTGCCCGTATGGTTGCTATTGGCTCCAAGAGACTACCTTAGCACTTATATGAAGATCGGTGTTGTAGTTCTTCTGGCAATCGGTGTTATTATTGTAAACCCAATCATTCAAATGCCTGCTGTTACTAAATTCGTAAACGGTGGTGGCCCAATTATACCTGGTAAGGTATGGCCCTTCGTGTTCATAACAATAGCTTGCGGTGCTTTGTCTGGTTTCCACTCACTGGTAGCATCAGGTACAACTCCAAAGATGATTAAAAACGAAAAGGACATACTACCGATAGGTTTCGGTGCAATGCTTGTTTAAGGTTTTGTTGCT
>Ga0334722_10001685_pt1 | contig 26786 bp, 30 predicted proteins | sample C3_bottom_MG_FD_207210 | JGI IMG/M metagenome (GOLD analysis project Ga0334722, IMG submission 207210) | Sediment microbial communities from Yellowstone Lake, YNP, Wyoming, USA - C3_bottom | ecosystem: Environmental > Aquatic > Freshwater > Lake > Sediment | place: USA: Wyoming | collected... | reverse complement strand
CTGTCGATACTCGCGCTGGATTTCATGCTGACTGCATTCATGTTTCGAGGGGCATAGAGCCCCTAATAGGATGAAACACATGTGCGACTATGGCGTTTGGGATGCAGCGCAAGGCGCAACGGCGCCGCTTGGGTGGTTCCCAAGCAAGCCGGTGCAACGCAGCGGTGCGCCCAAACGCCGACGTCCCTTCGGGTTGCGGCCAGGACGGGCGTCTGCGGCGTTGCGACGCTTGGCAAGGGAATGGCCCTTGCCGGCGCGCCGCGCCGCGCCTTGCATCCATCCCGTCCTGGCCGCAACGCATCACGTGTTTCATTCTATTAGGGGCTCTTGAAGATGATGAAGCGTAGGGCATTGGACCTGTGGGCGGGCGTGTTTGTCGCCATGGGCTTGGGCGCGCTCTTGTTCCTGGCGCTGAAAGTGGGGAATCTTGCGTCGTTCTCGGCCGCGGAAACATATCAAGTCAAGGCGAATTTTGATAACATTGGCGGTCTGAAGAAGCGGGCGCCGGTGAAAAGCGCGGGCGTGGTGGTCGGAAGGGTCGAGGACATCAGTTTCGATACCGAGACGTACGAGGCCACGGTCGCCATGTCGATCGACAAGCGCTACGAGTTTCCGAAGGACACCTCGGCGAAAATCCTGACCGCAGGCCTGCTTGGTGAGCAGTACATCGGCCTTGCGGCCGGCGGCGATGCGGTGAGGTTGAAAGACGGCGACAAGATCAAAATCACCCAGTCCGCAGTGGTGCTGGAGAACCTGATCAGCCAGTTTCTGTTCAGCAAGGCCGCGGACGGCAACAAAGACAACAAGCAGTAATTGGAACAAGGACGATGATCATGCTGCGGCGTATTTTCGGATTGCTGTTGCTAGTCGCGCTGGGCGGCCTGGGCGGGTGCGCCACGACCGGCGTCAATCCGGACGACCCGCTCGAGCGTTACAACCGCGCCATGTTCAACTTCAACGACAGCGTGGACAAGGCGATCATCAAGCCGGTGGCGAGCGGCTACAAGGCGGTGATGCCGGAAGTCGCGCGCACCGGCGTGACCAATTTCTTCTCCAATCTGGGCGACATCTGGGTCGGCATCAACAATATCCTGCAAGGCAAGGTCGGTGCGGGCGTGCGCGATTTCGGCCGTTTCGCGATCAACACCACGGCAGGCATACTGGGCCTGTTCGACGTTGCCAGCAGCGCCGGGTTGGAGAAACACAACGAGGATTTCGGCCAAACGCTGGGGCGCTGGGGCATGGGCAGCGGCGCTTATGTGGTGCTGCCCATCCTCGGTCCGAGCAGCGTGCGCGACGCGTTCAGCCTGCTCGCCGTTGACTGGCACGGCGACCCGTTATGGTATGTGGGCAATGTCCCGACGCGTAACGAACTGTATGTCGTGCGCGTCGTCGATCAGCGCGCCAACCTGCTCGACGCCGGCCAACTGGCCGAAGACGCGGCGCTGGACCACTATTCCTACGTGCGCAGCGCATATCTGCAGCGCCGCCGCAGCCTGATCTACGACGGGGAGACGCCGCGCGAGCCCGATCCGGACCGGACCTCGAAGTCCGCCCCGGGCGCAGAACTGGCGGCACAGCCGGGGGGCGAACTGCCGCCGGCGCGCCTGGTAACCGAGCGCGGCGAGCCGGTGATCTCCGCCGCGGACGAGCCGCTTACGCCAGCGCGGGAGTTTTCCGCTGTCCGGGCGCAGTCGCCGGCCGCAATGGACCCGGCGCCGGCCGGACTTGGCAGTTATGCCCCCGCGATTCCTGTCAACGAGGATGCGGTGCTCGCCGTTTCCAGTCAGATGCGCGCCGGGATCGATAGCGCCGTTGTGAGACCATGATCAAACTCTTTCTTGCACTGTGTTTTTCCCTGTTGGCCACGACAGCCGGCGCGCAGGACGTCGCGCCCGATGCTCTGGTCAAGAGCATTTCGGACGACGTGATCGGCATCATCAAGCAGGACAAGGACATCAAGGCCGGCAACCGGGCGAAGATCAACGAGCTGGTCGATGCCAAGGTGCTGCCGCACTTCGACTTCGCCCGCATGACGGCGCTCGCCATGGGGCGCAACTGGCCCAAGGCCAATGCGGCGCAACAGAAGGCGTTGATCACTGAATTTCGCGCTCTGCTGGTACACACCTACTCCGGTGCGTTGTCTACCTACAAGAACGAGACGATCGAATTCAAGCCGCTGCGCGCCGCAGCGGGAGACACCGAGGTCACGGTCAGGACCCAGGTCAAGCGACCGGGCAGCGAGGCGGTCAGCATCGATTACGGCATGGAGAAACTCCCGGCAGGGTGGAAGGTCTACGACGTCGTCGTCGGCGGCGTCAGCCTGGTGACCAACTACCGCGAAACCTTCAATGCCGAGATTCGCGACAGCGGCGTGGATGGCCTGATCAAGTCGCTTGCCAGCAAGAACCGCTCCCTGGAAACCCAGGCCGGCACCAAGTCCAAGTGATCAACCGGGAAGGCGACCGTCTGCTGTTGCAAGGCCCGGTCACCATAGCCACCGCCGCGGTTCTTTTGACACAAACGCGCGCGCTGCTCGAACCGGGCGTGGCGGTACTCGATTTCAAGGGTGTCACCGAAGTGGATTCGGCGGCCGTGGCGCTGGCCCTGGAGTGCCTGCGCGAGGCGCGCCGGCGCAAGCTCGCGCTGTCCCTTGCCAACCTGCCCGAGGCGATGCAGCATCTGGCCGAGCTCTACGCCGTATCCGAGTTGTTGCAGGCCGACCCGGCCTGAAACCCATTCCGCCGTGACACGGCGCCGCACATGACCCCCGCGATCCAGATCCAGCAGGTGCACAAGCGCTTCGGCGCAGTCCAGGCCTTGGCTGGCATAGACCTGGAAGTGGGGCCGGGGGAGTTCTTCGGCCTGCTTGGCCCCAACGGGGCCGGCAAGACCACGCTGATCAATATTCTTGCGGGCTTGACGCGCGCCGACAGCGGCAGCGTGCGCGTGATGGGACACGACGTGATCGCGGATTACCGCGAATCGCGCCGGGCGCTGGGCGTGGTGCCGCAGGAACTGGTGTTCGATCCCTTTTTCAGCGTGCGCGAAACCTTGCGCATCCAGTCGGGCTACTTCGGCCTGAGAAAAAACGACGCCTGGATCGACGAGGTCATGCACCATCTCGATCTGACCGGCAAGGCCGACGCCAACATGCGCTCGCTTTCCGGGGGGATGAAGCGCCGCGTGCTGGTGGCGCAGGCGCTGGTGCACAAGCCGCCGGTGATCGTTCTGGACGAGCCCACCGCGGGGGTGGACGTGGAACTGCGCCAGGGCCTGTGGGAGTTCGTGCGCGGCCTGAACCGCGACGGCCACACCATCGTGCTGACCACGCATTACCTCGAAGAAGCCGAACACCTGTGCGCGCGTGTCGCCATGCTGAAACAGGGGCGCATCGTCGCGCTCGATACCACCAGCAAGCTGATGAACCGGCGCGACAGCCTGTACCTGAAGCTGCGCATCAGCGGCGCGGCCCTGCCGCCGGCGCTGGCGGGGAGGCTGCGCGGCAGCCAGGACGGCGTGCATACCCTGCGCTTACGCAGCTACAGCGAGATCGAGCGTGCGCTGGCGCACGTGCGCGAGGCGGGCGCCCGGATCGAGGAACTGGAGTTGCTGCAGCCCGATCTGGAGGACGTGTTCGTGCAGATCATGAATATGGAGGAGGGCGGAGCGAAGAAGGAGGAAAGCAGCGCCGCCTCGCTGCTTTCCCCCCTCGCCTTCCCGCAAGCGTGAGCGGTTTCGGCACATTGCTGTACAAGGAGTTGCTGCGCTTCTGGAAAGTCGCGTTCCAGACCATCGCTGCGCCGGTGCTGACCACGCTGCTGTACCTGCTCATTTTCTCCCACGTGATGCAGGGGCAGGCGCCGGTGTACGACGCGGTCCCCTACACCGCTTTTCTGGTCCCCGGCCTGGTGATGATGGCGGTGCTGCAAAACGCGTTCGCCAACAGCTCGTCCAGCCTGATCCAGTCCAAGATCACGGGCAACGTCATATTCGTGCTGCTGCCGCCGCTGTCGTACTGGGACTTCTTCGCCGCCTATGTGCTCGCCTCGGTGGTGCGCGGTATGGTGGTCGGCGTCGGTGTGCTGCTGGTATCGCTCGGTTTCGTCGGGCTCGCGTTCGAGCACCCGCTGTGGATATTCGCGTTCGCGCTGAGCGGCAGCGCGGTCCTGGGCACGCTCGGGTTGATCGCCGGCATCTGGGCCGAAAAATTCGATCAAATCGCGGCGTTCCAGGGTTTTGTCATCATGCCGCTCACCTTCCTCTCGGGGGTGTTCTACTCGATTCACTCGCTGCCCGCCTTCTGGCAGGAACTGTCGCGATACAATCCGTTTTTCTACATGATCGACGGCTTTCGCTACGGCTTTTTCGGCGTGTCCGATATCGATCCGACACTGAGTCTGGTCATTTCCGCGGCGAGCCTGCTGGCGCTCACCGCATTTACGCTCGCGCTGCTCAAGCGCGGTTATAAACTTCGTCACTAAGAGAGCGAATATGGTTACACCGGAAGAAGTCCAGAAATACATTGAGCAAGGCCTGGCCTGCGAGCATATCGAGCTCGCCGGCGACGGCCAGCATTTCCAGGCGCTGATCGTTTCCACCGAATTTCAGGGCAAGAGCCGGGTGCAGCGGCACCAGCGCGTGTATCAGGCCCTGGGCGAGCGCATGCGCGAGGAAGTCCACGCGCTGTCGATGCAAACCCTGACCCCGGAGGAATGGCGCGCCCGGCCGCCTGAAGAATAGATGGACAAACTACTGATCCGCGGCGGCGTGCCGCTTTCCGGCGAGGTGCGCATTTCCGGCGCCAAGAACGCGGCGCTGCCGATCATGTGCGCGGCGCTGCTCTCGCAATCGCCGCTGCGGCTCACCAACGTGCCGCACCTGCGCGACGTGACCACCCTGCTCACCCTGCTCGGCGGCATGGGCGTGGCGGTGTCGCTGGACGAAAAGCTCGGCTTGGAACTCGACGCCGGCCGCCTGCACACGCCGTTCGCGCCCTACGAAATGGTCAAGACCATGCGCGCCTCGATTCTGGTGCTGGGGCCGCTCCTGGCGCGCTGCGGCGAGGCGCGCGTCTCCCTGCCCGGCGGCTGCGCCATCGGCCAGCGGCCGGTGGATCTGCACATCAAGGGCCTGCAGGCGATGGGCGCGGACATCCGCGTCGAGCATGGCTACATCATCGCGACAGCCAAACGGCTGAAGGGGGCGCGCATTTTTACCGATCTGGTGACCGTCACCGGCACCGAGAACCTGATGATGGCCGCCTGCCTGGCCGAAGGCACCAGCGTAATCGAGAACGCGGCGCGCGAACCCGAAGTTGTCGATCTGGCGAACTGCCTCAAGGCCATGGGGGCCAACATCGAGGGCGCCGGCACGGACTTGATCACCATCGAGGGGGTAAGCGCGCTCTCGGGCGCCGCGCACCGCGTGATGCCCGACCGCATAGAGACCGGCACCTTCCTCGCGGCGGCCGCGGCGACCGGGGGCTCGGTGCGGCTGCGCAATACCAATGCGCGCTTTCTCGAAGCGGTGGTGGACAAGCTGCGCGAGGCCGGCGCGACGATCACCGCGGAGGACGACTCGATTCTCCTCGAGATGGACGGTGCGCCGCGGAGCGTCAATTTGCGCACCGCCCCCTACCCGGCCTTTCCCACCGACATGCAGGCGCAATTCATGGCGCTCGATTGCATCGCACGCGGTACGGCGGTATTGACCGAAACCATCTTCGAGAACCGCTTCATGCACGCGCTCGAGTTGCAGCGCCTGGGCGCGGATATCGAGATTTCCGGAAACACCGCCGTGGTCAAGGGCGTGCCCCGGCTCGACGGCGCCACGGTGATGGCGACCGACCTGCGCGCTTCGGCCAGCCTGGTGATCGCGGGACTGGTTGCGAAGGGGGAGACCGCGATCGAGCGCATTTACCACCTGGACCGCGGCTATGAGTGCATCGAGGAGAAACTGTCCCAGCTCGGCGCCCGCATCAGGCGGGTGCACTGACAAGTACCCTGGCCGCAGAGGGCGCGGCGGACGCGGCGCGCGCCACGGCGGGATTCGTTATCCGCTTTTCCTCTGCGTTCCCCGCGTCCTGTGCGGTAAAATCGCCTTTTTAGTCGGGCGTCAGCCGTGCCAACCATCACCATAGCTCTGTCCAAGGGCCGAATCTACGAGGAAACCCTGCCGCTGCTGAAAGCGGCGGGCGTGGTGCCGCGCGACGATCCTGAAACTTCGCGCAAGCTGATCATCGCCACCAACCGGCCCGAAGTGCGCCTGATCATCGTGCGCGCTTCCGATACGCCGACCTATGTGCAGTACGGCGCCGCCGACATCGGCATCGCCGGCAAGGACGTGCTGCTCGAGCACGGCGGCGACGGGCTGTACCAGCCGCTCGACCTCGCGATCGCCGCCTGCCGCCTGATGGTGGCGGTGCCCCAGGGTTTCGACTACGCACAAGCGGTGAAGCAGGGCGCGCGGCTGCGCGTCGCCACCAAGTACGTGCAGACGGCGCGCGAGCATTTTGCCGCCAAGGGCGTGCACGTCGATCTGATCAAGCTCTACGGCTCGATGGAGCTTGCGCCGCTGGTGGGCCTCGCCGATGCCATCGTCGATCTGGTCTCCAGTGGCAACACGCTGAAAGCCAACAATCTGCGTGCGGTGGAGGAAATCGTGCCGATCTCGGCGCGGCTGATCATCAACGTGGCGGCGCTGAAGCTGAAGCGCGCGGCGATCCAGCCGCTCATCGATGCCTTCGCCGCCGCCACCGAAGAAATGCGCCATGGCTGAGATCGCACGGCTGTCCACCCGGGACGCGGATTTCGATGCACGTCTCGCGCGCCTTACCGCGTTTGACGCCGCGCAGGATGAAACGGTGGATGCGACCGTGGCGGAAATCCTGGCGCAGGTCAAGCGCCGCGGCGACGCGGCGGTGCTCGAATACACCGCGCGCTTCGACGGCGTCGCGGCCGGCTCGCTGGCCGAGCTCGAGCTGCCGCGCGGGCAGCTCTCGCGCGCGCGCGACGCGCTGCCGAGCGCGCAGCGCGAGGCGCTGGAGCAGGCGGCGGCGCGCGTGCGTGGCTACCACGAACGGCAACTGGCGCAATCCTGGCAGTACACCGAGGCCGACGGCACCGTGCTGGGCCAGAAGGTGACGCCGATAGCCCGCGTCGGCCTGTACGTGCCCGGCGGCAAGGCGTCCTATCCGTCGTCGGTATTGATGAACGCGCTGCCGGCGAAAGTGGCCGGCGTGGCCGAACTCGTCATGGTGGTGCCTACGCCGCGCGGCGAAAAGAACGAGCTGGTGATGGCGGCGGCGGCGATCGCCGGCGTGGACCGGGTGTTCACCATCGGCGGGGCGCAGGCGGTTGGCGCGCTCGCCTACGGCACCCAGACCATCGCGCAGGTGGACAAGATCGTCGGCCCGGGCAATGCCTACGTTGCCGCGGCCAAGCGGCGCGTGTTCGGCGTGGTCGGCATCGACATGGTGGCCGGCCCCTCGGAGATCCTGGTGATCTGCGACGGCACGGTGGAGCCCGACTGGATCGCGATGGACCTGTTTTCGCAGGCCGAGCACGACGAGGTGGCGCAAGCGATATTGATCTGCCCGGACGCCGCTTTCGTCGAAAAAGTGGCCGCGAGCATCGCACGGCTGCTGCCGCAGATGCCGCGGCGCGAAGTGATCGCCGCGTCGCTTGCGGCACGGGGCGCGCTGATCGAAGCGCGCAGCCTGGACGAAGCCTGCGCCATCGCCAACCGCATCGCGCCGGAGCACCTGGAACTGGCCGTGGCCGAGCCGCAGAAGCTGGTCGAGAGAATACGCCATGCCGGCGCCATATTCATGGGCCAGTACAGCTCCGAGGCGATCGGCGATTACTGCGCCGGACCCAACCATGTGCTGCCCACCTCGCGCAGCGCGCGCTTTTCCTCTCCGCTAGGGGTGTACGACTTCCAGAAACGCTCCAGCCTGATTCAGGTGTCCAGGGCGGGTGCGCAGACGCTGGGCGGGATTGCCGTGACCCTGGCCGAGGGCGAGGGGCTGACCGCGCACGCCCGTTCCGCCGAATATCGCCGGCGTCGAGTCTGAGAGCTACCTTCGTGAACCCATACTGGAGCGACGTCGTCGCCGGATTGACGCCTTACGTGCCGGGCGAACAGCCCAAGCTGGCCAAGCTGGTCAAGCTCAATACCAACGAAAGCCCCTACGGCCCGAGCCCGCGGGCGCTCGCGGCCTTGCGTGCCGAGGTCGGCGATACGCTGCGGCTTTATCCCGATCCCGACTGCGCCAGCCTGCGGCAGTCCATCGCGACCTTCTACGATCTGAAACCGGCTCAGGTCTTCGTCAGCAACGGCTCCGACGAGGTGCTGGCGCACATCTTTCTGGCGCTGCTCAAGCACCGGCAACCGGTGCTGTTCCCGGATATCACCTACAGCTTTTACCCCGTGTACTGCGGCCTGTACGGCATCGACTACAGGCAGGTGCCGCTGACCGAAGCGTTCGAGATCCGGGTCGATGATTATCTGACGCCGAATGGCGGCATCATTTTTCCCAATCCGAATGCGCCCACCGGCCGGCCGCTTGCGCTCGCCGAGATCGAGCGCCTGTTGCGCGCGAATACGGGATCGGCGGTGGTGGTCGACGAGGCGTACGTGGATTTCGGCGCCGAGTCGGCGGTCGGGCTGATCGATCGTTACCCGCAGCTGCTGGTCGTGCATACGCTGTCGAAGTCTCGCTCGCTCGCCGGATTGCGCGTCGGGTACGCGCTCGGGGATGCCGGGCTGATCGAGGCGCTGTGCCGGGTGAAGGACAGCTTCAACTCCTACCCGCTGGACCGATTCGCCCAGGCCGGTGCCATCGCCGCAATCGAAGACCGCGCTTATTTCGAGCAAACCTGCGCCAAGGTGATCGCCACGCGTACCTGGCTGGCGCGCGAGCTCGCGGCGCTGGGCTGCGACGTGCTGCCGTCAGCCGCCAATTTCGTGTTCGTGCGGCATCCGCGCCAGAAAGGCGCGGAACTCGCCGCCCGATTGCGCGAGCGCGGTATTATCGTGCGGCATTTCACCAAGCCGGAGCGTATCGCGCAGTTCTTGCGCATCACGGTCGGCACCGAAGCGCAGTGCCAGGCGCTGATCGCAGCCCTGGGTGAGATTCTGGCCTAGAATACGCAAACGTCGTCCGGCGCTTCCCCGTCGCGCTGGGTTAGAATGCAAACAGTTCCGGCGAACCCTTCGGCGAATTATTCATGCGCACAGCCTCTGTCACCCGCAATACCAGCGAAACCCAGATCAGCGTCAGCCTGAACCTGGACGGCTCAGGCTCGGCCAAACTGGCCACCGGCCTGCCTTTCCTCGACCACATGCTCGACCAGGTGGCGCGTCACGGCATGATCGACCTGGAGATCGCAGCCAAGGGAGACTTGCACATCGACGCCCACCACACGGTCGAGGACGTAGGCATCTGCCTGGGGCAGGCGGTCGCCGCGGCGGTCGGGGACAAGCGCGGACTGCGCCGCTACGGCCACGCCTATGTGCCGCTGGACGAGGCCCTGTCCCGCGTGGTGATCGATTTTTCCGGGCGTCCCGGGCTGGTGTATCAGCTCAAGTTCAGCCGCGCCTGGATCGGCGAGTTCGACGTCGATCTGGTGCGCGAATTCTTCCAGGGCTTCGTCAATCACGCCCAGGTGACGCTGCACGTCGACAATCTGCGCGGTGACAACGCGCACCATCAGTGCGAGACGGCGTTCAAGGCCTTCGGCAGGGCGTTGCGCATGGCGGCCGAACCCGATCCGCGCGCCGCAGGCACGATTCCATCGACCAAGGGCAGCTTGTGATTGCACCAGGTTGACGGGATTGCGCCGGCGTCACCGCGTGAGACCCCGCGCGATCCCGTTTCCTGACCGCTGTATGGATTTCTTATCCGCTAATTCTGTCCAATCGCACTTGCAATGACCTCAATCGCAGTCATCGACTACGGCATGGGCAACCTGCGTTCGGTATCCAAGGCGCTCGAACACGTCGCGCCGGATGCCGCGGTGCGGGTCACGTCCGACCCCGAACTCGTGCGCCGCGCCGAACGCGTGGTATTCCCGGGCCAGGGCGCGATGCCCGACTGCATGCGCGAGCTGGATGCGAGGGGCTTGCGCCCGGCGGTGCTCGAGGCGGCGCGCACCAAGCCCTTTCTCGGCATTTGCATCGGCCTGCAGATGCTGTTTGAGCGCAGCGAGGAAGGCGACACGCCCGGTTTGGGCGTTCTTCCCGGACGCGTGAAGCGTTTTCCGCCGCAATTGATGAAAGACGCGCAGGGCGGCAGGCTCAAGGTGCCGCACATGGGCTGGAACGAGGTGATGCAAGCCGGGCCGCATGCCTTGTGGCGCGGCATCGCCGACGCCAATCGTTTCTATTTCGTGCACAGTTTTTACGTGGAGGCGGGCAAACCGGAGTTGGTGGCGGGGCGCAGCGTCTACGGTTTCCCCTTTACCTGCGCCGTGGCGCAGGATAATATTTTCGCCGTGCAATTCCATCCCGAGAAAAGCCAGTCAGCGGGCCTCGCTCTGCTCGCCAATTTCGTGACCTGGAACCCCTGGGCCCCCTGACGGGCATACCCCCCTTTTTTCTTCACAGCCAGAACGACACATGCTGATCATCCCCGCGATTGATATCAAGGAAGGGCGCGCCGTGCGCCTGGAACAGGGCGATATGGACAAGGAGACCGTGTTCTCCGACGATCCGGCGGCGGTGGCCGCGCACTGGCTCGCGCAGGGCGCGCGCCGGCTGCATCTGGTCGACCTGAACGGCGCGGTGGCGGGCAAGCCCAGGAACGAGAGCGTGATCAAGGACATCGTGAGGGTGATCGCCGGCCGGATTCCGATCCAGCTAGGCGGCGGCATCCGCGATCTGGACACCATCGAGCGCTATCTCGACGACGGCATCAGCGACATCATCATCGGCACCGCGGCGGTGAAGAACCCCGGTTTCCTGCAGGACGCCTGTACCGCGTTCACCGGCCACATCATGGTCGGCCTGGACGCCAAGGACGGCAAGGTTGCGGTGGAGGGCTGGTCGAAAATGACCGGCCATGACGTGATCGATCTGGCGCGCAAGTTTCAGGACTATGGCGTCGAGGCCGTGATTTATACCGACATCGGCCGCGACGGCATGTTGAGCGGGGTCAATATCGAGGCCACGATCAAGCTGGCGCGCGAACTGGTGGTGCCGGTGATCGCCAGCGGGGGCCTGACCAACCTCAACGACGTCAAGGCCCTGTGCAAGATCGAATCCGAAGGCATCACCGGCGTGATCACCGGGCGGGCCATCTATCAGGGAACGGTGGATTTCAAGAAGGCGCAGGCGATGGCGGATAAATTGGGACTGGGAAAAAAGGAGAAGGGAGAAGCCTGAACGCAAGGGCGGCTGTGTTCGCCCGCGCTCCGCCTCCCAGCCCATGGGCCTAGCCAAACGCATCATTCCCTGTCTCGACGTTACCCGCGGCCGCGTGGTCAAGGGGGTGAATTTCGTCGGCCTGCGCGACGCCGGCGACCCGGTTGAAATCGCGCGCCGCTACGACGATCAGGGCGCCGACGAGCTCACTTTTCTCGATATCACCGCGAGTTCGGATGAGCGCGACATGATCCTGCATATCATCGAGGCGGTGGCGGCGCAGGTATTCATCCCGCTTACCGTCGGGGGCGGCGTGCGCAAGGTCGACGACGTGCGCCGGCTGCTGAACGCCGGCGCGGACAAGGTCTCGATCAACACCTCCGCGGTGCAGAATCCGCAACTGGTGGCGGATGCCTCGGGCCGCTATGGTGCGCAATGCATCGTCGTCGCCATCGACGCGAAACGCGTCGATCCAACAAGGGACGCGAAACGCGTCGATCCAAGAGGGAACGCGAAGCGCGTCGATCCAAAAGGGGACGCGAAACGCGTCGATCCAGCGGGGGACACCGAGGCGCGCTGGGAGGTCTACACCCACGGCGGGCGCAACCCCACCGGCTTGGATGCGCTCGACTGGGCGCGTAGAATGCAGGATCTGGGCGCGGGGGAAATCCTGCTCACCAGCATGGACCGCGACGGCACCAAGTCCGGTTTCGACCTGGCGTTGACGCGCGCCGTGGCCGAGGCGGTGGACGTGCCCGTGATCGCCAGCGGCGGAGTCGGCAACCTCGAGCATCTGGCCGCCGGCATACTTGAGGGCCGCGCCGACGCCGTGCTCGCCGCAAGCATTTTTCACTACGGCGAGTACACCGTGCGCCAGGCGAAGGAACTGATGGCGTCCCGGGGAATCGAAGTCAGGTTGTGATCGGCGCAGGCAGGGCGGCGCACGGTCGGGCGCGAAGCGCGTATCTGTCCCCACGTTTTGTAACGAACGCATAGGCAAACATGGATTGGCTCGACAAAGTGAAATGGGACGATAAAGGTCTGGCGCCGGCCATCGCCCAGGATGCGGCCAGCGGCAAAGTGCTGATGGTCGCCTGGATGAACCGCGAGGCGCTGGCACGGACCGTGGCCAGCGGGGAAGCCGTTTACTGGTCGCGCTCGCGCCGAAAACTGTGGCACAAGGGCGAGGAATCGGGCCATGTGCAGAAAGTGCGCGAATTGCGACTGGACTGTGACGAGGACGTAATATTGCTCAGTGTCGAGCAGGCCGGCGGCATCGCCTGCCACACCGGCAGGCACAACTGCTTTTTTCAGAAATATGCGGATGGGAAGTGGGTCGTCACCGACCCGGTGATCAAGGCTCCCGAGGACATTTACGGCAAAGCGGGCTCGGATTGATCCGGCTGCCTGCGCAAGGAACAGAAACATGAGCGACATACTCGAACGCCTGGCCGACACGATAGAGGCGCGCAAGGGCGGCGACGCGGACGCGTCCTACGTTTCGCGGCTGCTCGCACGCGGCGAAGACGCCATTCTGAAAAAAATCGGCGAGGAGGCCACGGAAACGGTGATGGCCGCCAAGGACGGGGACCGGCTGCGCATCGTCGGCGAAACCGCCGACCTGTGGTTTCACTGCCTGATCATGCTGTCGCACTATGGCCTGCGGCCCACCGACGTGCTGTTCGAACTCAGGCGCCGCGAGGGCATTTCCGGCATCGACGAAAAGGCGGCCAGGGCCGCGAGTTCGCGCGTCGAAGCCGAGCGCAAGTAACCAACCGACCTGCCGTGGACGACTGCATTTTCTGCAAAATCATCGCCGGCAAGATCCCGTGCAGCCGGATATTCGAGGACGAGGACATCCTGGCGTTCCACGACATCCACCCGGTGGCGCCGGTGCACTTCATGGTCATTCCGAAACTGCATATCCCGTCGCTGGCGCAGGTGGATCTCGGGCATCAGATGCTGCTCGGCAAGCTGCTGGCGCTGGGGTCCAGGCTGGCGCTGGAGCAGGGCTGCGGCGATGGCTGGCGCACCGTGATCAACACCGGACGCGTCGGCCACCAAGAGGTGTATCATTTGCATATCCACATCATCGGTGGCAAGGACGTTCTGCCCGGGATGATGAAACGTTAGGGAAGCGCCGCCGGGCGGTCCGGCGATTCCTTTTAGGAGAAAAATCATGGGTTCATTCAGCATTTGGCATTGGCTGATCGTTTTGATCATCGTCATGCTGGTATTCGGCACCAAGAAATTGCGCAATATCGGGGCCGACCTGGGCGGTGCCGTGCGCGGCTTCAAGGAGGGCATGAAAGAGGGGACGTCCGACCAGCCCGGTGGCGCTGCGCAGAAGGTCGAAGGCAACGTGATCGAGGGTGAAATCAAGGAAAAATCCAAGAGCGCATAAGCTGCAGTGAGCCTGAGCGCGGGGCCGCATTGCCCCGCGACCCCGATTTCCCTTCTTCTCCCCTTTCCGCAAAATGTTCGACGTCGGATTTTCCGAGCTGATAGTCATTGCACTGGTGGCGCTGATCGTGATCGGTCCGGAGCGCCTGCCCAGGGTCGCGCGCACGCTCGGGGCACTGATGGGCCGCGCGCAACGCTACGTCAACGACGTGAAGGCGGACATCCAGCGTGAAGTCGATCTGGACGAACTGAAGGACATCCGGTCCACCTTCCAGGATGCGGCAAAGTCGGTGGAGCAATCGGTGAATCAGGTCGGGCAGGAACTGCAGGCGACAGGTGCGTCGCTGGAGCAAAACCTCTCGGGGGCCGTCGAATCCAAGGTCGAGCCGGGGGCAGAGGTGCACCCGGTTCCCGACGAAATCGCCGCCGCACCGGCCCAGATGGATCTCGGGCTGGAACGCGAACCTGCGGCCGACGCGGCTGCCGCACCCAAGGCCTGAAATCCCGTGAGTTCGCAGGAAACCTTTATTTCCCATCTGGTCGAGCTGCGCGACCGGCTGCTGCGGTCGATTTACGCCGTGTTAGGGGTATTCGCGCTGCTCTGGTTCTGGCCCGGGCTTTCCGAGATCTACGACCTGCTGGCGCTGCCGATGATGCGCACCCTGCCCGAAGGCACGCACATGATCGCCACCGGGGTCATCACCCCGTTTCTGGTGCCGCTCAAAGTCGGCTTGATGGCGGCGTTTCTGCTGGCGCTGCCTTATGTGCTGTATCAGGTCTGGGCCTTTATCGCCCCCGGACTTTACACCCATGAAAAGCGCTTTGCGCTGCCGCTGGTGTTCGGCAGCACCCTGCTGTTCCTCGCCGGGGTCGCCTACTGCTATTTCGTGGTGTTCAGCTGGGTATTTCGCTTCATCATCCAGTTCGCGCCGAAGAGCATCACTCCCGCGCCGGACATCGAGGCTTACCTCTCCTTCGTGCTCACCATGTTCGTGGCGTTCGGCCTCACCTTCGAGATCCCGCTGATCGAAGTGGTGCTGGTGCGCACCGGCGTGCTTACGGTGGCGAAGCTCAAGGACATCCGCTCCTACGTGATCGTCGGCGCGTTCGTCGTGGCCGCGATCGTCACGCCGCCCGATGTCGTGTCGCAGCTTCTGCTGGCGATCCCGATGTGCCTGTTGTACGAATGCGGCATTCTCCTGGCGCAATTCATGGAGAAGTTCTTCGGCAGGCCTGCGGCCGCGGCAGAGGGCGCGGCGGATCCGGCCGAAGCCGGCCAGGAGCGGCTGAAGTAGGCGGGATCGCCCGTGCGTGCTGTCACTGCATGACACCCAGTTCGCGCGCGCGCACCAGCGCGTGCGTGCGGTTGCCGACCTGCAGCGTCTCGTAGATTTTCTTCAGATACCATTTCACCGTCTCTTCCGAGATGAACAGGCGCTGGCCGATTTCGCGGTTGCGCAGGCCCAGGCCCAGCAGCTTGAGGATCTGTACTTCGCGCTGGTGCAGCGGCAGCGGCCGCCGCGGCGAGCCGTCGCGCGCCGTCGCCGTGCGCTGCTGCCCCAGCAGCTGGGAAACGCTTTGCGCGAACGCGGCGTGCGCGCCCGCGCGCTGTGGCAACAGCTGGTCGATGGCGCCGCCCGCCGCCAGAAACGGATAGACGATCCCTGCCGGTGCGGCCAGCGCGAGCGCTTCGCCGATCGCCTTGGCCGCGGCGGTCGCTTCGCCCAGGCCGGCGCGGGCGAGCCCCTGCCAGATGCGGAACTCGATCTGCATGCGGGCGCGTCCGGCGCGGCGTGCTTGCGCGAGCGCGCTGGTGGCGAGGCTGAGCGCCTCGGGGTAGCGCGCCCGGGCGAACGCCAGTTCGATCGAGGCGCTGATCCAGGAGGCGTGATGTTCGGTGTGCAGCGCCACTGCGGCATGGCCGGAAATCTCCAGCATGCCGCGAGCGCGGCGCAGGCATTCCTCGGCGCGCGGGAGTTCGTCGGTGCGGCAGGCCAGGCGCGCTTCGACGAGGTCGGCGCGGAAGATGACGCGGTCGATGTTGCGCTCCGCGCCCACCGCGCGTGCGCGCGCAAGGTCGACCTCGGCTGCGGCATATTCGCCCAGCAGCGTCAGCACCTGCGCACGGATGATCTGGGCCACGCCGACGAAGGCGTAGGTCTGCGTGGAATCCAGCAGGTCGATCGCTTCGTCGAGTTCGGCCAGCGCCGCCGCCGTTTCGTTGAATTCGAGCCGCATGATGGCCAGTGCCGTGCGCAGAAAGCCGGCGCTGCCGGTTCTGAGCCAGCGCCGGTTGTGCGCATCGCGCAGCCATTGCGCGAGCTCGCCGGCGGCGATGTCCGGGCGCGCGCGCAGGTAGTCGACAATGGCGATGTTGTAGCGCGCCATCAGGTTCACCACCGCTTCTTCGCTCGCTTCGGAAATGCGCGCCGCTTCGGTGTATTGCCCGCGCGCGCCCTCGAGCCGGCCGGCCAGCCGCTCGGCGTAGCCCAACACCACGTGGGCGTAGGCGCGTTGCAGCGGATCTTCGGGTCCAAAGGCCTGCGGCAGTTCCTTCTTGAGTCCGTTGACATCGGGCAGGTCGTAGCGCGTCACCCCGCTCATGGTGCGCACGATCTGCAATTCGGCGCGCAGCGTGGGCAGTCCCGCGGCGGCGCGCCGACCCGGGCCGGTGCGCTCGATCGCGAGCTCGGCCGCGCGCAGCGAGCGGTTTACGGCGATCGCGTCGCCGAGGTACAGATGGGTCCAGGCTTCAAGCGCGCACAGGGTGGCCGAGCGCGCCAGCGCCGAATGCGGCAAGGCTTCCAGCCAGCCGTGCAGCTCCTTCAGGTTTCCTTCGCGCAGCAGATTGCGCCCGTGGTGCTCGAGCAGCCGCACCGCCGTCGGGTACAAGCCGCTGCGCAGGGCGTAGCGCAGCGCGTCGGCGGGCAGATCGTTGGCGGCGAGCCAGTCGCAGGCCCGCTGGTACAGCGATTTCAGCAGCTCCGGGTCGCTCGCTTTGAGGCGCTGGCGCAGGAACACCGAAAACAGATGATGGTAGCGGTACCAGATCCGGTCCTGGTCCAGGCGCAGGATGAACAGGTTGGCGCGCTCCAACTCGACGATGCGCGCGTGGCTGTCGCGCTGGCCGGTGACGGCATTGGCCAGCGGTACGCTGAACTGATCGAGCACGGCGGTGCGATTGACGAACTCGCGCAGCTCAGGCGATTGCCGCGACACGATGTCCTCGAGCAGGTAATCGGCGAAACTGGCGACGCCGCTCCGCTCTCCCGCATCCAGGGCCAGAAGCGGCGCGGCAGTTTCGCGCTGCGCCAGGGCGATGGTCGCCAGCTGCAGGCCGCCGATCCAGCCCTCGGTCTGCTCCGTCAGCATGCTGATCTGCGCCTCCGATACCCTGAGTTGTTTCAGCCCGCGCAAGTAGTCGCGGATTTCCAGCGGCGAAAAGCGCAGTTCGGCAAAGCCCAGCTCGAGCACCGCGCCGCGCGCGCGCAGGCGCGCGATCGCCAGCGGCGGCTGGGTTTGACTGGCGATCGCGATATGGATGCTGGCAGCCGAATACTGCAGCAGATAGCTGACCGCGGATTGCACCGTGCTATCGGTGATCTCCTGGAAGTCGTCGAGAAAAATCGCCAGCGGGGCCGCGCTAGTGGTGAGGTCATTGATCAGGCTCGCCATCACCTCCTGCAACGGCACGCGCGCCGCCGAACGCATCATCTCGTAGGCTTCGGCTCCGGCCGCCGGGCGTGCGCGCTGTACCGCGGCAATCAGGCTGGAGCAGAAGCGCTGCACGTCGTTGTCGGACGCATCCAGCGACAGCCAGCAGGCGTCCATGCCTTGGGCCGCGAGCGCCAGGTAGCCCTGCGACATCAGCGTCGATTTGCCCGAGCCGCTCGGTGCGGTGACCAGCGCCAGTTTCTTGGCACGAAGATCGCAGAACACGGCGAGCACCTCCGGGCGCGCGAGCAGCAGCGCCTCGCTCGAGGGCGGGGCCAGCTTGGTCAGCGGGGGGGTGGGCAGCCGGCGTTTCACCATATCCCGCATTTTCCACCCTTTCGGGGGGTGAAAGGCCAGAACTATGCGAACAGGATATGCTCCTATTCCGGTAGCATTGCCGCCGAAGCGCAGTAACTTCGGCCGGCCCGGTTCTGGATTACAGACAGTTCAAAGGAGGAATCATGCAGATCAGACATTCAGTCATCGCCGGTTTCGCGCTTTCGTTGTACGCCGGCCTGGCCTACGCGCAGGACATCAAGATCGCCCATGTCTACGACAAGACCGGCGCGCTGGAGGCCTATGCCAAGCAGACCCAGACCGGGCTGATGATGGGCCTGGAATACGCGACCGGCGGCACGATGAAGGTCAATGGCCGCAAGCTGGTGGTGATCGAGAAGGACAGCCAGTTCAAGCCCGACGTGGGCAAGTCCCAGCTGGCTTCGGCCTTTGCCGACGACAAGGCCGATATCGCGATCGGGCCGACGGGCTCGGGCGTGGCGCTGGCGATGCTGCCGGTGGCCGAGGAATACAAGAAGATTCTGCTGGTCGAGCCGGCCGTGGCCGATTCGATTACCGGCGACAAATGGAACCGTTACATCTTCCGCACCGGCCGCAATTCCTCGCAGGACGCGATTTCCAATGCCGTCGCCCTGGACAAGGACGGCGTGTCGGTCGCGACGCTGGCGCAGGACTACGCGTTCGGCCGCGACGGCGTCAAGGCGTTCAAGGACGCGCTGAAGCACGCCAAGATCGTGCACGAGGAGTACCTGCCGACCAGCACCACCGATTTCACCGCCGGCGCGCAGCGCCTGTTCGATGCGCTCAAGGACAAGCCCGGCCGCAAGGTCATATTCATCATCTGGGCCGGGGCCGGAAACCCGTTCAAGATCGCCGATCTCGATCCGAAACGCTACGGCATCGAAATCGCGACCGGCGGCAACATCCTGCCGGCGATGGCCGCCTACAAGAACTTCCCCGGGATGGAGGGCGCGACCTATTATTACTTCGGCATTCCCAAGAACAAGGTGAACGAGTGGCTGGTGGCGGAACATTACAAGAAGTTCAAGACGCCGCCCGATTTCTTCACCGCGGGCGGCATGTCGGCCGGGATAGCGGTGGTGGAAGCATTGAAGAAGACCGGCGGCAATACCGCCACGGAAAAACTGATCTCGGCGATGGAAGGCATGTCGTTCGAAACGCCCAAGGGCAAGATGACCTTCCGCAAGGAAGACCACCAGGCGCTGCAGTCCATGTATCACTTCAAGATCAAGGCCGACCCCGCGTTCGCCTGGGGCGTGCCGGAACTGGTGCGTGAAATCAAGATCGAGGAAATGAATATCCCGATCCGCAACAAACGCTGAGAATGGCAGGTGCCGCCTGCGCTTTCTGTGCGGACCAAAAGCCTAGGCGCAAAGAAAACGCGGTTATGAACAAAAGCGACGGCGGCTTGGGGTGGCTTTTATCCAAGATCGAACGCTACAGCTCGAAGTATCCTCCGACGTCCGCCAATGTTGGGAAGCGGCCGTTGCGCGCTCCGCGCGCCAACCATGTTTTCCGTACGGATCAAAAGCGCATCCGTACAGAAAACATGGTTATGGCTACCACCAGACAAGGTGTTGGGTTTTCAGACAATATCGCGGCGTTGCGCCATCTGCACCAATGGCAGTAGCGATGACCTTCGCGCTTGAAACCCGTGACCTCACCATCCGCTTCGGCGGCCATGTTGCGGTCAATGCGGTGTCCTGCGGCTTTGCGCCGGGCACGCTGACCGCCATCGTCGGTCCCAACGGCGCCGGCAAGACGACTTACTTCAACCTGATTTCCGGGCAGCTCAAGGCGAGCGCCGGGCAGGTGTTCCTGCACGGCGAAGACCTCAGCAGCTACGCGGCGCCGCGGCGCAGCCGGCGCGGCATCGGCCGCGCGTTCCAGTTGACCAACCTGTTTCCGAATCTCTCCGTGCTGGAAAACATCCGGCTTGCAGTGCAGTCGCGCGCCGGACTGGGGCTCAATCTGTGGAGCATCTGGAACAGCCATCGCGAACTGATCGGCCACGCCGAGGAGGTGCTGGAGACCGTGGCCTTAGGCGCGAAGCGCGACGTCGCGGCGAGCGCGCTGCCGCACGGCGACCAGCGCAAACTCGAAGTCGGCATCCTGATGGCGCTGGAACCCGACGTGTTCATGTTCGATGAACCCACCGCCGGCATGAGCGTGGACGAGGTGCCGGTGATCCTCGACCTGATCCGCGCGCTCAAGGCGCGCCGCGACAAGACCATCCTGCTGGTCGAGCACAAGATGGACGTGGTGCGCGAACTGTCGGATCGCATCATCGTGCTGCACAACGGCGCCCTGGTGGCCGACGGCGAGCCCGCCGCGGTGATCGCCTCGCCCATCGTGCAGGAGGCGTATCTGGGTGTTGAAACGGTGAAGCAATGAGCGAACCGCTGCTGCGCCTCGAAGGCGTGCACACCCACATCGGCGCCTATCACATCCTGCACGGCGTCGATCTCGAGGTCGCACACGGTGAACTTACGGTGCTGCTCGGCCGCAACGGCGCCGGCAAGACGACCACGCTGCGCAGCATCATGGGATTGTGGCGGGCCGCGCCAGGCCGTGTCTGGTTCGGCGGCGAGGACATTGCGGCGCGGACCACGCCGGAAATCGCCCAGCGCGGCATCGCCTACGTGCCGGAGAACATGGGCATCTTCTCCGACCTCACGGTGCGCGAGAACATGCTGCTTGCGGCGCGGGGCGCGCGGCGCGCCGAAGAGATCGACGCGAAGCGCCTCGACTGGATTTTCGGACTGTTTCCGGCGATCAAGAAGTTCTGGCAGCATCCGGCAGGGCTGCTTTCGGGCGGGCAGAAGCAGATGCTGGCGGTGGCGCGCGCCATCGTCGAGCCGCGCAAGCTGCTGCTGGTGGACGAGCCGAGCAAGGGGCTCGCGCCGGCCATCATCCAGAACATGATCGCGGCCTTCCGCGAACTCAAGCAGACCGACACCACCATCCTGCTGGTGGAGCAGAACTTCAACTTCGCGCGCCAGCTTGGCGACCGGGTGGCGGTGATGGACGACGGCCGCATCGTCCATGCCGGATCCATGGCCGAACTCGCCGGCGACGAGGGCTTGCAGCAGCGCCTGCTCGGACTGTCGCTGGCGGCCCATCAATGAAGGAGCGAGCATGAGTAGCGCCGCTGCAAGCGCCCCGGTGCTGGATGCGCTGCCGGAGGTAGCCACCGACCGGCTGCCTTTGCTGCTGGTGCCTGTGCTGGCGCTGATCGGGCTGCCGCTGATGGGATCGTTTTCGACCTGGGTCACGCTTACCGTCGCCGGGCTGGCGATGGGCATGATCATTTTCATCATCTCCTCGGGCCTGACGCTGGTGTTCGGCCTGATGGACGTGCTCAACTTCGGCCACGGCGTGTTCATCGCGCTCGGCGCGTATCTTGCGGTGTCGGTGCTGGGCGTCATGACCGGCTGGACGGCAAGCGAGAATCTGCTGCTCAACCTGCTGGCGGTGCTGCCGGCGATGCTGGTGGCCATGGCCGTGGCGGGCGGCGTGGGCGTCGCCTTTGAGCGCGTGATCATCCGTCCGGTCTATGGCCAGCACCTGAAACAGATCATGATCACCATGGGCGGGATGATCGTCGGCGAGGAATTGATCAAGGTCATCTGGGGTCCGCAGACCATTCCGCTGCCGCTGCCCGCGGCGTTCCGCGGTTCGCTGCTGCTGGGCGAGGCGGCGGTGGAAAAATACCGGCTGATCGCGGTTGTCATCGGCCTGATAGTGTTTGCGGCGATGTCCTGGGTGCTCAGCCGCACCAAGGTGGGCCTGCTGATCCGCGCCGGCGTGCAGGATCGCGAAATGGTGGAAAGCCTGGGTTATCGCATCCGCCGGCTGTTCGTCGGCGTCTTCGTGGCGGGTTCGGCACTGGCGGGTTTGGGCGGGGTCATGTGGGGTCTGTATCAGCAGAGCGTGACGCCGCAGATGGGCTCGCAGGTCAATATACTCATATTCATCGTCATCATCATCGGCGGCCTGGGTTCCGTCGGCGGCTGCTTCATCGGTGCGCTGCTGGTCGGATTGCTGGCCAATTACACCGGCTTTCTTGCGCCCAAGGTGGCGCTGTTCTCCAATATCCTGCTGATGGTGGCCGTGCTCCTGTGGCGGCCGCAGGGCATCTATCCGGTGGCGAAACGATAATGCCAAGGGCTTGTTACGATATGAGGGGATACATCCCCTCATGCTCCCCTAAGTCAGGGGCCATTTCGGTGATTCTGAAATGGCCTTCATAAGTCGCGTGCTCTCCGGCGACCTGCCGCGCAACCGCATCCTGACCGTGGTGCTGATCGCGATCGTTGCCGGCCTCGCGCTCGCGCCTTTCATCTTTCCCGGGGCGAAGGCGCTGAACGTCGCTGCCAAGATCTGCGTCTTCATCGTGCTGGTGGCGAGTTTCGATCTGCTGCTCGGCTATACCGGCATCGTTTCGTTTGCACACACCATGTTCTTCGGCATCGGCGCCTACGGCGTCGCTATCGCGCTGACGCGTCTGAGTCCGTCCTGGGCCGCGGTGGGCATAGGCACCGCGGCAGCCCTGGCCACGTCCCTCGCGCTGTCGCTGGTGATCGGTCTGTTCAGCCTGCGGGTGAAAGCGATTTTCTACGCCATGATCACGCTCGCCGTCGCCTCCGCGTTCCAGACTTTCGCCTCGCAGCTCTCGGAGATCACCGGCGGCGAGGACGGTCTCAATTTCAAGGTCCCGGAAATGCTGTCGCACGGTTACGCGCTGTCGGACCAGCCGTTTCTGGGCGTTTCCCTGGATGGGAAACTGATTTCCTACTATCTGCTGTTCGCGGCCAGCGTGGTGTTGTTCCTGCTCATGCTGCGCATCGTCAACTCGCCTTTCGGCCGCGTGCTGCAGGCGATCCGCGAGAACGATTTTCGCGCCGAGGCGCTGGGCTACCGCACCGTCGTGTATCGGACGTTTTCCAACGTGCTGTCGGCCGGGTTTGCGACCCTGGCGGGCGCCCTGCTCGCGCTCTGGCTGCGCTACAACGGCCCGGACACCTCGTTGTCCTTCGAGATCATGATCGACATCCTGTTGATGGTGGTTATCGGCGGCATGGGGACCATGTACGGCGCAGTAGTGGGCGCGACCTTGTTCGTCATCGCGCAGAGTTATCTGCAGGACCTGATGAAACTCGCCAGCGATGCGGCCGCCGGCATACCGCTGCTGCCCGACTTATTGCATCCGGATCGCTGGCTGCTCTGGCTGGGGATATTGTTCATCGTCAGCGTGTACCGCTTCCCCACCGGCATCGTCGGCAAGCTGCGCGCCAGGGACCGCGGGAAGCCATGACCCTGGTGCGCGTGGAGCGCGCAGACGGTGTGGCGCGCGTCGTGCTGTGCCGGTCGGGCATGCACAACGCCCTGGTGCCGGAGCTGCTGGATGATCTGCTGGCAGAACTGGCGCGGCTGCGCATCGACCCGGATTGCCGCGCCGTGCTGCTCGCAGCCGAAGGGCCGGCTTTCTCCATCGGCGGCGACATGCGCCGCTTCCAGCGCGAACGCGGCGCGCTGCACGCCTATTCCGACGCACTGGTCGGGCGGCTGAACCAGGCCATCCTGGCGTTGATCGATCTGCCGCAGCCGGTGGTGGCGGCGGTGCACGGTATGGTCACCGGCGGTTCCATCGGCCTGGTGCTCGCCGCCGACCTCATCTATGTTGCGCCGCAAGCCGTGTTCAAAGCCCATTACGCGACTGCCGGATTCAGCCCCGACGGCGGCTGGACCGCTCTGCTCGGGCGCGTTGCGGGCATCCACCGTGCTGCCGCGGCGCTGCTGCTGAACCGCAGCGTCCGTGCCGAGGAGGCCGTGGCCTGGGGCCTCGCGAACCAGGTGGTTGCCGCCGACCAGTTGCAGCCAACGGCCGCGGCCGCGGCGCGGCGCGCGGCGGATTATCCGGTTGGCACCATGCGCAGCGCGAAGCGGCTGCTGTGGGGCGACCGCGCGCAACTCGCGGCCGACCTGGAGGCCGAGCGCCGGAATTTTCTCGATTTGATCGTGCAGCCCGCGGCGATGCAGGGCGTCGATGCGTTTCTGCGCGATTTCAGCGATTACCCCTCAAGCGACTAGGAGGACAAGGTGTTGATCCCCGACTGGCTGGTCAAGCAAGCGCAACAGTTCCCCGACAAGACAGCGCTGGTGGATTTGTTTTCCGGTCGCCGCGTCGGCTACGCCGAACTCGAAGCGCGCGCCAGCCGCTGCGCCGAATTCCTGCGCGATCAATGGGGCATCAAGCCGGGCGAACGCGTCGCCGTGCTGGCGCACAATTCGGCCGAATACGTGGAGCTGCTTTATGCCTGCGGCAAGATCGGCGCGCTCATGGTCTGTCTCAACTGGCGCCTGTCGGTCGATGAATTGCGCGGCATCGTCGAGGACGCCACACCCGGCGCCATGGTGTTCGGCGCCGAGTTCGAGGCGACGGGCCTGGCGCTGGCCGATGGGTTCGGCATCAAGCGGCGCATGGTGCTCGGGGAAGCGCGCGACGGCGCGGTGGGCTACGCGGCGAGCCTGGCCGGCGCCTCCGGAGCGAGCGTGGTCATGCCCTGGCGCAATCACGACGACTTCTGGTACCTGCTTTATACCGCGGGCACCACCGGCAAACCCAAGGGCGTGATCCAGACCTTCGGCATGGCGTTCACCAACGCGGTCAACGGCATGCTCGCCACCGGCATGCGGCGCGAAGACACGCTGCTCTCGGTGCTGCCGTTTTTCCATACCGGAGGCCTCAACCTCTACCTCAATCCGATGCTGATGTGCGCCGGCACCACCATCATCATGCGCCAGTTCGACGTGGACAAGACCATGGAACTGCTCGCCGGCGGCGTCACGGTGATGTTCGGCGTGCCGGCCATCTACCTGTTCCTGTCGCAGCATCCGCGCTTCGATGCGGCCGATTTTTCCGGGGTCCGAAGCTGGGCCTGCGGCGGCGCGCCGATCCCGAAGAGCCTGCTGGAAAAATATCTCGCCAAGAACGTCACCATCTGCTTCGGTTTCGGCATGACCGAGACCGGGCCGACTGTGTTTCTCACCGACGAGGCCACGGCGCGCAAGAAAGTCGGCACCGTCGGCAAACCGGTGATGTATGTCGAGGCGCGGGTGGTGGACACAGCCACGCGCCGGACGCTGGGCGCCAACCAGCGCGGCGAAATGCTGCTGCGCGGCCCGGGGCTCACGCCCGGCTACTGGGGCAATCCGGAGGCCACGGCCAGGGCCTTCGAGGACGGCTGGCTGTGTTCCGGGGACATCGCCTACTACGACGAGGACGGCGACTACTACATCGTCGACCGCTCCAAGGACATGTATATCTCAGGCGGCGAGAACGTTTATCCGGCCGAGGTGGAGAACGCGCTGTTTCAGATGGAAGGCGTGGCGGAAGCCGCGGTGATCGGCGTACACGACGACAAATGGGGTGAAGTCGGCAAGGCCATCATCGTCCTGCGGCCGGGCGCAAAGCTCAGCGTCGATGCCGTGATCGCCCACTGCAAGGCCCGGCTCGCCGGCTTCAAGGCGCCCAAGCACGTGATGTTCGTCCCGGTTCTGCCGCGCAACGCCGCAGGCAAGGTGGAAAAGCCAAGGCTGCGGCGCGAGTACGGGGACCAGGCGTGACCGCAGGCGCGAACACGGGGCGGCGCGCGGCTTACCGCCGGGTTCTGCTGCAAACGGATTTCGACCGTTTCGCCCGGCTCAGCGGAGACGACAATCCGATCCACTGCGATCCGGTCTTCGCCGCCAGCAGCCACTTCGGCGCCACGGTGGCCCACGGCATGCTGCTCTACAGCTGTATCGCCAAGGGGTTCGCGGAATTGATTCCGCAGCCGGGTGCGGTGCAGTTGGAGCAGAGCCTGATGTTTCCCCATCCGACTTTCGTCAATGAACCGATAACCGTGAGTCTGGTGGTCGAAGGCGATGCCGGCGGCCTGCTCGACATCGCCACCGATGTGACCAAGCCCGGCCCCGGCGGTGCGGCGCTGCTCACTGCGACCGGGCGGGCGCGCGTCGCGCCGGCCGGTATGGCGCTGCCGGCGATGGCGCCGTTGGCGAACACCGCCCCGCCTGGCGATGCGGCACTCTACGGCTTGCGGCCCGGCATGCGGGCGAGCGCGGCGCGCGTGTTTTCCGCCGCCGACCTGGACGAATACGCTGACCTGGTGGGCGACCGCAATCCGGTTTTTTGCGACGACGTCACGGCGCGCGCGCTCGGCTTCAAGGGCCGCATCGTGCCTGGGCCGCTGCTCGCCGGGATGTTCTCCAGCCTGCTCGGTACGCGCCTGCCGGGGCGCGGCACCGGCTGGATGAAGCAGGTGCTGCGCTTTCCGGCACCGGCTTATCCCGGCGAAACGCTCACCGCGGCCGTTGCGATCACGCGGCTGCGCGCGCACAAGGAACTGGTCAATCTCTCCACCCGGGTCGTCGCCGCGGACGGCCGCATCGTCTGCGACGGTGAAGCCCTGGTGCTGGTGCGCAATCTGGAGCACAAAATAGTATGAACGACGGTGGAATGAACGACGGGCACCTGAACAGCGTCGGCATCCTCGGCTACGGTTTGTACCTGCCGGATCATTACATGAGCGCCGCGGATATCGCCGCCGCCAGCGGCGGGCGCTGGAGCGAGGCCGCCGTGCGCGACAAACTCGGCATCGTCAGGAAGACCGTGCCCGGGCCGGGCGACGGCACCCAGGAAATGGGCGCGCGTGCGGCCGCGGACGCCATCGCCCGGAGCGGGATCGATCCGCAGGAGATCGACCTCGTCCTGTGCGTGGGCGAGGAGTGGAAGGAATACCCGCTGACCACGTCCGCCACCTACATCCAGGCGCGCATCGGCGCGCAGCGCGCGTGGGGCATCGACATCCAGCAGCGCTGCAACACCACGGTGGCGGCGCTGAAAATCGCCAAGGACATGATGCTGTCCGACCCGGACATCGCCACCGCGCTGATCGTCGGCGGTTACCGCAACGGCGAAC
>Ga0334722_10001682_pt1 | contig 26804 bp, 13 predicted proteins | sample C3_bottom_MG_FD_207210 | JGI IMG/M metagenome (GOLD analysis project Ga0334722, IMG submission 207210) | Sediment microbial communities from Yellowstone Lake, YNP, Wyoming, USA - C3_bottom | ecosystem: Environmental > Aquatic > Freshwater > Lake > Sediment | place: USA: Wyoming | collected... | reverse complement strand
CGCGCGGTATCATCGCAGTCCGCGCCCGTAGCTCAGTGGATAGAGCAACTGACTTCGGATCAGTAGGTCGGGGGTTCGAATCCCTCCGGGCGCGCCACCCCCTGTTTTATCTGGGTGGGAATCGCTATGTCGAATGCACCATCCGATGGCAAAACGGCCACCGGATGCGCCGCCGCGAAGCGTGCCAACGGTTGCGCCGCGGGTGGCCTCGGGGATTTCGGGGTGCGCGAAGGCGCCGGCGTGATGACGATTGCCGGGCCCGATCAGGCCTCCGGCTGGGTCAGCTCGCGAACGAACAGCCCGAACAGGGGCTCGGTGAAGCTGTATGCGCCGCGGTCTGTCTTGCGAACAACCCCAGGCCCGCGAGCCGTTCGACGGTTCGCGCAGTCTCCGTTCCAGACCGGCCCCGACCGTAGCAGGGTCGGCCGGTTGCGATCCTGGCCGCAGTGGTTCGTGTCCCCGGTTGCCCCGGGCTCGCTCACAGTCCGAGCATACCCCTCTCTGAGGCGGGAGCCGGAGAGTATAGTGATCCGCGGCGCATATCTGCGGACCACTGGCGAGGGGACGATGGCACAGCGCGCATGGCCACACGAGCTCGATGGCCTGATCGATCGAGCGCGGTTTGGTCCCGGGGAAGACTTCTGGGCATCTGCCGAGCGAACGTTGCAGGATCGGTCACCTGACCAGGCGACCCGGTATCTTGCTATTCTTGGTCTGGCGGAGCTTGTGACGCAGGTGCATCGCGTCGATCGCGACTCGACCGCGCTCTGCGCAGGTGACGAGTTGGCCAGAGCCCTCTTCGCTCCAAGGGCTTAGAGTTCGACGAGCCCCACGACGAGTAGACAGCGTAGCGACCGCGTAGCGTCACCATCCTTTGACTGGACCGGGAAGTAAGTATGACGGTCGGCCCAACCTGCACGGTCGACCGGACGGAGGACGGCCTCGATGGATGTCCTAGACAAGGCCGGCCGCGCCATAGGGGACGTCGTCGCGAAAGCGAGGGAACGCGAGCGTCTCCGGATCGAAGACCGCTTACGGCAGCTCGATCGCCTTGAGGAAGAGGCGCGGCGGCTCGTCGTCGAAGGCAAGCGCCGAGCCGGGTATACCTGGGACCTGCCCGTGGAAGAGGCGCGTCACACGATGATCGCTGCCAGTGCCGCGATCGGCGACGAGGAGCTAGTCGCACACGTCGACGAGCTCGTCCGCATCGAAATCCCTATCTCCCCGGACCTCGCCGCTCCTGTGGCCGAGCTCGATAGGTGCTTCCGCGCCGTCGTCGCGAGGCTGGCAGAGGTTCGTCGCGAGACCCTGTCCGACACCGACTGAGCTGTTTCAGGCCGACCAACTCCCCGCAGACGCTCGAGAGCCGAATGTCACTCGCGCCCCAAGACAGGCTGGCGCCCCCGCGTCCCAAGAGGGACACGCCGCCCGAGCGACCGACCGATGCTCGCGGCCGAAGCTCATCCGCCGCCGACACCCGGCAGGTCAGCGAACGGCATCCGGCTGGTGAATGGCTCATAGAGCCGGTCGCGCGTCTCGGGCCGCAGCCAGCGGCGCAGGGCAACCGCCGTCATCCCGTGAACGATGACCCGATCGTCGTCGCCAGGCTCTTCGCCAATCAGCCTGAAGCTCGCGAGGGTTGGGAGCTCGACCAGCGAGCTGGTGGTGGCCGGGCTGCCGGCGCTGCCGCCCACCCGGCGTGGCTTGACCGCCGCTGGGCCCGCCCGCCGAGCACGAGACAGCGACCAAGCCGGTCACGAGTGCGAGGCTGAGGCAAACCCGATGCCCGCTCATTGGCCGGTCAGCACATCAACGAAGACGTTACCCCAGCCATGGCCTCGGCCTGGTCAAGGCGTCGGACCTGGCTGAAGACGCCCGGAAGCTCGGGGACCCGCAGCAGCCAGGAGCAGCCATCGCGCTCGGCTACGACCTCGTACGGCTGAGGCCAAGCTCGTGATTCGCCACGACTCATTGGTGCGACCGCCGTCACCTCCACTATCACTGACTTTGTCCTTGGGGCGGCGGGTGCCAACCCGAGCAGCACCGACCTCTCGCCGGCGAGGAGCGACCACCGCTTCCCGGTGGCGCAGGCGCTCAGAAGACGGTACGCGCCATTGCGGCTAGAGCCGGTTCAGGTCCACGGGCAGACCCGCAGCCTTCATCTCCTTGGCGAGAAGAAGGCGCCACACGTCGCCAGCGTCAAACGGGATGTAGAGAACTCCGTCGATGTCGCTCGGGATCTCGACTTCGGGCTCCACGAGTGCCGCGACCATCTTCCGGCTGAGGCGGCCAATGAAGAATCCGAGCTCGAGAACCACGTTCTGCCTCGCTCGAAGCCGGTCCTCTGCGACTGTGGCACCGGCAAGTCTGCCGACGTCATCGCCGGTCATCAGCACAATCGCGTACGCGACGTCGGTGTGAGCCTCGACCTTCTCGATAATCGTTCGACCCTGGTTAGGTTGCTCACGTAACACGACCGGATCAAGGTCAAGGTCACGGAGTAGTCGGACCACTCTGTCCAGTGCTGGCAAGTTCCGGCCATGGACGACAAAGACACGCCGCACGCTGGCCTCCTCGTGTCGTTCGCTCTCGCCGCCTGGTGATCCAACCTGACGCTGGTACAGCGGCAGTCGTTCTCGGATGGACTCGAGCCGACGGAGGTGGACCCCGATGTCCGACTGGAAATCCTCGACGTCCTCCGCGAAGGAGCCCGAGCCCAGTGAATAAGCCAGTCGCGCGGATCGGCCGAAGTCCGTTGCGACTTCATCTGTGCTGAGAATGCGGCGTAGCAGGTCGCGGTTGTACTCCACCCACGTTGAGTAAGCGCTCTGGGCTGCACCCAATGCGGCGCGGTCGTCGACTGCCCGGTCTCGGATCGCTCGTCCTCGGTCAAGCTGCTCGTCAATCTGGCCCAGGGCGTCCTCGAGTCCGATCCGCAACTCGGGAAATGGCTGCTCGTGGCGCTGACGCGGAGCCGTACGTCGCCCAGCCATCCCGCCCTACTCCTTCTCCCAGCCGAAATCCTTGAAGCGGAGCGTCTTCGCGTTCTCGGAGATCGTGCGGACGGTGCCGTCGCTGAAGCCGTCCGCGGCCGCGTGCTCGGCCTCGATCTCGAGCGTCACGCGGAGGCGGACGTCGGTCTGCTGGGCGAGACGGTCGATCACCTCGTCGACGACCTTCGTCAGCTCGGGGATCGGACGGCGCGGATCGGACAGCGTGACCTCGCCGTGGAAGCGCCTGATCCGCGGCGCCGGCGCCGGCGCGGACGCAGGCGACCCCCCGAGCCCGCCAACGCCCCCGCCGCCAACGCCGCCAACCCCGCCCCCGAGCGGCCGCGGCAGCTCCGCCCCGGGCAGCGGGTCCGGCAGGACCGAGCCGTCCACGATCAGGCTCGTCGAGGTCACCGGCGTCTCGGCCAGCCGCCCGGCGACGACCCCGCGATACTCGCCGCCCTCCTCGCGCGCGGCCGCGTAGGCGAACGTCTCGGTCCGCCAGAGCAGGCTCGACGAGCCCTCGCGGACGGCGCCCTCGAGGACCGAGATGTCGCGCAGCCGCGGCAGGTACGGGTACTGGGCGAACCAGGCCCAGAGCTGGCGCAGCCCGAACGCGTGCTCGGCCTGCCAGCGCTCCCGGAGCGGCCCGTCGAGGACGAGCCGGAGGTTCACCCCGCCGAACTTCGTGATCAGCAGTTCCGCGCTCCGGAGCTTCGCCCCGGCCCGGACCGCGAGCGGGTCCGAGCCGCCGGAGACCCGGACCGGCTCGAGCTCGACCTTCGCGAGCGGGTCCGCCTGGCCGGGCACGAGCAGCCACTGGTACGTCTCGGGGATTCGGGCCCGGATCGCCTGCTCGGCGCCGTCGCGCTGCGAGGTCGCCTGGCTGCGCTGGAAGCCGTCGAGGTTCAGCCGCCCGGCCTCCCCGTCCTCGACGATCGAGCGCCAGGCGAGGTACTCGCGGACGGCCGCGCTCAGCTCGGGCAGGCGGAGGTGGTCGGGGGCGAGGAAGATGAGCATGTTCTGGTTCAACCGGGCGCCGGCGCCGCGCGAGGCGAGGATCGTGGCCGCGGCCTCGATCGCCCGCGAGGTCGCGGCCTTCGCGTCGTAGGGATACGCCGGCCCGAGCGCGACGAGCGCGACCTCGTCATCGTCGGGGACGTCGGCGGCCGAGCGCGGCGCGACGTGAACGCGGGCGAACGGACCGCGGTCGGCGAGGGCGACCTTCAGCCGGCGCTCGATCTCCATCTCGACCGCGTCCTCGGCCTGCTGCTCGGCCCGGTCGCGGGCGAGCTGGTTGACCGAGGGCTGGGTCGCGTACCAGTAGCGGCCGCTGTGCTCGTACAGGTACGTCGCTTGCCCGGCGAGCTTGCGCAGGGCGTCGCCGAACGTCGCCGGCGTCTCGCCCGGCTGGACCGAGCCGAGGAGGATCCGCCGGTCGTCGATCCCGCGGTTCGCGGCCGCCGGCAGCGGCGCCGAGCCGAGGAAGATCGTCCGGGCCACCCGGCGCGCGGCCGAGTAGCGCCCGTACGTCCCGCCGTTCTCGCGATCGAGCCGGAGCGGGAGCGACTCCGGGCCGTCGACGTCGCTCTCGATGATCGGGGTCCAGTTCTCGTCGAGGTACTGGGTGAGCTGGGGCAGGACCGTCGTGTCGTCGAGCGGGACGGCCGCCGGCAGGATCAGGAGGTTCCCGTCCTGGCGCTCCCAGAGGGTGTGGACGACGGCGGCCATCAGCTTGAGGACGCCGCGCGTGCGCTGGAAGCGCTCGAGCGTCGACCAGTCGTCGAACAGCCGGTCGAACAGCTCGGGGTGGATCGGGTAGCAGGTCCGGAGCCGCTCGAGGTACGCCTTCTCCTTCGTCTCGGACGGGAAGCTGCCCGGGTGCTGGGCGTAGAGCTCGCCGAAGCGCTGGACGACCTCGTCGCGGTCCTTCGCGTGCTCCGGGGTGATCGGCTCGAAGAGGCGGCGGCGGACGATCTCGAACGATTCCTGCGCCGCCGCCGGACGCCACGGGGCGTCGACCCGGTGGACGACGTGCTTGAGCGCCTCGAGCGCGCGCTGGCCGCCCTCGCCGCCGACCTCGATCGCCGACGACGGGAGCGAGACGACGAGCAGGGCACCCGGGACCTGGTCGACCGCGCCGGTCAGCTGCTGGGCGAACGAGAGCGCCCCGTCGAACGTCCCGCCCGGCAGCTCGTCCTTGCCCCACTGGAGCCGGGCATAGGTCACCCACTCGTCGACCAGGATGACGACCGGGGCGTGCGCGGCGAGGAGCGCCCGGAGCGTGTCGGCGCCGGGCGGGACGGCCTGGCGGTCCGCCTCGGCCACGGTCGCGAAGGCCGCGGCGCCGCCGAGCTGCCAGGCGAGCTCGCCCCAGAGCGTCCGGATCTCGGTCCCGTCGACGACCCGTGGCGTGATCGGCGAGAGGGCGGTCCCGACGAGCGCGGCCCGGCCGACGCGGGGCAGGGCGGTCACCCCGGCCTCGCCGAGGACCCCCTCGAGGCCGGGCAGACTCGTGATCGGCGTCCCGGGATCGGCGAGGTGCCAGAGCGCGAGCATCGAGTGGGTCTTGCCGCCGCCGAACGTCGTCTGGAGGTCGATCACCGACTCGCCGCCGGTGTTCGTCAGCCGCCGAAGGGCACCGACGAGCAGGAGCCGGAGCCCCTCGGTCAGGTACGTCCGGGCGAAGAACTCGCGCGGATCGACGTACTCCTTCGCGCCTTCGCCCCGGGCGACCTGGGCGAGGTCGGCGGCGAACTCGGCCTGGCGGTACCGTCCGGCGGCGACGTCGGGATGCGGGGTGACGAGGCTCCGCCACGGCGCGAGGCCCTTGAGCGGTTGCGCCGAGACGGCCGTCGCCGTCGTCTGGCGCGCCTGGGCCTTCGTGGCGGCCTCGAACCCCTCGCGGAGCGCGGCGAGCTTCGCCCGCATCAGCTCGTCCGCCTGGGGCGCGGCCACCGCCCGGAGGAGGCGCTCGGCGGTGTCGTAGGCGCGATAGACGTCGTCGGTCGAGAACGGCTTCTCGCCCGCGTGCGCCCAGCGGTTGCGGGTCTCGCGCAGCTCGGCGACGTAGGTCCGCTCGGCGGTCCCGAGCGTCCGGCCCAGGGTCGTCTTCCAGTGGAAGAAGATCGCGTTGAGGAGGAACTGCGGGTCGTTCGGGTCGGAGGAGGCCGACGACCCGGTCGCCATCTCCTTCTCGGCGGCGACGACCGACACCCACGCGGGGCCGTACGCCTTCGTGAACTCCTGCTCGACGACGGGCCGCAGGCCGGCCGCGACGAGATCGAGCATCCGCCCGATCCGCTCCTTGTTGCTCAGGGCCATCGACCGTCCCCCTTACTCGAGTCCGAGGCTGGCTTGCGCGGGCCCGGCGGCGCGGGCCGACTCGGCGCCGCGGGCGAGGTCGCTCCAGGCGACGACGAGCGCGTTATAGGCGCGGGCCTCCTCGGTCCAGCCCTTCCGCTCGGCGACGTGGTAGAGCCGGTAGGCGAGGTCGCGGGCCGTGTCGCCGAGGCCGCCGAGGCGGGCAAGGAGGTCCGCGGCGGCCTGCTCGCCGTCGCCCAGGAGCACCCCGACGAGCCGCTGGGTCGCCTCCCAGACGGGCACCCGCGCGTCGGTGGCCGGATTCCACTCGGCGCTGTACTCGTCGCGGGCGAGGAGCCGGACGCGGCCGCGCGAGGCGGCGAGGATCCCGGCCTCGACGAGCCCGGCGACCGAGGTATTCTTCGCCTTCGAGAGCGTCTCGGCGTCGCCGAACGGGCCCTCGGCGAGGCCGAACTGCTCGTACCAGGCGATCGCCCAGCGGGTGTCGGGATCGAACTCGCCCTCCTGCTCGGTGAGAATCTCGTCGAGGGCGGCGTTGATCAGGGCGAGCGCGGTCCGGACGCGCATCGGCGAGCCGTCCGGCTCGAGCACCTTCGCGTACCGGCTGAAGACGGCCATCCCCGGGCCGATCGAGGCCTGGGCAAGGTCGACCGGCGCGATGTTCCCGTGCTGGAGGGTCCGCAGGGCCTCGGGCAGCTCGCGCTTCAGGGCGGCGACGAAGTCCTTGCGGGTCGTGATCCCGGCGTCGCCTGAGCGGGGCCGGCAGACGAGGACGATCGAGGAGGCGAGGGCGTTGGTGCCGATGGCGAGGCTTCGAGCCGCCCGTTCACTCCGCATCGGCCAGGTCCCGTCGATCGAGAACCCCGAGCGGAGGAGGCCCTCGAGCATGGTCTCCCAGCCGGTCGAGGCGGTCGCGACCCCACCGTCGCCGTCGCCGTCGCTCTCGGCCTGCTTGAAGGCGTAGTACACCGTGACCGGGTAGTCGGGATGGGCAACGTCGCGCAAGTGTCGAAATGCGGCACTGAGCCCGTGCTCGAAGTGGTGCTCGGCGGCGGCCCTGTCCCCGCCGAAGCGGTATGGCGTCGCGACGAGTTCGGTCGTCTTCGGCGTGAGGAGCGTGGCGAAGAGGTCCGGGTAGACGTCGCCGAGCGAGCGGCGGAGCCAGACGTAGAAAAAGTCGGCGAGGTCCGCGTAGCCGATGTTGTCGTAGTAAGGCGGGTCCGTCGAGACGAGGGGCGCAGGCGCGCCGTTGGCGGCGACGGTGGCGTCGAGCTGCTTGGCCGATCCGAGCCCCCCGATCAAGGGCGGGGCGCCCGCGACTGCAGCCCTTACCCAGTCGACGTGATTCGCGATGTTCCCGACAGAACCCGAGAGCGGGTTGACCTCGACATAGTCCCAAAGCATCGGCAGAGCCTGTCTCTTGAAGGTGTGGCCGACTCCTTGAAGTTGGGGGATCCAACTGCAGAGCGAGGATGACCAGTCTGCGAGCTTGCTGACGGCGAACGCCAGGTACGTCGCCACCGCGTCGGCGTAGGCGGGGGCGCCGGTGCCGCCGGCGGCGAGACGGAGGCCGTCGTCGGGGAGGCCGGCGGCGACCGCGTCGCGCAGGACCCGCTCGCGCGCCTCGCCGACGAGGTCGGAAAAGGTCGTGAGCGCCACGAGCTGCCGCGGCGTGAACAGGTCGCTCCACTTGTAGAAGCCATAGCCGCGCCCGCTCACAAGGTTCATGGAGTCGCGGTTCATTTCCTCGTCCGGCGCCCACGTCGGCTTCGCCGAACGTGCGATCCGGTCGTGTTCCTCATCGGGAGCAAGGTAGATCCGCCCGCGCTGGCCCTCGGCGACGATCGCCATCAGCTGCGCGTCCATCCGGCCGGCACGCGACTCGGCCTTGATGTGCTCCTCGGGTGAGACCTGCTCGCAGACGAGACAGCGGAAGTTCGCCCCCCGGCCGGTCTTCGGCGGATCCGGCGGCGTTCCTCGTCCTGTCCGCACCTCGAAGCGGACCGTCTTCGCCGCCCGGTCGACGATCGGCTCGACCCAGGCCTCCTTGCCCTTCTTCGTCGAGAGCGCGAACTTGCTGGTGAGGACCATTCGAGCACCGCAGGCCGGGTTCGGGCAGCTGACCGTGCGGGCCCAGAGCCAGGCGATGACTGTCGCCTCGCCACCACCGTGCTCCCGCGGCAGGCGGACCTTCGGGTAGAGGTGGCCGATCCGGCGCTCGGCCTCGTCGCGCATCCAGGCGCCGTAGCGGCGGACGTCCTCGGCGAGCCCTGCCGCGCCCCGCCAGGAGCCGCTCGATCCCACCCCGCGCCGGGCGTCGGGGTGGACCGGCGGGCGGTCGCGGAACCGCGGCGGGATCTCGATCAGCGCCTTCGTGATCAGGACCGCGACCGGGTTGAGGTCGGACGCGTGCGCCTCCAGGCCGAGACGCTGCGCTTCCAGGGGGATCGAGCCGCCGCCGCAGAACGGGTCAAGGACTGGCGGCGGGTTCCCGCCGGTCGAGCGGCGGATCTCCGCCCGGGCCTCCTCGAGGATCGCCTCGTTCGTCGTGTTCTCCCAGAGGACGAGCCGCTCGATGATCCCGAACAGGCGGCTCCGCTCGTCGAGGACCGCCTTCTCGGTCGGGAAGCGCTCGGGGTCCGAGCTGGGGTCGTCCACGAGGCTCGCGAACAGGACCGCCCGGCAGGTGGCGAGCGGCTTGCGGGACCACCAGAGGTGGAGCGTGGCCGGGTGGCCGTGGCGTGGGACGGACTTCTCGTGCGCCGAGGCGACGTTGATCGCCTCGAGCGGCAGGGCGACCTCGATCAGCTTGCGCTTCAACCTGCCTCTCCCGTGGCTCAGATGTGGTCCAAGATGTGCTTGCCGATCTTGTGGGCAAGACCACTGGCACGGGGATTCGGGTTTGATACTGCGAAGAAGAAAGCGAACAGGGGCGAGTTCTTGGAGTTGCGCAGGATGGCCGGGTTATCCACCCCGCCGCCGAAAATGGTCTGCAGGCGCCCCTTGGCGAACTGCCACAGCGCCGCGGTGGGTTGTTTCGCCTTGATCGGCACGGACCCATCCAACGTGAGCTGATCGCCTGCCGTCGAGTACATGGCCGAGCGCCACTCATTTGTTCCTAGCGTCTGGTTGAGAGCCTCCTCCCAGTGGGAGTCGATCGCTCCGGTCTTCGTCAACAGCCGGTTCATCGCACCTAGCGGGAAAAGCAGCCACATGTCCAATGCCCCTGTCCGCGCGATGGCTTCCAAGGTCTCCCACCTGACTTCCATACCGAACGGGTCGATGAAGATCACGCCGCGTCGGGAATGCCAGTCCTCGGCGCACAGCCTTGGGATGGCGTTGTTCGCGTCATCCGAGATGACCTCGGTGCGGGCGGTCAGGCTCGGGTACTCTGACTTGAGCGACGCCAGCGCGCCAGCCTTACGACGACTCCGCTCGATGAAGACGTATCGGTCGAACCCAGGCTGCGTCTCGAGGGCAATGCGCGCCGATCCGTGGCGATACGAGCGGTCGTCTTCGGCTCCCTCTTCGTCTTCGTCGAAGAGGGTTGGGTCGCTTCTTCCCTTCGTCCGCCGCGGCTGCCACGATCCGCTGCCCGCGAAGGCATCAATGTACAGAAGCTCGAACGGCTGGCGCTTCAAGGCTGTCGTGTAGGCGCCAAGGTACCTGGCTAGAACGTCGAGCTTCTGCTGAGTCCAGTAGCCACCGAACGTCGGCACGGATCCACCCGCACCTGTTGCTGCGCGTTGGCGGCGCGAGCCGCGAGATCGAGACTCGTTCGTGGCCATTACGCCCCTAGCCGGCCAGCGTGGCCGTCACGCCCGCCGGGACGAACAGCCGATCGTCTGAGTGATCCACCACGCCGGCTGCCCGCCTCCGCGTCGACCGTCGCCTCGGCTCGGGATACTCGTCCCACGTTCGGCCGTCGAGCTGCCGCCCGCCCGAGGTGGGGTGACGCCCACCCCACTGCTTGAAGAAGAAGGGCACCCCGGCAGTCAGGCACCGATCACGCAGGTCGCGGAACCACTCGATCTTGGGCGGTCGTGAGCGCGGCCCCGATTCACCGCCGGCAATGAGCCAGTCGATCCCCCCCAAGTTGAGATCGCTGAGTGGCCCCAGGAGCGGCTCGGCAGAGATGAACCGGACGGCCGCTGGCACTGTTCGCAGCGCCGCCGCCCGCTCCACCCAGCGATTGTTCTCGATCGACACGCCAACCCAGACGTTCTCTGGCCAGGGCAGGTGCGGAGCAAGGGCGGCGAGACGCCCGTGGCGCTTCGTTAGCACCTGGAACTGGTGCCAGCTGGCCTCCTCCATGACCTCGAAGACGGCCAGGACGTACTCGTCGGGGATAGTCTCATGGAAGAGGTCGCTCATCGAGTTGACGAAGATGCGCCGCGGTGCCCGCCACAGAAGGGGTATGGAGAGGCGCTCTGGACGAAGCTGTAGGTCGAAGCCTTGCTCGTAAGGGTGCCCGGGAACGCCGCGGAAGCGTTCGGCAAACGTCTCCGCGTAGCAGTGGGCGCAGCCCGGCGAAACCTTCGTGCACCCCGTCACCGGGTTCCAGGTCGCATCTGTCCACTCGATGGCACTCCGGTCAGCCACGGTGCTCTGCTCCTCATCTCCGACAGGACCGAGATCCATCCTGTAGCCCGGACACCTCGTCTACTAGCCTGATCCCGGGAGCGTGACAGCTCGTATGTCACACGGACGCCGCACGGTCGTACGCGACTGTCCCCTCCCCGAGGGTGGTCCCAGGGCCGATCCCGGGATCCGGCCACGCTGTTTGATCTCATCGAGGCCCGTGACCACGAAGACGACCGCCGCAGGGATGTCCGTCGTTGCAACCCTGAGCGCCACGATCGCACGCCGGTCAACAGCGTGGTGTTTGGCCACGGCGCGGCCGATGTAGCGGAGGCGTTGGGACGGCGGACTGCGCCGTGACCTTGCGTTGGGTCGTTGGGCGTGCGGCCGACCAACTCGTGTCGTGGGAATAACCTGACGCCTCCCGAGACGCTTTCCCCCGACGCGCGGCAGCGCTCATGCCTCCATGCCGAGGTCGACCTGCTCGAGGATGAAGCGGCGAGACGGGCGGCCGCGCCCGGGCTTCTGGATCACCATCGCCGCAAGGATATTGTGCTGTGCGATTTATTATCGACCGACTGACACCGTTTTCCCTGCGAGGCGAGGCTCATGACGCCACCTCGACCAGCTCCCCCTGCGCCAGCAGGTCCCTGATCGAGTAGTTCACCGAGGTCGCCGCCGGATCGGGGGCGAAGGCGAACGGGCGGCGGAGGTAGATCGGGGCGCCGGCGCGCTCGCCGTCGACCGAGACGATCGCGAGGTACCAGCGCTCGGGCACGTTCAGGCTCTTCGCGATCTCGTTTCGTGTCACGGTCACCGTCGTCGCCCCCTCGGCCCGGCCCTTGACCTCGATCAGCCGCAGGCGGCCGTCCGGCTCGCGGGACTCGATGTCCCAGCCGTACTTGCGGTCGGACACATCTTCGGGCATCCGGCCGGCGGCGCGCTCGGCGGCGATGACCGCGGCCATCGCGAGCTGCTCGATCCGGCGGGTCTCGCGGGCGAACGCGTCCGGGTCGGTCGGCGCCCGGCCGGCGAGTCGATCGAGCAGGCCCTGGGGGACGACGATCGCGCCGCCGACGACGACCGGCGGGAGGGCCTGGACCTGCGCCTCGAGCTCGAGCTCGCGCATCCGGGCCCGGAGGCGGTGGCCGAGCTCATCGGCCCGCCCGCGGGCGACGCTGCTCGCGAGGCGGGTCGGCTTGCCCGCCCGCTCCTGCTCACGGAGGCGCGCGGCCTGGCCGTCCCAGTAGTTGATCTCGTAGGTCAGGCGGGCGTGGACCTCGCGGCGGGTCCGCTCGACCCGGTCGAGCGTCCGCTCGCGGACCTCGGCGAGGTGGGAGCGCGACAGGCGCTCGATCGCGTAGTCGGTCGCGCGCGCCTCGAGGGTCGTCCCGGCCAGCCAGGCCGCGTCCCCGATCACCGGGACGAGCAGGCCGCGCTCCTCGTCGGTCGCCGGGCGGTAGTCGAGGTACGGCGCGGCGCCCGCGCCGGCGGCCCCGTCGGGGCGGAGCTCGACGAACTCGAGCCGGCGACTGACGACCGTCGGGCCGCCGTCGCGGCTCGGGCGGCCGTCGACGACCGCGTGCTCGAGGTAGACGAGGGCGCGCAGCGCGTCGGAAGGGTCGGTCTCGTCGACGAGGAGGGCACCCCGGCGGAGGAGCTCGCGGTGGTCGCCGAGGACGAGGTCGATCGTCGCCTCGAGGAGCGGGTGACCGGGGCAGACGAACTCGGCGAGCGGGTACCCCTGGAGCGCGATCCGGTCCTTCTCGAAGGCGATCCGCTCGTAGGCGGGCAGGACCCCCGGCCGGAGCGCCGCCTCGCGGGCGCGCTCGCGGATCCGCCCCGGGACCTTCGTCAGCTCGTAGCGCCCCGGCTCGCGCTCGCGGACTGTGCCGCCGAGTCGGCGGAACGCCTGGAGGAAGAAGTCGCGCACGTAGTGGGGCTGGAGCCGGTTCGCCTCGGCTCGCTCGAGCTCGTCGCGCACGAGGGCGACCTTCGTCGTGTCGAGGACGCCGGCGCCGAGCGCCCTGGTCGCGAGCAGCTCGCGCAGGCGCCCGACATCGAGCGCCTCGTCGACGACCCGGGCCATCCGGTCGCGGACCTCGGGGCTGTCCGCGAGGCGGATCGCCTCGATCAGGAGCTGGCGGAGCGGCTTGCCCTCGAACGTGAGCTCGCCGAGGACGTCGAAGACGGTCCCCCCGAGCGCGTCGGCCTCGGTCGCGATCTTCTCGAGCAGTCGGGCGTAGACGTCGCCCTCGCGGGTCCTGTGGGCGACGAGGTTCCAGAGATGGCACGGCTCGGTCTGGCCGATCCGGTGGATCCGCCCGAAGCGCTGCTCGAGCCGGTTCGGGTTCCAGGGCAGGTCGTAGTTGACCATCAGGTGGGCGCGCTGGAGGTTGATCCCTTCGCCCGCCGCGTCGGTCGCGACGAGAACGACGACCGCGGGATCGTTCTTGAAGCGCGCCTCGGCGGCGCGGCGCTGGTCGCGGGGCAGGCCGCCGTGGATCGCCACGATCGCCTCGGGCCGGCCGAGGAACGTGCCGATCCGCTCCACGAGGTAGTCGAGGGTGTCGCGGTGCTCGGTGAAGACGACGAGCTTGCGCCGGCCGCCGCCGGCGTCGCGCATCTCGGGCGCGTCCTGGAGGAGGGTCGAGAGCTCGGTCCACTTCGTGTCCGTGCCGAGCCGGCGGACGTGGGCCGCGAGCGCCTCGAGCTCGCGGAGCCGCTCGATCTCGCGGCGGAGCTCGGCGATCGTGCGGGCGGCGGTCGCGAGGTCGACCGCGGTCTCCTCGGCCGCTTCGGTCTCCTCGGCGGTCGCCTCGTCGTCCTCGATCGCCTCGAGCTCGGCGATCGTGAGCGCGGCGAGCTCGGGGGCGGCGAGCCTCGCCTGTTCGCCGGCGCGCTGGAGCTCGGCCTCGGCGAGCGTCCGCTCGAGGCGGGCGAGCCGGCGCCGGAGCGACATGTGGATCGCCGCCGGTGAGCTCGCGAGCCGGCGCTGGAGGACCATGAGCGCGAAGCCGACGAGCAGGCCGCGCTTGCCCTCGCCCTCGGCCTTCAGGCCGTCGGCCCGGTTCATCTCCTCGCGGACGTACCTCGTCACCTGCTCGTAGAGCGCGGCCTCGGGCTCGGAAAGCTCGTAGGGCACGACCGAGGCGAAGCGGGGCGGGAAGAGCGGCGTGCCGTCGAAGCGGACGAGCTGCTCCTTCATCAGCCGGCGCATCAGCTCGCCCGGGTCCGAGGCCGGCGGGGCGGGATCGGAGGCCTTGCGCTTGTGGCCCGCGAAGCGGTCGGGGTCGAGCAGGCTCATGAACAGCTCGAAGTCCTCCTCCTTGCCGTTGTGGGGCGTCGCGGTCAGGAGCAGGAAGTGGCGGGTGTGAGGCCGGACCCGCTCGGCGAACTGGCGCCGCTTCGTCTTCTTGATCTCGCCGGAGAAGAGCTGGGCCGAGAGCTTGTGCGCCTCGTCGAAGACGACGAGGTCCCAGTCGGGCGCGTTCTCGAGGAGGAGCTGGAGGTCCTCGTCGCGGCTGAGCTTGTCGAGCCGGGCGATCAGGAGGTCGGCGTCGGCGAACGGGTTGCCCGACGCCGAGCCTTCGATCCGGTCGCGGGTCAGGAGGGTGAAGTCGAGGTGGAACTTCTCGGCGAGCTCGGTCTGCCACTGCTCGACGAGCGAGCCCGGCGCGACGACGAGGCAACGGCGGAGGTCGCCCCGGACGATCAGCTCGCGGATGAGCAGGCCGGTCATGATCGTCTTGCCCGCGCCCGGGTCGTCGGCGAGCAGGAAGCTGAGCGGCTGGCGCGGGAGCATCTCCTCGTAGACCGCGGTGATCTGGTGGGGGAGCGGCTCGACCAGGCTCGTGCTGACCGCGACGTACGGGTCGAACAGGTAGGCAAGGTCGATCCGCTTCGCTTCGCTGGCGAGCTTGAACGCCTCGCCGTCGCCGTCGAAGGCCCAGGGCGTGCCTTCCTCGAGGATCGCCAGGCGCGGCTCGTCCTCGCGGTAGACGAGGCGCTCGGCGACCGCGCCGTCGGCGGTCCGGTAGGTCAGGGTCACGACCTCCGAGCCGTGCCAGGTCACGTCGACCACGGTCACGGCGCGATCCGCGACGACGCCGCCGACGAGGGCGCCCTTGGTCAGTTCTTCAAGGTGGGCGATTTCGGGTCCCCTCCCTCTCTCGCGAGCAGCTCGCCACCGCAGCGATGAAGTGTACGCATCGCGGCCGGCGACGCGGATGAATCTGGCGGGTATTTGTGACACCTTGCCTGTCGCAAGGCGATGCGAGGGGCCGACACTGGCGTCCAGTACTGCTTCAAGCACGAAGCGGCCCCAGTTCACCTTGTGAGGGCCGGCAAGGGTGTGGCGGGGATCTGTCCCTGGGCGGGCTCAGCCCTTGCCGTCCCGAAGGCGCATCGCGACGCGGTTGTCCGGCTCTATGCGGCGACCACGATCAATCCCGGGGCTCTCGAGCGAGCCGTGGAGGCGCTCCAGGTGCCGTGGCCCCGGATCGTCAGTCGGCAGCTCCGGCGCATCCTCGACCAGCCGGAGGCGTCGAGCTCGCCGAAGGCCCAGCAGATCGTCGCCTACGTCGAGGGCGAGGGCCTGCGCGCACCGAGGGTCCCGGTCGAGCCCGCGATCGGGGCGGGCGAGGTCCAGCTTGTGTGCTTCCAGATCGTCACGACATGATGCGAGCGGTCAGGATGCCGCACAGTCGGGTCGTACGCGGCCGGATGTAACGCTCTCAGGAGGATCACCGTGGCCGGTCAAGAGGTTGCCGGAATCCTCAGGGTTTTTCGGTGAGGGCGAACAGCAGCAGCTTTGACCGTTCCTGTGCCCCCGGTTCCCTCCCGCTGGTCATCCTGGTGGCCCCGACCGCTCAAGTTTCGCCACGACCGGATCCAGGCGCCGATCAGCCGCGCCGAATCTGACCGTGACCACTCCTCCCGACACGTGCACAACCCGTCCCGTGCCCCACTTCGGATGACGTACCCAATCACCCACTCGGAAACCGTTGGTCGGCGTCCTGGCTGGCAGCTTCGGCAGGTCGACAGCCAACTTCCATCCACCGTTCGCCGGCACAATCTTCCGGGCGCGGTGTAGCTGCTCGATGCGGGTCCCGAGCACCTGTCCGATCAGGTCGCCCGTCCGGTTGAAGCCAAAGACGCGGGCGGCCGCGACCCGAAGGTCGTTGTCGCTTGCGTGCACGGCGCTTTCAAGTATGCGGAGCAGCGCGACGTCGATCTCCTCGGGCGGGATTTCGTCGATGTTCCGTTGTGACTGGGGGACATTGGGGACGGGAACGCGGACGAACGACAGGTCCTTCATCGACGCCGGCCATACGAATGGCCCTCGCCGCCGCACAGTGCCACTCCGCTCCGCCCCGCGGATCGCATCCTCAACCGCGCCCATGATCCTCGAGCCGACACGCTGCAGCCCGAACGCTCGGACCAGCCGAGTTGCAAGGACGTCCACGTGGATCGGTCCTTCGGTCTCGACCAGAGTCTCGATCCGCGCTGCATGCTCTTTCATTAGGCCGTAGTCGTGGAAATCCATCCACGTGCGGCGATAGGCCGCTATCTCTGCGACCGGATACGGAATGACCCAGGGGAGCCTGTGCGCGTCAAGCGGATCGTTCAGATCGACCGACTCGCGTCGTGTCCTCCGCCGCTCCGTGCCCTGGCGTGAGATGGCTGCCTGCGTTTGGTCAAGTTCGGGAAAGAGCGTCCTTGGCTGCCCGACCGAAGACACGGTCTCCTTCGCGACCGGAACCGGCTCGGCCGCCGAAGGCTCAATCGGTGCTTCCCGCTCGGTCGGCTTCCGTGATGTCACCTGTCCTATCTCCGCCTCTGCAGCTTCGATAGCCACCCGGATCCGCTCGAGTGCGGATGCGCGCCGTCCGTTCCAGTCCTGCGACCAGACTCGGTGGATCCGCCACCCGAGGCTTCGCAGGACCTGCTCACGCAGCCGATCGCGGTCGCGAGCTGTCTTGGCCGAGTGATAGGACGCTCCGTCGCACTCGATGCCGAGCGCGAACCTGCTCGGGCATAGCCGCGACACGACTCCGATATCGACGCGATAGGTACTCACGCCGACCTGCGGAACGACCTCGAAGCCGAGCTCGCGAACTGCCCGTGCGACCTCAAGCTCGAACTGGGACTCGTACGTCCCCCGGGATGCCGTGCTGAGACCGGGTCCCGGGAGAGTTCCCCGCTCCGCGTACTCGAGATACGCGCGCAGAAGCTCAGGCCCCCGCGTGGCGTTGATCGACAACGACCCGGCATCAGCGATCCGGAAGTCGTCCGAGCGGATCGAACTGACGACAATCACCTTCCGTCGCGCCCGGGTGACGGCAACGTTCAGGCGCCTCCAGCCCCCATCGCGGTTCAGGGGTCCGAAGTTCATCAACAGTCGGCCGGTTTCGTCGCGGCCGTACCCTACGCTGAAGATGATCACGTCGCGTTCGTCGCCCTGGACCGTCTCGAGGTTCTTGATGAAGAGCGCCTGGAGGCGGTCGCCGTTTGTCACGCGCTCAAGGTCGGGTTCGAGACGGAGGCGGCGCTCCCATTCATCCTGGATGGCCTCCTGCTGGGCCACGCTGAAGGCGACGACACCGACACTGAGGTCCGGCTCTGCCCGGATCTGCCGCGCGAGCTCGGCGACGACACGCTGCGCCTCCCGCACGTTCTTGGCGGAGCGGCCCCGATCGAACACCCCATCAGGGACATGGACGAAGCGTACGCCAAGCTCGTCAGTCTCCCGATGCGGGGGCGGGAACGTGACGAGCGAGTTGTCGTAGACGAAGTGGTTGGAGAATGCGATCAGCGAATCGTGCCGGCTGCGGTAGTGCCACCTGAGCGGGCGCGACGGGTACCCGCTCACCCGCGCCAGGTCGAGCACGCTCTCGAAGTCGTCGACGCTCGTCTCGAGTTCTGTTTCCGTCTCCGCGATGGCCGCGAGCTGGAAGAAGTCGGTCGGCGGAAGCTGTTTGGGGTCCCCCGCCACGATCAGCTGGCTCCCTCGATAGATGCAGTTGACCGCGTCCTCAGGCGGGACCTGCGATGCCTCGTCGAAGATCACTACATCGAAAGTCATCTCGGGCGTGAGGAAATGGCTGACGGAGAGTGGGCTCATCATCAGACACGGCTTGAGCCGCGGCAGCATCGTGGGGATTGCGCCGAGCAGTGTCCGAACCGGGATGTGTCGCCGTCGCTTGGCTGCCTCACGCCTGATCAGCGCCTGTTCACCCGCCTGCATCGCGACGCTGACTGGTTTCTGCTCCTCGTAGCGGCGGAGTACCCGCTCGCGTGCGAGCCGGATGAGCTTCTCGTCGGCGGTACGGAACGCCGCGATCGTCCGTTCCTGCTCCTCCAGCGCGAAGCCACGGAGTCGGTCGTCGAGATCGACGATGGACTCGAGCCAAGCCGCCAGCCATGCACGTCGCGCGGCCGGCGCGAGATCCGCGGCGGCCGTCCGGCGATCGATGGCAGCCGTGACGAAGTCGCCCCAGCCGCATTCGCGTAGCGATCCTTCGGCGGCGGTGAACCGGACCCATGTCGACAGCTGGTCGACCTTGTCCCTGAGTTGGTCAAGAAGCTCGGCAGCATTGGCGGCGGTGCCGCGCAGGGAGGTCGTCATCTCATCTCGTCGGGGGCCATCAAAGTAGGCTGCGACAGCGTCGGTCCGCTCGTGGAAGTCGATTAGGGCATGTGCGTAGGCGTCCCATGGGAGCGCTCCGATCTCGCCCGACCGTAGCCGTTCGGCGAGCGTGACGGAGAGCCGCGAGCCCCCGAAGAGACGCCGGACCTGGTAGCTCCATTGCAGGGCTTCACGAAGTCGCTCCCAGTCGGTGTCGAGTCCTTCCCAGCCAGCGTGAAGCGCGGATCGAAGCATCGCCTCCGCGTCAGCGATCTCGCGGTCGATCGCTGCGACCGATCGACGCGCCGCTGCCTCGGCGCGGAGGGTCGACAGGTCCAAGTAGGCACCGGTTCGGATGATTTCGGCTTCGGCCGCGAGGCGATAGAGGGCGTCGAGCGTCGACGCTAGGTCGCGAAGCTCGTCCACAGCTGCCCGCCTGCGTTTCGACGCGAGGGTCGCGCGCCACGTACCGGGCGCGACCCTGCCGACGACCTCCAGGGAGGCGTTCACGCGCCTCAGTGACTCGTCGAGTTCGTCCGCCATGCGGTCGACGGCCGGGTCGTACGGCGTCTCGTGGGCCGCCTTGCTGGCCAGCGTAGTCCAATCCGTGGAGTCGTGTGGAAGCTCGATCAGCCGCCATGCGGCCGCGAGAGCCTCCTCGGTTGCCGCGACATCGGTCGCAAGGCCCGTGGCATACGGCCCAAGGATGGCCCGCGCCTCGTCATCGAGCTGGGCGAGCTCATGCTCGTCGTGGACGAGCGCCGCGGCGGACCGGCAATCAGCGACCACGGTTGGGCTGAGCGTTCGGGTCCGATGCAGTGATGCGAGAAGCTTGCGGTCGGCGCGGTGACTTGGGCGCAGTAGGTTCCACCACCGTCCGTGGAACCGTTCCATACGAGCGAGGATCGGCTCGAGATCAAGCTCGAGGTAGGCAGGGTCGTATGAATCGAGGATGGCCCGACGACGCGCCTGCACGTCGGTGTACTGCGATGCGTGCTGGTCGAGGAACCGGCGGGCGTCCCCGGCTCGGGCTCGCGACAGCCAGTGGCCAGGAGGGCGATTCCGCTGCTGGGTGAGTCGCGCGACCTCGAGAAGCAATGTGGTATCTCCGAGCCCGTCACCGCGGGAACGAACGCCGACAGACGCTCGCAAACGGTCCACTAACGACTCGATCCGCTCGATCTCGTCGGCGGCGGCATGCGCGGCCCGAGCTGCCTCGTCGAACGAGGGAGGAGCGCCGGATGGCGGGCTGCCGAGAAGCTCAGCGGCGCGTGTCACGACGCGGTCCAGGTCATCAGCAAGGGTCGCGCGGAGCTCCGGCCACCGCTGGCCGAACGTCCCCGCGAGCAGGTCGCCACCGCTGATCCGCTCTGTGGTCCTCGCGTGCCACTGGTCGAGAACCCCGCGGAGTGGGGCGAGATCGTCCGCTGTCAGCCACTCGATCGGACCAGCCTTCGGCTGCTTCGCCAAGCTGCCGACAGCAGCAATCGCCTCGCGCTCGGTGTCGTCACGCGGCAGTGCGCGCTCCAGCTCCTCCGTCAGCGAGCGCTCAAGGGTGTCCAGTCGCTCGGTCGCTGCTGCCGCCGCCGCGACCGTGTCGAGTACGCGCTGGCGCTCGGTCAGGCCGAACGTCCGTACAGTCGACGATTGCCAGACGAACTCGTGAGGGTGCTCGATCGGAGCCCACGCGTCGGACAAGCGGGTGACCTGTGCGGCCAGCTGTTCGAGGTCCGCTTCGCTGGCGGTCGTCGGGTCGATCGGGCCCGACGGCAGCACGGGCGACGTCGCGAGCCGCTCGATCTCCGCGAGGACCTGGTGGACCGTCATGCCCAGAGGCTCGCGGACCTCATGCAACGCGTTCGCGTAGGAGTTGAGGCGAAACCTCGTTTCCTGCACAGTCCGTGCCACGGATGGGAAGCCGCCGTCTTCATACTCGATCTGCTCCTCGAGCGTCCGTCCCACTTCCGCGGCGACTTCGGCGCGACTCGCACGCGCGCTGTGTAGCTCGAGGAGGAGGTCGCGGAGGTCGACATCGCCGAGGCGGTTCGCCACGACATCGAGCGCTGCGGCCTTCTGACTGACGAATAGCACGCTCTTCCCGCGGGCCACCAGCTCGCTGATGATGTTGGCAATCGTCTGGCTCTTGCCGGTGCCTGGTGGCCCGTGGAGGACGAAGCTCTGACCGCGGATCGCTGCCTCGATCGCCGCGCGCTGTGATGAATCGGCGTCGAGGACCGAGTAGGCATGGCCGGGCGACTGCACCTCGTCGAGCTGGTCTTCCGAGGGGACCTCGACTTCGATCTGCGGGAGCAGCTCTGGTACCGCGCGACCGAGTGCGAGGGCGCGGACCGCCGGGTGCTGCTGGATCCTGTCCGCGTTCTGGACGAGGTCGCGGTACATCGGCTCCTTGGCGAAGCTGAACATCCCTATGGCGGAGTACGGTTCGATCCGCCACCCGGGTGGCAACTTCGATCCGATCGCCACTGTGACGATGTTCGCAATCTCGGACAGCGACTGGTCCTCGAGATCCACCTCAGGCAGATAGATGCCGAAGTCGTTCTCGAGCTTGACCCGCAACGCCGGGTTCAGCGTCGGGTCGTCCTCTGTGGGTTCGATCTCGTAGGGTTCGCCTCGCGACGGACGGTCGAGCTCCACGGGCAAGAGCACGAGCGGTGCGCTCCACTCCTGCTCCGATCCGAGGTCGGTCCAATGGAGCAGCCCCCACACGAGATGAAGTGAGTGAATGCCCCGATCGTCGAACTCGGCCTTGGCGCGCCTGGCGATGGCTTCGAGCGACTTGGCCAGCTCGTTCGGATCGCGCTCGGTCGAGACGATCTCTTTCTGCTTCCTCGGCTTCCCCCGGAGCGACTCCTCTAGGTCGCGAGCTACCGATTGGTCGGCGGGGAGGAGCGGCTGATAGACCGTCCAACTCGAACCCTCGAGAAGTCGCGTGACGATGGTGTCGGGATCCGGGTCCCGGAACACGAGCGTCGTCCGTTTGGTGGCACGGTACACGAGGAGTCGGTTCCGCCGACTCAGGTCGATGAGCCGTCGAGCCCATTCAAGGACGCGCGTGCGAACCGCGGGCTCGGCGGCCGCCAGGTGATCATCGAGCTCATCCTCGAGAATGTGGCCAGCCAATGGGGAGCTCGGTTCGACTGCGGCGCCGGCCCGTTCTACGCCGAGATCCCCGGCATGGTCGCTGGAACCATCGACGATCACCAGGCGGGACTCATCCACGCGGAAGAGGACCGTTTGAGCGGTCGACCCGTCAGGGAGCTGGTATTCGACGACGAGCGCACCATCCGCCGAACCCGTCGTGCTCACCACGACGGCGTCGGCGCCATCCACGATGCCGCGGACGGTTGCTCCAGCGCGGACGTCGTCAAGCCTGGCCATAACCACACTCAAGGTTCTCGGCAGAGCCAGTCAGCGGGCGGTCGTGGCCATCCGCCGGCTGGCCTGCAGCCGCCGCCCCTCGGATCACGTGCCTCTCGGATCCTGGTCCCTCCTTGAGTGAGGGACAGTACGACATCGGTCAAATCCACGTTGATGCGCTAACGAACTGTAAGCGGCCGACGCAACGGTCGGAAGCGCGGGTGGAGCGATCGTGAGTGTTCTCGCGCTCGAGACGCGAACGGGGCCTTGAGTATGGCACGGGCGCATAGCGACGACCACACCCCCGGTCCGACCTGTTGTCACCGCCTCGCTCACCACCACAGGCGCAGCGGCTCCGGGCCGAAGCCTCGGCACAGCTGTTCGGGGGCCGCCCCGCAGCAACCACCCACTGGTCTCCTCAAAGGAGTTGGCGCCCAACCCAAGTGCGGGTCCGGCTCGTCAGTCTCACGGCGGAGGAACTCGCGGGCGGTGCCGCCCAGCGGCGTGCGGTCAACCTGCGGCTCGTGATCAGGGATGCAGTGTCATCAGGGTGGCGCACGAACGCCCTCCTCACGTCGCGACTCGTTGCGGGCGGTCACCCCGTGTCGCCCCCTCCATGCAGCGCGGCCACCACCGGTGGGTCTGTATCCTCGCAAGGATGCCGGCAACACTCACCTGGTCCTCGCTCGCTGACAGTCTCCCCTCTGGGCATCCTGCGTGTGCCGGACTCCCGCTGTCTGGGCGGCGTTCCGCCTCCGAGCTGCTCGCGTCAGTCTAGCCGCCGACCCGCTCGGGGCGCACCCCGGAGCTCGCCGACGGGGCGCCCTGGCGCAGACTCCAGTCGATCGGGGGAGCCCGCGCCGCTCGAGTTCGGCATTCGCGACGCGAAACGGTGCTCGGCCCCGGAACCCAGCGACCGAGCGCGGGGCAGGATGGGCCGCCTCGAGCACGATGTGTCGGGACCGGTCGATGAAGCGGGCGCTCCGCCGGGCGGCATTCCCCCACAGGAAGAAGACGACCGTCGAGTGCCGCTCGCTCACGAGACGGACGATCTGATCGGTGAGCGCCTCCCAGCCCTGGCCTCGGTGGCTGAACGGCTGGTCGTCCGCGACGGTCAGGATCGAGTTCAGGAGTAATACCCCACGAGCGGCCCATGGCTCGAGCGAACCGTTCGTGCGATCGAGCGGGCGCTCGTCGGGGTCGAGCTCGGCGAAGATGTTGCGCAGCGACGGGGGTGGCCTGATCCCGGGGCGCACCGAGAACGCCAGTCCGTGCGCCCACCCGGTCCGATGGCAGGGTCCTGGCCGATGATGACGGCGTGGATCGAGTCGAGCGGGGTGGCCGCGAGTGCTGCGAAGACCTCCTCAGCGGGCGGGTAGACCGGACCCCGCTGCCGTTCCGTCTCCACAAATCGGGCAATGGGCCGGAGCGCCTCATCCGAGGCTGCCGGCCCAAGCGCCTCGCGCCAATCCTTCGGGATGTCACCGATCGCGCTGGTCAAGTCAAGTCGTCCTGTGAGCTGGCGGCCGACAGCGTACGCGTCGATGGAGTCCGTGCTCAAGGCTTGGACGACAAGTTGTGGACGACAAGTTTGCTCCTGAGCGACCCAAAGTTGGCCCAGGCCCTGGGAGCTGACTACCTCGCCGCACGAGGCACCCGTGCCCTGGAGCCGGTCCGCGCGCACGGACCGAACCGACTTCGCAGAGGAGACTGATCCTCGACTGTGCCAGCTACCGGAGGCACAGAGTCCCATGGCCGGACGACCTGGCCTCGCGCGTCCAGCGGCCTCGACGAGTTGGGGCGTGACGCGGTCCAGGCAACCGAGGTGCGACCGATTGCCCAGGACGAGACGCGAAGAGTAGACTCCCGATCGACCGAGCTGCCAGCGATGATCGGCCGGCGCGGCCAACAGGCGGAGGGGGAGACACATGCGAGCGCGCGGCCGCACCTCAGGCGCTGTGGCGCTCGTCGTCACGCTCGCGCTGACCCTCCAGATGGCGCCTCCCGCTGTCGCACGCGCGACGGTCGAGGCCACGTTGCGCGGACCGCTGGCGGCCGTCGCCGCCGGTCGGGCCGTCGACCTCGGGGCGATCCGGACCCGGACGCGGGACGGGATCCGCGAGCTCGCGGTGACGGTCGAGCTGACGAGCACCGCGACGCCGGGCCGCGTTGCGGAGCTCGCCGGCGCGGGCCTGGACGTCCGCAACACCGGCGACGCGCTCGTCGAGGGCTATGCCTCGCCCGCGGCGCTTCGCGCCCTGGCCGCCCTCGCGCTCGTCCGCACCGTCCGGCCGATCCTCGCCCCGGCGACGAGCGCTTACGTCAGCCCGGCGCCGACAATCCATGGCGCGGCGGCCTGGAACACGGCCGGGTTCACCGGCCAGGGCGTGAAGGTCGGGATCATCGATTCCGGGTTCGCCGGGCTGCTCGAGCGGCTCGGGACCGAGCTGCCCGCAAGCGTCAGCGCGCGCTGCTACACGGATCTGGGCACCTTCAGCGCGGATCTCGCCGACTGCACGAACCTCGACCGGTCACCGGAGGAGCAGGAGCACGGGACCGCGGTCGCCGAGGCGCTCACCGACATCGCACCCGGGGTCACGCTCTACGTCGCCGACCCGGGGTCCCAGCTCGAAACGACCCAGACCGTCGCCTGGATGACCTCGAACGGGGTCCGGATCATCAACGCCTCGTGGGCATCGCTTCTCGAGGGGCCGGGCGACGGCACGTCGCCGTACGTCGACAGTGCGTACGGGATCGTCGATCAGGCCGTCGCGGCCGGTGCGCTCTGGGTGAACAGCGCCGGCAATTTCGCTCAATCGTCCTGGGCCGGGCCCTGGACGGACGCGGACGCCAACCGGTGGCTCGAGTGGAGCCCGGGCGACGAACGGAACCCGGTCACGCTCGCCGCCGGTGACAGGGTGAACGTCGCGCTCCGGTGGACGAGTCCGGCGTCCGACTACGCGCTCACGCTCTGGCGGGGTGACACACGGGTCGCGATCGCGGACGAGCGCCAGGCCCTCACCGCCGATCCGTTCGAGGTGATCACGTATACCGTCCCGGCAAGCGGCACCTACGACCTCGCGGTCGCACAGGTGAGCGGGCCCCCCGATCCGCGCCTCCGGATGATGATCCACCCGACCCTTCCGCTCGGTCATGCCGTGGCGACCGGCTCGCTGCCAACGCCTGCCGACAGCCGGAACCCCGGCGAGATCAGCGTCGGTGCGGTGAACGTCGCGGCCCCGACGGCGATCGAGCCGTACAGCTCGCAGGGCCCGACGAGCGACGGCCGGGTCAAGCCGGACCTCGTCGCCATCGCCTGCGCGAAGACGACGGTCGCATTTCCCTCGGGGACCGCGTTCTGCGGGACGAGCGAGGCAGCACCGTTCGTCGCCGGGGCCGCGGCCCTGGCGCTCGAGGCGAACCCAGGCCTCGCCCCGGCGGCGCTGGCCGACTGGCTCAGGAGCCGGGCAACGCCTCTCGGGTCGCCGAGCCCGAACAACACCTTCGGGGCGGGGCTGCTCAATCTCGGGGCAGTCCCCGAGCTCGTGCCGGCGGCGGTCACCTTCGTCGGACCGCCCGCGTCGGGCGCGGCCGGGACGGCGTTCCTCGCCCAGCCGACGGTCGCGATCGTCGACGCCCAGGGCCGGCGCGTCACGACCGGCGCGGGCTCGTCGCTGGCCGTCACCCTCAGCCTCGCCTCGGGCACCCCCGGCGCGATCCTCGCCTGTGATGGCGGGCTCACGCGCGCCGCGGTCGGCGGGCTCGCCTCGTTCGGCGGCTGCCGGACTGACCAGCCGGGGATCTACACACTCCGGGCCGATGCTGCGACGCTCACGGGCGTGGTGTCGGGGCCGTTCTCGGTGGTCGCGGCCGGTGCCGCCCCGATCCTCGCGCTGACCGGTCCGAGCGGGCTGACGTATCCTGCGGGTGCGACGTTCGTCGCGACCTTCGCCCTGCCGGCCGGTGCCGGTCGTTCGGTGGGCCTCCAGCGCTCGGTCGATGGCGGGACGACCTGGACGACACTCACGACCGGCGTGACCGATCCGTCCGGTCGGGCGGCCTTCAGTGCTGCGCCCCGCACGACGGCGCGCTACCGGGCGTTCTTCGCCGGCACCCCGGACGCCACGATCGAGGTGAGTCCGTCGCTCGCGGTCCCGGTGAGTGCGCGCCTCACGCTCGCCGCCTCGATCCCGTCGGGGCGGACGCTCGCGCGTGGGACGAAGGTCACGCTCACCGCGACGGCGAGGCCGGTCGGTAACGACGTCGCTCGGGGCCGCGTCCGGTTCGATCTCTACCAGCGGATCGGAACGAGCTGGCGCCGCAACCGCACCTTCTACGTCGCCGTCGATACGAACGGGCGAGCGCGCGCGATCCTCGGGCTCATCTACCCGGGGAGCTGGTGGGTCCGGGGGCGGATCGAGCCGACCTCGACGAACAGCGCGAGCGCGTGGGTCGCCGGCTACCGCTACCTCGTTCCTTGAGGAGAAGCCCCGGGGTACCCGGCCTCGGGGGCTGCGATGCGCGCTGCGATCTCCACCGACGACCCGCCCTCGCGCCCGCGGCTCCCAGCGCCGACAGCGTGACGAGCGCCTGACCGGGCGAATGGCTGGAAACAACGGCGCGACGCTCACCGACGGCGTCGTGTTGCTGCGTCCCTGGCTGCCCGAGGATGCACCCGCTGTCTTCGCGGCATGCCAGGACCCCCTGATCGCGCGGTTCGTCCCGATCATTCCGCAGCCATACACCGAGGCCGACGCAAGCGCGTTCGTCGAGGCACGCCAGCAGGATTGGAGTGGCCAGCACGAGCGCTCGTTCGCGATCGTCGATGCGCAGACGGGAGCACTCCTCGGCTCGATCGCGCGCCACGGACGGGCGGCCCACCGCGCCACGTTTGACTGCTG